>TARA_B110000027_G_scaffold109672_1_pt1 | contig 21759 bp, 21 predicted proteins | sample TARA_B110000027 | Tara Oceans TARA_B110000027 (sample SAMEA4397101) | marine metagenome | biome: Polar Biome; feature: [SRF] surface water layer (ENVO:00010504); material: water (ENVO:00002006), including particulate matter (ENVO:01000060) such as... | depth 5 m
TTAGCCTTCCAAGCTAATGATGAGAGTTCGATTCTCTCTACCCGCTTTATTTAATTAACAGTAAAAAATGAACGCGATGATTTAATTGGATTCAGGATTAATTTTAAACTAGTCTAATAACTTTTAAAACTAAGGTGTTTGTTGCGTTTTATTAGGCTATGTTTATCTCTAGATACCTAACGCCTTTTAAGTAAAGCTAAATAAACTTGAATTAATTTAATTGATGAAAACTTTTACTCTTTTTGTTTTATTAGTTATAAATATTATAAGCTTATAAAATTCAAATTAAATCTCGGTTTAATTAGTGTTAAAAAGTGGCAAATAAGTTATATACTTGTATTTAAGTAGCTTTTTTAAAAGTAGAAATTGAAGTTCTTATTCTCTAAATTTACACGCTTGTAAATTTAAGATCGATAAGACAAGAAAAATTCTTTAAGTTTTTCTAAAGAATTTTTGAATAAATCTAAATATTTTAGGAGAAAGAATTGTGTCAGGTGGTTCAACAGGAGAAAGACCTTTTACAGATATTTTAACAAGTGTCCGTTATTGGATTATTCACAGCATCACTATCCCAGCACTATTCGTTGCAGGTTTTCTGTTCGTTAGTACAGGTTTAGCCTACGATGCCTTTGGTACTCCAAGACCAAACGAATATTTTACTCAAGATCGTCAACAAATACCTCTTGTAAACGATCGTTTTAGTGCGAAGCAAGAGCTTGAAGATCTAACTAAGGGATTATAAAAAGAGAAAAAACTTTAGAGATTTCAATGATTAATACAAATCAACCCGTAGCATATCCTATTTTCACTTTTCGTTGGCTAGCCATTCACGGTCTAGCAGTACCAACGGTATTTTTCCTTGGTGCAATAACATCAATGCAATTTATTCAACGATAGGAGATTTTAAATGAGTGCACCAAATCCTAATAAACAACCGGTAGAATTAAACCGTACATCATTATATTGGGGTCTACTTTTAATTTTTGTTTTAGCTGTACTTTTCTCAAGTTACTTTTTTAACTAAAAACTAAAGTTTAACAAGACCTACTCTTGATAATAAAGAATTAACGTTACACTGATTCTAATTTTATGAGCGATATTGGAAGAATACCACTTTGGATGGTGGCAACAGTTGGCGGGCTTGCCGCTGGAGGTTTACTAACTCTGTTTTTCTTTGGGGCCTACTCAGGTTTAGGTTCATCTTTATAGAGTGATTGTAAATATCATATATTCCTTAAAAGTTTAAAATTCTTGTAAATTTTTATTTTTTGCGGATTTTAAACTTTTAAGGAATTATTTTCATTTAGGAGTATGCAAATTTTAAAAGAGCCTTTATAATTTGTAGGTAGTTTTAAGATAAACTAGCTGTGGAAGGCGATATGGCCAAGTGGTAAGGCAGTGGATTGCAAATCCTCTATCCCCAGTTCGAATCTGGGTGTCGCCTAAAATGGGGGGTATGGTGGAATGGTAGACACAACAGACTTAAAATCTGTTGGCTTAAACAGCCGTGAGGGTTCAAGTCCCTCTACCCCCAATAGGAATTTTAAATATACTTTTTAACTATTAAATAATGTTAAATATAAGAAGAGATTAAATCATTAACAATAATTTAAATAAATTATATGAAAAAATCATTATTTTTGGTTAGAATTATTAATAGGTTTTCTTTATAAATTAAAGAGTTTATATTAATCTACACAAATTTTCACCTAGAATAGTATGTCACATAATGTAAGAGTTTACGATACTTGTATTGGTTGTACACAATGTGTTCGAGCATGTCCATGCGATGTCCTTGAAATGGTTCCTTGGGATGGGTGTAAAGCCGGCCAAATTGCTTCAGCTCCACGTGCGGAAGATTGTATTGGTTGTAAGAGATGTGAAACGGCTTGCCCAACAGATTTTTTAAGCGTTAGAGTTTATTTAGGTAGCGAAACGACGCGAAGTTTAGGATTAACTTATTAATAAAAAATCTTTAAAATGAATAATTACATGCAGAAAGTTCTACATTTGATTATTCATTTTAAAGATAGTAGGCATATACTTTTAAATTATTTTGTCGATTGCGGACGGAGAGACTCGAACTCTCATGAGGGTTGCTCGCTAGAACCTAAATCTAGTGCGTCTACCAATTTCGCCACGTCCGCTTACTTTCTTACTCTAATAGTACCAAAAAACTTAATCTTTGACAATTTATATAAAGATTAATATAAATTACTTTAAGGATTTTTTAAATTATCAATTATAGAGCTGTTAGTGTAAGCTTTAGTTTGTAGTAAAGATGGATAAATATTATTAAATTGTGATTTTAAATAAATACGCTTTTAAAAGAAACACACGAAAGTGTGTTTCTTAAAATAAATATTTTAACTAACATTTACCCAATCTACATCAACGTTCTCAAGAATAATTGATGAGTTATATATTTGAAGGATAATAACTAGAAATACTAGAAATAGAGCCATAAAAACCGCCATAACTGGTGTCGTTCCCCAACCTGGAGCTACTTTACCATATTCTGAATTAAGTGGTCTTAAAATTTCTCCTAATCTCGTTCTTAATGCCATAGTTTTAATTTAAAGAGAATTTAATAGTACGATTGTAAGATGCTACTCATAATATATATTATAAGCAAATTTTTTACTTTTATTACATCTTCTTAAATAACTAATTTTATATGGAAAGCGCAACTATTTTAAGTATTTTTATTTCAGGACTTCTTTTAGGGGTAACCGGTTATTCTGTATATACGGCTTTTGGGCCAGTATCTAAAGAACTACGTGATCCGTTTGAAGAGCATGAAGATTAAAAAGGTATGTTAAAAATCCATTTGTTATTAACAAGTGGTTTTTTAACATACCTTTATTTACTAAAAAGTTATTTACAATAAATACTACTTTTTAACGATTCTTGGCGGATCTCTAAAGAAAATTGCAAAGAAAATAACAACTAGAGTTCCAATAAGTAGAAACGCGTATACTAATGCTTCCATAATTTAATTTAATTAAAAAATAAATAATAAATTTAAACGTGGCTAATTAAACAATACCTTGTTTTTTTGTTGTTTTATCACCAAGTTTTTGGAAAGCACCAAATTCAACTTGTTCGATAACTTCAGTACCAATACCAGCGAAAACGTCTCTGAATAGAGTACGACCGCCGTGCCATAGGTGACCAAGGAAGAATAGAAGTGCAAAATTCGCGTGACCAAATGTATACCAACCTCGTGGACTACTTCTAAATACACCATCAGATTCTAAAGTTGTTCTATCGAACTCAAAAACTTCACCTAATTGTGACTTTCGAGCGTACTTTTTAACTGTAGGCGCATCACTAAATACCTGTCCATTAAGCTTACCACCATAGAAGTTACAACTTACACCAACTTGCTCAATACTATATTTTGATTCTGCACGTCTGAATGGAATATCCGCACGAACAATACCATCTTTATCAACAAGAATAACTGGGAAAGTTTCAAAGAAAGCTGGCATTCGACGAACCGTAAGTTCTCGACCTTCTTTATCTTGGAAAACTGGGTGACCTAACCAAGCTTCTGCAATACCATCACCTTTGTTCATTGGACCTGCACGGAATAAACCACCCTTCGCAGGGTTGTTCCCAATGTAATCATAGAATGCTAACTTATCTGGAATACGTGACCAAGCTTGACTTAATGAAAGGCCTTCATTAAGAGATGTTTCAACACGCCTTTCAATTTCTTGTTGGAAATAACCACTATCCCATTGATAACGTGTTGGACCAAATAATTCAATTGGTGTTGCAGCAGCACCATACCACATTGTTCCTGCAGTAATAAAAGCAGCAAAGAATACTGCTGAAATACTACTTGATAAAACAGTTTCAATGTTACCCATACGAAGCGCTCGATATAATCTTTGCGGTGGGCGAATTGTTAAATGGAAGACACCAGCTAAAAGTCCTAGAATACCTGCAGCAATATGGTGCGACGCGATTCCACCCGGGTTAAATGGGTTGAATCCTTCAGCACCCCATGCTGGGGCTACAGGTTGTACACGACCAGTTACACCATAAGCATCTGATACCCAGATACCTGGTCCAAATGTTCCTGTAACGTGGAAAGCACCAAAACCAAAACATAGTAAACTTGCAAGGAATAAGTGAATTCCAAAGATTTTTGGAAGGTCTAATGCCGGTTCACCTGTACGCGGATCTCTAAATAACTCTAAATCCCAGTAAACCCAGTGCCAAATCGCAGCAAGGAAACACATACCTGATAATACAATATGTGTAAGTGCAACTCCTTCAAAACTCCAAATACCTGGGTTAGAAACACTTTCTCCTGTAATACTCCAACCACCCCATGAATCTGTAATACCAAGACGGGACATAAAAGGCATAACGAACATACCTTGTCGCCACATCGGGTTTAGTACAGGATCAGAAGGGTCAAAAACAGCAAGCTCGTATAACGCCATAGAACCGGCCCAACCGGCAACTAGTGACGTATGCATTAAATGTACAGCAATTAATCGACCAGGGTCATTAAGAACTACTGTATGAACACGATACCAAGGTAACGCCATTTACTCTTTCCTCCTATAGAAAAATTTTTGACTTTCTTACAAAGAAGACGATTATAATAGTCTTCATATTAAATTATTTACGAAAATAATCTCTAGTGTTAATTATAATATGAAATAAAGACTTTTTACTTTACCTGAAATTTAAACCGTGTTAAAAATCAAAGTTTTTGTAAAGTTGGTAAATACGTATTCGTTAAATAAAACTAGAAACTGTAAATAACCGTCATATTTTATTTTAAATTTAAGTCCATCTTAATCTTCAGACAAAAAAATTAAAAATAACTTATAGTTTACTTTGTTTTAACAAGACGTAAGGCTGGATAAAACAATGAATGTTAAAAAAAAACACCTAAGTTAGCACTCAAATTTAAAAAACTAATATATATATATATTTGTTGGATTCGAATAAAAACTGACATTTGATGTTCTATAAGAGTAAAAATATCATTAATTTTACAAGTCGTCAGGCTTGTAGGTTAAAGTTACCGTTCAACTAAACCACCAAACTAACCAGTCAAAAGCTATGGAACAAATATGGAAAATACTGGATCTTATCCTAAAGTTTGATTTACGAGATAACCCCAACAGAGGTACTTATAGCCTTATATATACTGCCTATTTAAAAAGAATACAGGACAGCGGTGTTCCTTTGACAAAGGAGGATCACATTTCTGCGAGACGTCTCTCTCGGGCGGGTTCCTATCATGTGTGTGGTATCTTTTTTAGATAGTTGTAGTTCAGTAGATTCTTATGTGGAATTACGTAATCGGTTCATTGAGTCTATTGGGGAAAGTAAATTAGGTGAACTAAAGCCAATGCTATTAAATGGATCTTATATTGGGTTGTATCAATCTTGTTCAAGAATATTAGCGGAGAACAATCATGGTCAAGATATAAAATCACTAGTTGAAGATATTGGTTCACTACATCTATTTTTTACGAGCATAGAGATTATAGATATTTGGTAAATACTTTAAACAATTTGCTAGATTTTGATTAATCACGCCTACAATCATTAACGTTCGACGGTCAAGCTCCAATTTTTCTTTGAATACTAATTCGTTGGTCAAGCAAAGGTATTTTAGTGTATACGCCCGATTTAGACTTATGGTCAAGTACAGGTGTCGAGCGAGGATATTTCTTATTTTGTCTCTCAGGCCCTTGCTAATATCGCCAGTGACAGTGTCGACAAAAGGACCGTGAAACTCATTAAAAACTTTATCTAGAGCGTCGATTGTTGAATTTTTTAAATCCGTTAATTCGGAGTCTATCTCTACTTGTATTCCATTCATTTCCTCAACGTATCTTGCGCAATTCTGTATACTATATACTCCTAAACACGAGGCATGAGCAATTCGTGCTGTTAACGCCTCAACTGCACTATTAAACTCTGGATAGTTATCGGTGTTTTGGAGTATTCTTTCTACTGTTACGTCTGGTTCTCTAGTTTGAACACTCAGGGTTATATTTTCCATTATAGTCATGTAAAATCGATAGTTTTCTGGTTTCGACATATGGTCGGCTTTACGATTTGCGAAAAACGGTATGTCTGCACCTTCTTTTGTCCCTCCAACTAGATAATCGCATATCGATTTTAGAGCATCGATCGACATTCCTTCCTTCCCTAAAAAGGATGTTACCTTTTCTCTTGAAAGCTTTATCACATCTGGGTCCAAGCACCGGTCGATTACAACTGCGTTTGCTCGGAACCAGGCACTTTGTCTTAAATTACCCATCATTATACCAGTCATATCGATCTCTGGTTCCGTAAAACAGTAGTTTTCAGACATGGTTTTTATAAAATGTTCCATACCTAAAAGTAATATAACTGTTGCATCTCTACCTCCTCGAAGTCGATCTTCTACTAAAGATGTCGAACCGCCTATTACTGAACTTATGGATACTAAATTTTTCGAGAGTTGGAGCTTTATTTTTATCTCTTGAATAGATGCAGTTAGAAGTTTAATTCTAAAGTTGACTCTATCTGCAGGGTCTTGTTCACCACGTGGGTTTGCGGCGATAGCTATTTTGACACTCTTAACGACTTGACTCGTAACTTCATCTACGCTCTTCCAAAGTTTAGTCCCTACATCCATGTACGATTCCTTACCTACAATCCCATAGTTTCGCAGACTTATGGAATCAGGAGTCCATGATTGAAAAGGCTTTCTTTTTTCACTTAAATAAAGGCTTAGGCTATTCTCAAATTCTTTCCATTTTATCCTTGATAGACTGCGTGGTAATTGCTGCTGTCGAGCAAGATCAATTCCCGAATTTGGTTGAGAGCTAGCATGACAAGCTTGTACTTCCAAACCATTTATAAGAGAACTTCCGATTTTACGCTGTTCAGTAGCCTCTTGAAGGAATTCACCCTTTACTTTTCTTCTGTTTTTTCTAAGCACCTCTTCCCACTCCGAAAACTCATCTTCTGGCACAACCACATAGTCTTGGCCAGGGTTAGCAAGTTCGGCTATTTCTTCTTCCAACGCCATCCCTGATGGTGGGACTAATCTTTCTCCCCCTAATTTTTGTCCTATCTGAGCACTACTAATGTCGGCAATAATGCCTTCATCGTGTCTCTCGACATCTGGACCTTCTAGGAAAGGGGCTGAAAGTAGATAATCGCCTTCGGCCTGCGAATTACCATCTTGAGAGAGAGGTAATATTATAGGTATCGGAATCGGTTGATCCTTTAAAATCAGAAAATGACCTCCATCTTTTCCGCCGTAAGACTCGATACCGTGAGACTCACCTCCGAGGCCATAAAATTCTTTTATAACAATTGACTGCTTTCTTGGAGAAGTAGACGATGTAAGTCCGAAGAGTTCTTTCCAACGTGATGACAGTTGTATGTTAAAAGGTATTTTAATTTTCATGAAAGTAGTTCCCTCCTTAAACAGTTAAGCATTCTCTCTAGTTCGTACTCTTCATCTACCACTTTGTGTGCTGAGCTTATGGAGTCGATTATTAATCGGATATCTTGGCCATCGTTATTTTTAGATAATACCTCCGAACAATAATTATACGTCCTAACGTAGGACCTGTCTATTAGATATGGCTTTATTTCACTCAGCTTACTTTCTCCCACAGCTTCAATAAATTGATCACGTAAGTCTGCATAGAAATCCACTGAATCCAAGAAAGACATTACGCAAAAAATGGGGAACATCCGTGAAAGACGTCTCGCAGAAATGTTGTTATCTTCTGTCAGAGGAATTCCTTTGTCTTGTATTAGTTTCAAGTAAGCAACTTCCAGTAGACTATAAGTCCCACCATTAGGGTTGTCTCGTAAGTCAAACTTGAAAACGATATTTATTATTTTGTAAAAATTTCCCATAACGCTTAGTTCTCCACTTTGCTTAATGCTGAAAATAACTTTAGATTGACGTTCTTGTTCTTCCCTGCCAGACTCTCCTAAGTTTTCGCTAGTTCTTTCTACTAACTTAGCTTCCTGACTTACATTAGGTTGCTCATCTACTGAGTCTGTCGCTTCTTTATTTTCGATAGCTAACGCTTGGCGAGCTAGGGATAAGGGCTCAGATAAACTTTTCTCGGCTCTGTCCCTAACCATATTATGTTGGCTACTATTAGTTTTCTGAGCCTCTTTAAGCGCATTGGTAATCGACTCAACATAATTCGTCGTCAGACAAAGAGATATTTTAAGAATATACCCTTGTAAAGCTGTTGGTATAAGTGGTATAATACTTCTTGCACAACCCGAAAAGAACCTAGAAACAGGATGCAGGAACTCCACGGTTTCTGGTAGCTTCTCGTTACCCACAAAAATCGCGATACTCGTTCGCACCTTATCAAGAAAATAAGTGGAGAAAACAGCATAGATAATTACAGATGTTGCAAGCAAACCTACTAGAATAGCTAAGTTAAGACCCAAATTCACCATAGTTTGGCGGAACATTTCTCTACTTATTTTTCTTTCAGCAAGTGTTTGATGTGTCAAATACTTGTCTCCGCTAGTCAGGACTCCGTCAAATGCCTTTTGCAATGGAGACGAAGAATCAGTTTTTTCAACAGAATCAGTTTTTTCAACAGAATCAGTTTTTTCAACAGAATCAGTTTTTTCGACAGAATCAGTTTGCTCTTTGGTAGATACCTTAACCTCTTTGGGTAGTATAACACCCCTGCCACCTCGGGTTATAAGCAAATTCCTTAAAGAACTAATATGATTAGGAGATCCATACCCTTTGATAGTCTTTGGAATGGGTATTTTAAACCCTGAAAAAAAGGCAAGGTAACCTGTGAAGTCGTAAGCATTTGAAGCAAATTTTGCTCCCATGAAGCTTTTCAAAAACGCCGTATTTTTTGCGCTATTTAACGTTGTTTCGCCTTCATGGGAATTAACAGTAACGTTATCAATATCACTATCGTTTAGCACATCAATATCACTATCGTTCAGCACATCAATATCACTATCGTTCAGCTGTTCTTCGGCCAATTTTTTCTTCTCCGCAAAAGAGCTAAATGCAGAACTTGATGACGACTGAGAAAGGCGCTTAAGTAGTCTGTTTGTAGCAATCGATACAGCGGAGAGGCCCAGGAATTTTATAAGAGGCTTCGATTTCATGAGAAATGATGAGGATTTAGCAGACTCTGTATTGACTATTACCTTGTCACCAGAGCTAATTTTAATGTCTTGAGTACCTTCCAATTGGTTCTTTTTCTCAAGGAAATCCTTTTTGCGTTCCGTGGCTTTAACAAATTTTTCTGTATGAGACTTCATCTCTTGCATGTGAAAATCCCGATTTAAGGTCTCCTGATCAATTTGTTCCTGTAAAGATGTTTTCTTTAATCGGAGCACGTCTGATGGTGTTACACCTCGTTCAGTTGTTGGTTTTTTATTAACCATATTTTTGATAACTTAAATTTACAACTTAAATTTTCTTATAATGATCTCACGTCAACTTGTATAACTATCAGCCATTTTGTTAAGAAAGTTTAAAAACCTTTGCAATTATTAATATTAAAAATTCACAAATTTTTCAACATTAATCTTTTTATGTCAAACTTAACATACCCGAAGAATTTCAATTATGATGCAGTAATGATTTTCAATTAGGCTGACCTTCATGCACCATATCTAATAATATCCGTGCTTATCAAGATATTACCGCTCTCTTTGAAAAAATTTTTGCACAACTCGTCGAAATCATTTCTGAATTCAAGCATTTCCTGGGATGAGAACGTAAAGTAAACTTGGAAAGCGTTGAAGGTCTTGACGATAAACAAGAAATAGAACGCGTAATGAACTACTTAAATGAGGAACTATGTTTTTAATTGGAGTCTTTACCCCCAAGAGTAGTAGTATATTGCAATTTTTGGTAGATTGTGCTGCCGGATATGTTGAAAAATAAATTATCTAAATTAGGCTTTTGATCAATATTTAGGTATACAAACATATACCTTGATGTTATTATATTGTTAGTCGAGTTCTATAAACTGCGGGTGTAGCTCAGGGGTAGAGCGCAACCTTGCCAAGGTTGATGTCGCGCGTTCGAATCGCGTCACCCGCTTTTTTCTTTTCCAGGAAATCAAAAATATTCTTCCTACTTTAGATATCTATTGACATAAAAAAAAAGATATATTAGTATTACTTTGTGAATTAATGGTTATTGAAAAATAACTCTTTTTGCAATTATTAATTTCCTCAGTAGCTCAGTGGTAGAGCGATCGGCTGTTAACCGGTTTGTCGTAGGTTCAAATCCTACCTGGGGAGTGACCATTTAATTTTAAGTAAAAAATATTTTCTAATACAAAATAACTTATATACACCCTTTTCTTAAACTTTCCTACTTCCAAAGGCATTTACGTTGAAAAATCTCAGAATCTTTAATATAAGGATTCTGAGATTTATGCTGTAACTGTATAAACTGTCTAAGCTGGAACAACGTTAAAAATTCCAGTAAGAATAACTAAAGCAGACCAGATACCTGCACCACTCCAAACGATACTCTGAGATTTTTCCCATTCACCAGGAGTTGCTAAAATTACCGGTACTGCAACAACCATTCCAAACGACACGATTACAAGAAGAAAAACGAATACTTGGAGAATCCCAACCATAAAAAATTTTCTCTCGTTTAAATTTAATTACTAAATAAAAATACGTATTATATAGAAAGCTATACCTCTCATTAAAACCGAATTTCCTTATAAATAGTTTATAACATCTTTCGGCGATATTCTAACAATTTGTTATATAATCTATTTAAACTTTTTATATTATTAACGAGGTAAACGTAAAATGGATGTAAATTTTTTACTATCTGCTCTACCTGAACCGTATACTGCATTCCGTCCAATTATTGACGTAATGCCTGCTATTCCTGTATTATTCCTAGCATTAGCATTTGTATGGCAAGCTTCAGTAGGTTTTAGATAAAAACTTTGTAAGTTTTTAGCACGATTCCTTTTTCATATTTTAAACCCTAAAATGTATTCTATATAAATACACTTTAGGGTTTCGAAATTTTGTTTATTATCTATAAATGAACTAGTTCTAAGAAAAATATTATGGTTGATACTACTTCAAAAACAGGATATATCTCACAAATTATTGGGCCAGTAGTAGACATTGAGTTTCCAAGCGGCGATTTACCTAGGGTTTATAATGCTTTAATTATTGGATCTGGCGATTCAGCTATTACATGTGAAGTTCAACAGCTTTTAGGTAATAACAAAGTTAGAGCCGTATCGATGACTTCAACAGATGGTTTAAAGCGTGGCGCTAGTGTTGAAGATACTGGTTCGCCAATTACGGTTCCTGTAGGTACTGCAACACTAGGTCGTATTTTTAACGTTCTTGGTGTTCCTGTAGACGAGATGGGTGATTGTAACGCAACTACTGAGTTACCTATTCACAGACCATCTCCTCTATTTACAGACTTAGAAACAAAGCCTTCAATTTTTGAAACTGGTATTAAGGTTGTAGATCTTCTAGCACCTTACCGACGTGGTGGAAAAATTGGTCTATTTGGTGGTGCTGGTGTTGGTAAAACAGTTCTTATTATGGAACTAATTAACAATATTGCAAAAGCTCACGGTGGTGTTTCTGTTTTTGGTGGTGTTGGTGAGCGTACACGTGAAGGAAATGACCTTTACTGTGAAATGAAAGAGTCTGGTGTAATTAACGAAAATAAATTAGACGATTCAAAAGTAGCACTAGTATATGGTCAAATGAATGAGCCTCCAGGTGCGCGAATGCGTGTAGGACTAACTGCTCTTACAATGGCGGAATACTTCCGTGATGTTAACAAGCAAGACGTTTTATTATTTATCGATAACATTTTCCGATTTGTACAAGCTGGTTCAGAAGTATCTGCACTACTAGGTCGAATGCCTTCTGCTGTAGGTTACCAGCCAACTTTAGCAACAGAAATGGGTGTTTTACAAGAACGAATTACTTCAACAAATGAAGGGTCAATTACATCTATTCAAGCGGTTTATGTTCCTGCAGATGATTTAACAGATCCAGCTCCAGCAACAACTTTTGCTCACTTAGATGCAACAACTGTACTTTCACGTGGTTTAGCTTCAAAAGGTATTTATCCTGCAGTAGATCCTCTAGATTCTACATCAACAATGCTTCAACCTGGAATTGTAGGTGCTGAGCATTACGATACGGCTCAAAACGTTAAAGAAACTCTTCAGCGTTATAAAGAGCTTCAAGATATTATTGCGATTCTAGGTTTAGATGAACTTTCAGAAGAAGATCGTTTAGTAGTGGCACGTGCTAGAAAAGTAGAACGTTTCTTATCACAACCATTCTTCGTTGCAGAAGTATTTACAGGTTCACCAGGAAAATACGTTGCATTAGCTGATACAATCACAGCTTTCAACGAAATTCTAGGTGGTAAATACGATGATTTACCAGAGCAGTCATTCTATTTAGTTGGAGATATGGCTGAAGCTATTACTAAAGCTGAAAAGTTAAAGGGATAAATAAAAATGAGTCTAAATGTTCGTGTAATTACACCTGATAAAGTTGTTTATGACGCTAGTGCGGAAGAATTAATTCTTCCTAGTAGTACGGGTCAACTTGGTATTTTAACAGACCACGCACCATTATTAACTGCATTAGACATTGGTGTAATGAGGTTAAAAAGTAATGGTAGTTGGACCTCTATTGTTTTAATGGAAGGTTTTGCTGAGGTTGAAGATAATAAGGTAACAATTCTATCAAATGGAGCAGAAGAAGGATCTAATATTGATTCAAAGGTTGCTCAAACTGAATTAGAAAAGATTACGCTTTTAGTTGACCAAGCAACAACAAAAAAGGAAAAAATTGAAGCAACACTAGAGTTACGTAAAGCGAAAGCTAGACTTCAAGCCGTTGCATAAATTTAAAAAAATAAAGTTCTAAAGTAAATATTTTCCATATTTACTTTAGAACTTTATTTTCCTTCAATTAATTTTCTTGTAGAATTTCAAATTTTTCTCCAAGTAAAACCCTAACTTTACCATCTTCCCCTACATCAACAACTGCCGTATCACCCGCTTTGATTTTTTCTGATAAAACTTCTTCAGCTAAACTATCCTCTAATAAGCGCATAACGGCCCGACGTAATGGACGTGCTCCGTAACTTGGGTTATAACCTTCATCAATTAAACGAGTTTTAAAACGATCAGTTACTTCAAGTTGAATACCTTTCGTTGAAATTCGTTCAAAAACTTCTTTCAGCATGATTTCGGCAATTTGAGCCACTTCATCTTTTGTCAGTTGACGGAACACGATTATTTCATCTAGACGATTTAAGAACTCAGGTCTAAAGTACTGCTTTAACTCTTCATTGACTAATGATTTAATACGGTTATAGTGAGAATTAGACTGATCTTCGGAAAGTTCAAACCCCAATCCACCGCCACCTTTTTCTATGACTTTCGAACCAATATTCGATGTCATAATTAAAAGTGTATTTTTAAAATCAATTGTTCGACCTTTTGAATCCGTTAATCGACCGTCTTCAAAAATCTGAAGTAGTAAATTAAATACATCAGGGTGTGCTTTTTCAACCTCATCAAATAAGACCACTGTATAAGGACGTCTTCTAACTGCTTCTGTTAATTGCCCACCTTCATTGTAACCGACATAGCCTGGAGGTGAACCAATTAATTTAGCTACCGTATGTCTTTCCATATATTCTGACATATCTAGCCTTACCATTGCTTCTTCTGAACCAAAGAAGTAAGTCGCAAGTGCTTTAGTTAATTCGGTTTTTCCTACCCCAGTGGGCCCTGAAAAAATAAAACTAGCAATCGGTCTGTTCGGATTTTTTAAACCAACACGAGCTCGACGAATTGCACGTGAAACAGCTACTACAGCTTCATCTTGACCAATAATTCGACTATGTAGTGTCTCCTCCATTTTAAGTAGCTTTTCAGATTCACTTTTAGTCAGTTTATTTACTGGAATACTCGTCCAAGCTGCTACAATTTGTGCAATGTCTTCTTCGGTAACTGTTGGAGTCTGATTAGAAGCTTCTGTAGCTCCTTTTTTACTTTGGGCAATAGCATTAATTTGGGCCTTAATTTCCATTTCACGCTCTCTTAACTGACCCGCTTTTTCGAAATCTTGACTTCGAACAGCCTCATCTTTTGTTTTTAAAAGTTCGCGTAATTCTTGATCTAACTCTTTTGCCGCAGCAGGGAGTTGCGAATTCATTAAACGTACACGTGAGCCTGCTTCGTCAATTAAATCAATAGCTTTATCTGGAAGAAATCTATCTGCAATATATTGATCGGCAAATTTCGCAGCAGCAGCTAAAGCTTCATCTGAAATAATTAATTTATGGTGTTTTTCGTAGCGTTCGCGAAGACCATATAAAATTTCAATAGTCTCGTCAACTGACGGCTCACCTACCATAACTGGCTGGAAACGTCTTTCTAATGCAGCATCTTTTTCAATATGCTTTCTGTACTCTTCAAGAGTTGTTGCCCCAATACATTGAAGTTCTCCTCTTGATAGTGCAGGTTTTAAAATATTTGCTGCATCTATAGCCCCTTCTGCTGCCCCTGCACCAATTAAAGTGTGAACTTCATCAATAACTAGAATAATATTGTTGGCTGTTCGAACTTCGTCCATAATCTTTTTAAGACGCTCTTCAAACTCACCACGATATTTTGTTCCAGCAATAAGTAAACCAATATCCAGTGCTACTACTCTTTTATCATCTAACGTGTCTGGAATATCGCGGTTTGCAATACGTTGAGCTAATCCTTCAGCAATTGCTGTTTTACCGACACCAGGTTCACCAATTAAAACCGGGTTATTCTTTGTGCGTCGACCAAGTATTTGAATTACCCTTTCGATTTCTTTTGCACGACCAACAACAGGATCTAATTTCCCGTCAATTGCTTTCTGTGTAAGGTTTGTACCAAATTCTTCTAAAGTTGGTGTTTTACTTTTTGTGGTACTGTTCCCTGCCGCGACTTCCGTATTATCACCAAGTGATCGAATAATTTGACTACGAACTTTTGATAGATCAACTCCTAAGTTCTCTAATACGCGAGCTGCAACCCCTTCTCCTTCTCTAATTAGACCAAGTAGCAAATGTTCTGTTCCAATATAATTATGCCCTAATTGACGCGCCTCTTCTAAAGAGAGTTCAAGAACTCTTTTTGCTCGGGGGGTAAATGGAATTTCTACAGCAACAAATCCTGAACCACGTCCAATGATTTTTTCAACCTCAACTCTTGCATCTTTAAGGTTAACTCCCATTGACTTTAGAACTTTTGGTCCAATACCTGTACCCTCTCCAATCAGACCTAAAAGTATTTGTTCTGTACCAACAAAATTATGTCCTAATCTTCTCGCCTCTTCTTGTGCGAGCATGATAACTTTAATTGCCTTTTCCGTAAATCTTTCAAACATTATCCATTAATGTAAGGAAAATATCATTATCTTTGATGATTTATATATTAACACAAAAAGATGAATTTATTGAGATTGATCCAAGACTTTTATTATTGATTAAGCAATATTTGAAAAACTTCCGAATATTGTCTCCTTAAAAAATACTTTATGAAATCTTTATTTTTTTACTTTTAGTTAAATTTGTAAAGATTTAGATTAAATCTAGTATAATTGTTAGTAACATAAACAAAGTTATTTATAGCTTAGGATAATTATTAATTTGAAATATTCATATGATTAACTGGAATATTATCGCACAACTATTATCACTTGGATTAGTTGTTCTTTCAGGCCCTGCAATTATTTTCCTTCTATATTTTAAACGTGGTAACTTATAATTAAGTAGTTATTGGAAGTAGTGGCGTGGCTTTCTTAAAAAGGCCGTTTCGAATAAAATTCGAAATGGTCTTTTTAATTCTTTACTTACTATTTGTTATTGACTAATAATAAAATTATTAGATATACTTTAACAATGTACATGCGCTCTTAGTTCAGTTGGTAGAACGTAGGTTTCCAAAACCTGATGTCGAGGGTTCAAGTCCTTCAGGGCGTGCTTTAAAGAAATCTTTCAATTTTAAAGGCTAAATGGTATATTTAGCAGTGTAGATATATGGAGAGGTGGCTGAGTGGTTGAAAGCTTTAGATTGCTAATCTGATGTACGTTTTACAATGTACCGTGGGTTCGAATCCCATCCTCTCCTAATTAACAACAATAAATAAACTTGCAATTCCAAAAGTCAAAAAGAGATGTTATAATATTTTTAAAGTATTAAAATTATACGAATAATGAATATTCTAAGTTTAGGGTGGTCATCTCTAATGGTTATGTTTAGTTTCTCGTTAGCATTAGTTGTTTGGGGTCGAAATGGTTTTTAATTAAATCCAGGTTAATTACTAAACGCTAATTTTATTTAAATAAAACATATTTCAAATTAATGACTAAAGAAATTTTTACTATTGCAGGTGTAATGTGGGCTCTAACCCTAACAGGTTTAGGTGTTGGGTTTGGTCTTCTAAAAATTCAAGGTGAATAATAAATACCGATTCGTAGAAAATAATGACTTTGTTAGAAAAAATTTGGATTTTAGTAAGTGTTTCAATAGTTTTTATTATTCTCTCAACGGATCCTAAAAGTTCAACAAATAACGTATTAGGGAACCAACTTTCTCCTGCTTTTGCGAGTATGAGTGATGAGCAGAAATTTATAAAGCGACTTAATTGGGTATTAATAACAGCATTTTTTCTAATAACTTTAAGTTTAAGTTATTTCACATAGTAGTGAATCAAAACGAGATTATTTAAATATTCTCGTTTTGATTTTACGTTATTAAGCAAAAGATGCAATATTAGCAAGAAGTAAGTAAGCAACAATAGCTCCCCCAAAAGATCCAATAAAAAATCCGCTAGTAAATTTTCTCCAACCTTTTGAAGATTCTAAACCTTGAGCTTTTCCACCATCTTGAAATGAAGCTAGACCATAAATAGTTAAACCAATTGTTAAGACTAAAATTAGTCCTAGTGCCGAGACTAATCCAACTAGAAGAGCATTTTCCGAATTTCTTAATGGGCCTAAGATATAAAAAGGACCGATTAAGAAATAACCATGAGCCATTCCAATTTCTAAGCCACGTAATAAAGGCGATAAGCCTTTTCTATAAATTGGTAAATTTCCAAGATATAATTTTGTTGCAGTTGATGTTGTTACAGGTGTCGATAGGTTTCCTACGAAGGGATCATCGTTATATGGTTTAACGAATTCTGCCATATGCTAAACTTATCATAAAATTAATATATTGTTAATAATAAATTATATCCTTTTTTAATCAAAAGCTAGCAGTATATTGAATTTTCGATATTTGATTGCAACCTTTCCGCAGAATACACAGTCACTATAATTTATTTAAGATTACTAAAAATGTAAATGAACTTGCTAACTATAAATGGAGAATTGTATAAAAGTAAAACAAGCTTAACAACGTTCTCTTTATTAAAGTATTTAGGCTTTAAATTAGATCTAATTGTAATAGACTACAACGGTACTATTTTACCTCGAGAATTTTGGGCAACGACAAAATTACAGAACCAAGACAAGATCGAAATTTTAACTGTAGCTGGAGGCGGATAAAATAAAGTTCGGGATGACAGGATTTGAACCTGCGACACCCTGCTCCCAAGGCAGATGCGCTACCAAGCTGCGCTACATCCCGAATATAATTATAGATTAAAACAAAAACCCTATTTTGGCAACTTTAAAATGATAAATTATTTAGACTTCTCCTTATTACTACTCAGGGATAGAAGATTTTGATCAAAAAGTACATCAATTTATAGTAAATAAAAGTATTTAAAAACTCATACCTTATAAAGGTTTTAAGGTACTGTTTAATTAAATTTGATTCATTTAAACCACTATAATTTATTTAAGATAATCAAAAAATAGGTAAACACCTTCTAAGTACACACAGCGTGTATAAGATTCGTTGAATTGGTTCCAATTCGGACCAATTAAATATAGTTGTTATTAATGTAAAGGTAACCGCAATTACTAAGACCAATTTTGTAGAATCTATTTAACAATTTAAATACATTAACGTTAAAAGTCAGTCTACAGAGCTAATAAATCATCATATAAACGATTTATCAGCTCTATAGACTAATTTTATTGAATTTTAACCGGTTAATTTATTAGCTAAATTTACCTGTTGTAGAAGCAATAACGAAAGGAGCATATGTAAAGATATAACCTACGGCAAAGTGGACTAGTCCAACTAATCTCGCTTGGACAATAGATAAAGCAACAGGCTTATCTTTCCAACGAACTAAGTTTGCAATCGGTGTACGCTCATGTGCCCAAACTAAAGTTTCAATTAATTCTTGCCAGTAACCTCGCCAAGAAATTAAGAACATGAAACCTGTTGCCCAAATTAAGTGTCCTAAAAGGAACATCCAAGCCCAAACAGCCTGAGCATTCATTCCAAACGCATTATAACCATTAATTAATGGAGATGAGTTTAACCATAAGTAATCACGTAACCAACCCATAATGTATGTTGATGATTCATTAAAGGCTGCTGCATTACCACCCCAAATTGTCATATGTTTCCAGTGCCAGTAGAATGTTGTCCAACCAATTGTGTTTAACATCCAGAACATTGCTAGATAGAAAGCATCCCATGCCGAGATATCACAAGTACCTCCACGACCAGGACCGTCACATGGGAAACTATAACCAAAATCTTTTTTATCTGGCATAAGTTTTGATCCACGCGCATCTAGCGCACCTTTTACTAAAATTAATGCTGTTGTATGAAGACCAAGAGCAATAGCATGGTGTACTAAGAAGTCACCAGGCCCAATTGTTAAGAATAGGGAATTTTTTCCACTATTAATTGCTTCCATCCAACCAGGTAACCAAATCTTACTACTTGCAACTGTTGCAGCACTTGTTGATGAAGATAGTAAAACATCAAACCCATAAACAGCCTTTCCTGAAGCTGCTTGAATAAATTGTGCAAAAACAGGCTCAACTAAAATTTGCTTTTCTGGAGTACCGAAAGCTACACAAACATCATTATGAATGTATAAACCTAATGTGTGGAACCCTAAGAATAATGACACCCAACTTAAGTGAGAAATAATTGCTTCTTTATGCTGAAGCATTCTCGCTAAAACATTATCTTTATTTACTTCAGGATCATAATCACGAACAAAAAATATTGCACCGTGAGCGAAAGCACCAACCATTAAGAAACCAGCAATATACTGGTGATGTGTGTAAAGCGCAGCTTGCGTTACGTAATCTTTAGACATGAATGCATAAGACGGTAATGCATACATGTGTTGCGCAACTAAAGATGTTGCTACACCGATTGAAGCTAATGCTAAACCAAGTTGCATGTGTAAACTATTTGTGATAGTTTCAAACAGGCCACGGTGACCAGCTCCTAAACGTCCTCTTGGTGGAACATGCGCATCTAAAATTTCTTTCATGCTATGACCAATACCCCAGTTCGTGCGGTACATGTGTCCTGCAAAAATAAAAACAATAGCAATTGCTAAGTGATGGTGTGCAATATCAGTTAACCACATTGATTGTGTTTGTGGATGAAAACCACCAAGGAATGTTAAGATCGCTGTACCTGCACCTTCACTCGTACCAAAAATATGTTTAGCCGTATCAGGATTTTCTGCATATAGACCCCAATTCCCTGTAAAAAATGGTGTTAAACCTTCCGGGTGAGGTAGTGTAGAAGTAAAGTTATCCCAACGGATGTGCTGTCCACGTGATTCTGGAATAGCTACGTGAATTAAGTGACCTGACCATGCTAATGAACTCACACCAAATAAACCAGATAAGTGGTGATTTAGTCGCGATTCATTGTTTTTAAACCAAGCTAAACCTGGTCTAAATTTTGGTTGAAGATGTAACCAACCCGCAAATAATAACGTTGTTGATAATAACAGTAATCCTAATGCACCAAAATACAGATCACTATTTGTTCTCATACCAATTGTATACCACCAGTGGTAAACACCAGAAGTCGCAATATTTACAGGGTATGAAACACCACCTCTTGTAAATGCTTTAATAGCTGATTGACCGAAATGTGGATCCCAGATTGCATGTGCAATTGGTTTTACTTTAAGTGGGTTTAATACCCATTGCTGGAAATTCCCTTGCCACGCAACGTGGAATAGGTTTCCAGATGTCCATAAAAATATTATCGCCAGATGACCAAAATGTGAAGCAAAAATCTTTTGATAAAGACTTTCCTCTGTCATTCCGTCATGGCTTTCAAGATCGTGAGCAGTTGCTACACCATACCAGATTCTTCTAGTAGCTGGATCTTGCGCAAGTGCTTGACTAAACTTTGGAAATTTAGTAGCCATAGTAGAAATTTTACTCTTTTATGTTAATTTAGCCGACAGAAATAATTCGGGCGAAGAAGAATGACCAAGTTGTTCCAATTCCACCAAGAAGGTAGTGAGCAAGACCTGCTGCTCTACCATGTGTAATACTTAGTGCTCGAGGTTGGATTGCTGGAGCTAACTTTAATTTATTATGAGCCCAAACAATTGACTCGATAAGTTCTTGCCAATATCCACGACCACTAAATAAGAACATTAAACTAAATGCCCAAATAAAATGTGCTCCTAAGAAAATTAAACCGTAGGCAGATAAAGCAGAACCATAAGACTGAATAACCTGAGAAGCTTGTGACCATAAGAAGTCACGTAACCACCCATTAACTGTTAAGGCACTGTTTGCGAAGTTACCACCTGTAATATGAGAGACTTTTCCAGCACTTGAAACTGTACCCCAAACATCAGACTGCATTTTCCAACTAAAGTGGAAAAGTACCACAGAAATACAATTGTACATCCAGAATAAACCTAAGAAAACGTGATCCCAAGCTGAAACTTGACACGTACCTCCACGACCAGGACCATCACAAGGGAATCGGAAACCTAAGTTTGCCTTATCTGGAATTAAACGTGAACTACGTGCAAATAATGTTCCTTTTAAAAGGATTAACACCGTTACGTGAATAGTAAAAGCGTGAATATGGTGTACCATGAAATCTGCAGTTCCTAAAGGAATTGGCATCATAGCAATTTTACCATTTACAGCAACAATATCACCACCAAAAGCATAACTTGATGTTGCTAAAGCATTTGGAGCAGTGCTACCTGGTGCTAAAACATGTACCGACTGAATCCACTTTGCAAAGATAGGTTGTAATTGAATTGCTTTGTCAGAGAACGCATCTTGTGGACGGCCTAACGCACGCATTGTATCATTGTGAATATATAAACCAAAACTGTGCATCCCTAAGAAGATACAAACCCAGTTCAGGTGAGAAATGATAGCATCACGGTGTCTTAAAACACGATCTAGTAGGTTGTTGTATGATTGAATTGGGCTATAATCACGGACCATAAAGATAGATGCGTGTGCACCTGCACCAACTACACAAAATCCTCCAATCCACATATGGTGTGTAAAACATGTCAGTTGTGTTGGGTAGTCAATTCCAATGTATGGGTAAGCAGGCATAGCATACATGTGGTGAGCCACAATAATACTAAGTGAACCCATCATTGCTAAATTAATTGCTAATTGTGCGTGCCATGAAGTTGTTAGAATTTCATAAAGTCCTTTATGTCCTTCACCTGTTAATGGCCCTTTGTGTGCTTCTAGAATTTCTTTCATGCTGTGACCAATACCCCAATTTGTGCGGTACATGTGTCCTGCAAAAATGA
>TARA_B110000027_G_scaffold104926_1_pt1 | contig 21754 bp, 24 predicted proteins | sample TARA_B110000027 | Tara Oceans TARA_B110000027 (sample SAMEA4397101) | marine metagenome | biome: Polar Biome; feature: [SRF] surface water layer (ENVO:00010504); material: water (ENVO:00002006), including particulate matter (ENVO:01000060) such as... | depth 5 m
TAATTTAATAAAATTTTTATAAATTCATCTTCGATTTTTTTTGAAAACACTGGATAATTTAAAACAAATTTTATAGAAGCAATTTTATTTTGTTTAATTCTCTTGTGAATTTCATCAAAAATTAATTGATAAACATGATCTCTATTTTTACATTCATCTGAAATAATTGGCCATGGTAAGGGATAACTCTCATGATACGAAGCATTTAATAAATTAGAATTTGTATCTTTAGAAAAAATTAAAACTACAAGTGCAACTAATTCTTCATTTTCATAAATAAAAAAAGATTTATTATCTACAAAAAGATTTTGTTCTTTAAGGTATTCAATATGAAAATAATTAAAATCAATACTACTAAAATACCAATGATCACTAGACTTGCTAATCAATTTATCCCACAAAAAGTAATCTTCTTTTCTGTCAATGAAATTTTTGATTTTATAAGACATTAATTTAGTCTTTTAAAGCCAGAATATGAAACTTGTGTCTCTAAAATTTTGTCAATATTCATATTTTTTTCACATTCTTTTTTAAAATATTTTTGATTCATCTAATTTTTTTTAATTTTAAAGTGTAGGAGTAGTTATGATGAATAAATAGCGGATTCCAAATTAAAGTATACATTTTTTTAATATTGTAAGATAAAACTTAAATTTTTTAAGAGTAATTTTAAAATGTATTGGTAGCAGATACACTTTTTTAAAAGCATCAATTTTATATTTGTTTTTATGAATGTTCCTAAGTAAAAAATGCTCATTCATTAACTTATGGTTCTTTATTAAATTATATTCTATAGGTATAACTGGTCCCAATCGATCAATTTTAAATGCAAGCTCATTGAATTTATTTTTAAAATATTTTTGTCTCTCTGATATGACATTCTTATTAATTTGAAAATTTTTAAGGCACTTTGATATATTCAATAGCGCATTATATTCCAAATAAGTATTTGTGCTCTCGTGATAAAGCCATGTGTTAAATGATTTTTTTTTATTAACATCGTCAAATTTACGTCTAGATTGATATTCGCCTAGTCTTTTGTTTTGAACTTGTTCTTTTTTAGCAAAATTATAGAAATTTGCATCTTTAGTTATAATGATTCCTCCACTTACTGAACCAATGATTTTTGGCAACGAAACTATTTCGAAATCACCATTATTTGAAAACAAATCTTTTTTTTCAACTATAATGGTGTCGACAGAATCCTCAATTATTTTTAAATTTTGTTTCTTAGTTATTATTTGTTTGATTCCCCACTTGTGAACAGCAAGAGCTACGTCTGGTTTTTTAAATACAGTAGTTATATTGGTATATCTTCCAACTGTGTTAAAAATACAATGCGAGACCCATCTATTAACGAAAACTTCATTAGATCGATCAATTTTTAGAAATCTTAATATCGAAGCAATACCTGCGCGGGCTGATGGAAATAAAATTACTTTATAGCCATGGTATTTTTCAAAATAATTTTCTAATTCATTAATTAATTTACTATTATCTTTTTTTTCTAATTCTATTAAATATTTTTGTTTTGATGAAATAAAAAATGAGGGCCATTGATAATCTTTAATTCTATTATTCATTAAGCTAATTTTCTAATTAATTCTATTTGTTTGTAAAAAGATGGATTATTTTTTGAATGATCAATCATAATAGTTTTGTAAAATTTTGGATTTAAAAAATTTCTATTTTTATCATAAGTTAATAATTCGTATGGAAAATTATAATGTTCAAACTTTTCAATAAGATTTTTTTGAACATTTAAATTTTCAATAATAAGTGGTAATTTTTGACACACCAAATTTTCATAATTAAAATAACTTTGATAGATTTTTTCTTTAATCTCTTTTTTAAAAAAATTAAAATTTTTATTTCTTAGGTAAATTTCACTTTCAATGTTTTTTTTACAATAATTTACTTTATTATCTAAATTTTTAGATGGAAAGTTCCATAGTGAATAATTAAGACTTGTTAATTTGTTATACAATAATTTATTTGGGTTAATAAAATTTGTTATTTTTATTAAATTATTAATTAAAATAGACTGTATTTTACTTGATTGATTTATTTCATCATCAAGAAATGAAAGAAAATTTTTATCAGTTGACTGAACGCCTCCTAGTGGTGCACAGTCAATAAATTTAGAAAAACTAAATATAGAATAATCTGAATTTAAAATATCAGATTTACCATCACCAAGATTTGCTTTTAACACATGTGCACAATCTTCAATAATTAATAAATTATTTTCATCAGCAAAATTTTTTACATCGATACTTTGAGGAATACCAAATTGATGATAAAGCCAAACAATTTTGGTATACTCTGAAAATTGTGCACTAACTTGAATATTTTGATGAATATTTGCATAAACCCCAAAACCCATAAATTTAGGCACAAGTATTTCATTAAGTTTTGGATTGATATTGTGCTTTTTAATTAAATATTTAAGAATAAGAGATGAAGCTAATTTTCCAGATAATAAAAATCTAAAATTCTTATCATTAATATCAAACTTTAACTCTAAAAAGAGCTTTTGTATATTTTTTAGATCCATATTTTCTTTTGATACATTTTACTTTCCAATACTAAAAATCAAAGCATAGCACTTTTGCAAAAATCTTTATTAAATCCTTGATTTATACTAGATCTATACTTCTTTCTAAATTTTGATCTTATTTGCTCCATACTTAATATTAAATCAAATGAAAGATGATGAGTAGTGAATGTTTCTTCAGCTATTTCTAATATATCTATATAACATTTTGACAATTTAAAATATTCTATATTAACAAATTTACATTTATCAATCTTAAGTTTTTTTGATAAATCAACAATCATATTAAATATTTTTTTTCAATATTCATTTCTATATTATAATTCAAATTTATCTTTAATACTTACTAAAGCAACCTAATCATAAAAATTCTTAAACATTTATAATTTATCGTTCTTTAAAAAAATATCTAAGATCTTTTTTTAATTAAAAGATCAACTCTTTTAACCGAGTGTGGTAATTCTTTATTTTGCGGCAATATATAAGTCTCATAGTTTAATGTGTTGAATTTATTAAGTAAAAAAAATAATATTTTATCTGAAAATTGGATAGTTCTTACTTTATTACTTGAAAAAAACTCTCTATCTAATTTTGTCAAATAAAGTTTTCTATTATTATCAAAGATTCTGCTTTGTTTTTGATAGTTCTTTGTATTTTGATATCTTAAATTCATATCTTGATTGGGAATATCTCCTATTAAGATCATACCCTCGTCTTTTAAAAGTTTTAAACACAAGTTAATAAATGTAACAACCTCTTTTAAATCCTGAAAATGTTGCACAACTGAATAAACTAATATTTTATTAAATCTTTTTTTTATTCTTTTACCTTCTTCGTGAATATTTCCTTTTAAATAAGTAATATTCTTTTTTCGAGTTGTTCTGTTTATTATTTCCTCACTATCAATTGTCGTCGCAGATTTACATTTATTTGAAAGGTAATTTATAATTTTTCCATCACCTGTACCTATATCAAAAATATCATCTAATTTGTTAATAGATAGCTTTTCAAAAATATCCTTATAAATATATTTGTATTTTTTCGTCATAAATTTATATCTTCCTGATAAAATATGAGAATCTTTTTTTGTTATTTTTTTTGCAATTTTTGCATAATTATTATAGTAGAAATTTTTTTTATTCATTATCTAATTTATTTATAGATTTTCTTACGCAAAAATTTTAACCATCATTTACTTTTATTTGATAGTTTTTTTACTAATTTAGATATTTTTTGATCATTTAAATTAACTTTTTTCATAAGTTTTGAAGCCTTATCAGGAGCATATTTAAATGCCAATCTTAACACATCCATCCAATATTTATTATTTTTAGATCGAACATCTTGTATTTGGTTAATTAATTTTAATTTACTTGGTATCATGAATTAGCATATAAACTATATAAATTATGAATATAAGTAAAAAATTAAAATTTTCAAAAAAAAAGCCATTACTAATTGCGGAAATTTCTGCAAATCATGGTGGAAATAAAAAAAAATTTTTTAAATTGATTAATTCAGCCTTTAAAAGTGGGGCTGATTTAGTCAAAATTCAAACTTATGAACCACAAGATATTACAATTAATGAAAAAAAAGATTATTTAAAAATTAAAAAAGGTTTGTGGAAAAATAAATACCTTTGGGATCTTTATAAAGAAGCACAAACACCTTTTAGTTGGCATAAAGAAGCATTTAAAATTGCAAAAAAAAGAAAAAAACTCATTTTTAGCAGCCCTTTTAGTATTAGGGCTGTTGATTTTTTGGAAGAACTAAATACGCCAATTTATAAAATATCTTCTTTTGAAATTACTGACTTAAAACTTATCAGCTACATTGCTTCAAAAATGAAGCCTATAATTATCTCTACAGGTATGAGTTCTTTAAATGAAATAAAGAGAGCAATTAAAATAATTAATAAATTTCATAATAAAGTAATTATTATGCATTGTGTATCAAAATATCCTACTGAACTCAAAGATAGTTGTTTAGGAAATATATTAAGTTTAAAAAAGATATTTAAAAAAAACCTAATTGGCCTTTCTGATCACACACATGATATTTATTCATCAATTGCATCTTTACCATTAGGTATTGTAGCAATAGAAAAGCATTTTAGATTAGATGAGAGCAAAAAGAGTGCTGATTATGATTTTTCACTAACACCACAAAATTTTAAAAATTTAAGAAAAGCCATAGATGATATTAGCTATAGTTTAAAAAAAAAAAATAATAATAATTTAAATAATTATAATGTTAAATTTAGAAGGTCTATATTTGCATCAAAAAATATTAAAAAAAATGAGTTAATAAAGGATACAAATATTAAAATATTAAGACCTAATGTTGGCATATCTGCTGAAAATTATTTCAATATTTTAGAAAAAAAAACTAAAAGAAATATAAAAAAAAATTCACCTATATTTAAAAAAGACTTAAAATGAAAATAAATCTTCAAAAAATTAAGGCTATTGATGATTTTGAATATATTAGAATATTGAGAAATACTTCTTATATAAGATTAAATTCTTTAAATAAAAAAATTATATCAAAAAATGATCACAAAAATTGGTTAGAGAAAAATAATGATAATAATTTTTTTGTATTAAAAAACACAAAAAAAAATATTGGATATATTAGGATAAGTAAAAAAAATTATGTTTCATGGGCGTTGGAAAGAAACTATTGGGGGAAAATTAAATTTTCTGAACATTTAAAAAAAACTACAAATAGTAAAAAACTTAAATACTCATGTATAATATTAAGATATAATATCCGATCTCAAATCGCTGCTCTAAAGGCTGGTTTCAAGTTGAACAAAGTTATAGGTGAAAAAATTATTTTTCAAAAAATAATCTAAAATAATTAATTTAATTTTATCAATTATCCAAGTATATTATAATTTTGACTAATCTTTTTCTAATAATGAGATTTTTTTGTATATATTGTTTTAGTTAAATCAGTCAACTACTAACAAAATAAATCAATATTATTTTTATAAAATTCAGGACAAATAATTGTTTTATACTTATTTTTGTACTCAAAGTATTTTTCAATAATTTCCCAATATTTTTTTTGTTTTTGTAAAATTTCATCTAAATCAAAATCACCTTTTACTAAATAAAAAAAATTTTCTGAGGCTTTTTTAATCTCAAGTTTGTTATTATCAATGATACTATATCCTAATTTATTAAGCTCAGTGTCTGTTTCAATATAATTTAATTTCTTTTCATAAATTTCTTCAAAACTTATAAGCTTACCTGTATTTATGTTTTTTACTTTTTTTAACAATATCATCCATCTTAATTGATTTACTGGCATTGCATGAACACCGTACTCATTAATAACTAATTTTGGTTTTCTAAATAATGTTCCTAATTCTGTAATACCAGTGCTTGAGGCTATTATAAATTCACATTGAGATGATAGATAAATATCCAAAAAATCACTCCTATCATTAGAAATTCCATAATCTATTATATTTGAGTCACTGAAATTTAATCTCTTTGTTTCGTTTTTTCCCATTCTTATTGCTTTATAACCTTTTGAAACTAGAAATTTTATACCTAAAATTTTATCATCGATATTTGAGTTCCTAATTGACTCTTCTTTTTCATTGTGAAATTCAGATGTTCTTGAAGCAAAAGTAAAAAATTTTTTATTTTGGAATCCTATTTTTTTAAGATAATTTTCACCTTCTTGTCTTTCCTCATTGTTAAACTCAATTGAAGGTTTATATCTTAACAATACATTTTTTTCGTCTATTTGCTTGAGTCTTTCCTTGATAGTTTTTTTAACTTCTCCAGAATATTTACTAATGTCAATAAGAAAAAAATTAAAAATTTTATACTTATTCAGCAATATGTAAATTGGTTCTAATATATGCCTAGGTAAAACAAATAATTTTTGTGACCATTTCTTTTTTAAAAATTGATTGGCAATTCTTTTTTCAAAAAACCAAATAACTGGAGTTCTATTTGGATAATCTTTTTTTTCGCAAATATATATTTCCATTTGAGTGGTCATATGCCCTATTTTTTTTGAAATAATCTTACCAATTCTAAAATCTATAAAAATTCTAATTATGAGAAATAGTAATATTATAGGTATTAAAAAAAAAAGTTTGATAGGAGTAATTTTGACAAATTTAAACATTTATATTCTATAAATTTTTTATAATAGTAAAGTTAAACTTACAAGTTTAATAACTGATCATTTATTTTTAATTTACTAATTAATTAAAGCTGAGATATAAATAAAAAAACCTAAAGATTATCCTTTAAAAATAATTTAAGGGTTTTTTTTGTTGAAAAAATATTAAACTTTTTTCTTAAAAAATTATCTATTTTAATATTAAACCCTGTTTTTTTTGATTTTTGTATTGATGCTATATTTTGCTTTTTTTCAAATTGATAAATTAATTTAATAATATTTTTTAATTTTATTGGATTGGTCGAAGCAAGATTTAGAATCCTGGATCCTCTAAATTTAATAAGTTTAATAATAATTTGTGATAAATTTTTAACATGAATAAAATTATTAAATTTTAAATTTGGATTTGAATAAATTAACGCATCTTTATTTTTTATTTTTTTTAAAACTTTAGAAATAAAGTTATGATTTGAATTTTTTCCTACTAGCGCTGGTAATCTTAAGACAAAAAAATCTATTTTTTTTTCTTTATTTAATTTTATTAAATATTGTTCAGATTTGAGTTTAGAATAACCATAAGAATCAATTGGTTTAGTTTCGGTATTTAAATCAACTCTACTAACGTTTATTTTACCATATACAGACATTGTTGATATAAAAATAATTTTTTTACACCCATTTTTTATTAATTGTGATACTAATTTTTTAAAGCCATAGTAGTTCGTATTCATCATTTTTTTATCACTTAAATTTTCTGATGGTATTGCAGAAGCACAATGAATAAGACAATCGACTTTAAAATCAAAATTAAATTTTTTTGATAAATCTAACTTAGTAATTAAAATTTTATTTTTTTTTAAATTTTTTGGAAATGTTTTTCTATATGAAGCAATAACATTAAAATTTTTTTTAGCTGCTTCTAGAGAAACATTTCTACCCAATAAAGTACCCGAACCAGTTATTAATAAATTCATTTCTAAATAATATTTGTTTTGTAAAAAAGTTCTACATATATATATTGTTTAAAAGATAATTTAATAAATTTAATTTATGAAGAAGTTCAATAAAAATAAATCTTTAGAAAGATGTAAAAAATATAGAAAAAATATTTTAAAAGTTTCTCAGAATGTTCCTGCTCTACATATAGGTGGGGCTTTTTCGTGCACTGAAACATTAGAGGTAATTTATAATTATTTTTTAAATACCTTGGAAAAAAATTTATTTATATTAAGTAAAGGTCACGCTTCTATACTTCAGTATGTAATTCTTGAAGATAAAAAAATTATTAAAAAAAAAGAATTGGAGCTTTACTGTAAAAAATATGGCTCATTAGGTGTGCATGCTGAAATAACTACGAAAGGTATTAATGCCTCAACAGGGTCGTTGGGTCATGGACCAGCGATGGCAGCTGGTTTTGCATTGGTTGAAAAAAAATCAAAAGTATTTGTAGTAATTAGTGATGGAGAGCTTCAAGAAGGTTCTACTTGGGAAGCAATAATGCTAATACCAGCTTTAAAATTAAGTAATGTTGTACTAGTTGTAGATAATAATAATCTTCAAAGTTTAGAAAAGACATCATCATCCCATCCTAATTTGTATCCAATTGATAAAAAGTTTAAAAGTTTTGGTTGGGACTCTGAAGTTTGTGATGGTCATAACTCTAGTGAAATTTTCAAAAAAATAAAAAACAAAAATAAAAATAAACCATATGCGCTAATAGCTAAAACAATCAAAGGATACCCCATAAGTTTTATGAAACACAAGCCAATATGGCATTATAAATCACCTAATAAAGATGAATTTAAAATTGCAATGGAAGAGTTAAAATAATGAGAAATGTATTTTCTGAGGAACTTTTTAATCAAGCAAAAAAAAATAAAAAAATTGATATTATCGTTGCAGATATTTCTCCTGCAGGAAGCATGGAAATTTTTAGAAAAAAATATCCAAAAAGATTTATAAATGTTGGAGTAGCTGAACAAGTTATGATTGGTCTGTCAGCAGGCCTAGCCTTGAGAGGTAGACGACCTTTTGTATATACTATTGCAACATTTGCATTATTTAGACCATTCGAAATGATTAGAGATGATATTTGTTATCAAAATTTACCTGTTACAATAGTTGGCATGGGTGCTGGGACGGTTTATGCAAATTTAGGAGGAACACATCTTGCTCAGGAAGATATATCAATTGCTAAAAGTTTACCTAATATGAGCATTATAGCACCAATTGATCCAAGTGAACTAAAAGAAGCAGTTAAATATTGTGCAAATAAAGCGATAGGGCCAGTTTATTTAAGGATTGGAAAATCAGGGGAAAAAAATTTTTCTACTTCGTCAAGTGAAAAATGGGAATTTGGTAAAATAAGAAATTTAATGCGTGGTAAAGATATCTGTTTTTTAACTTATGGTCCAATAGTCAAATTAGTAGACAAAGTAGTTAAAAAATTACAGTTAAAAAACATTAACCCTTCAGTATATAGCTGTCATACACTTAAACCTTTAGATATAAAAACTATAAAAAAAATATTCAAAAAATATAAGATGATAATCATTGTAGAAGATCATTCTATAATAAATGGTTTAACTCAAGATGTTAAATCCTTGGCTTTTGACTTTAAATATAAAGGCAAAATACAATATTACACATTAAAAGACAAATTTTCACATTCATATGAAAAACAAGATGATATATTGGATACACACAATATTAAAGAATCAATAATAATTAAAAATATAATAAAATGTTTTTAAAAAAAAATTACTTAACTAAAAATTATCAAAAAGATAGAGCCTTAAAAATTAAACATAATTATTTAACTCAACAGTTTTTTGATTATAAAAAAATTTTAAAAAATTTTGAAAAAGTAATTAAAACAAACGAATTTACATTAGGACGGGAGGTAGATGAATTTGAAAATAAAATTTCAAAATTATTAGGAGCAAAATATGTTGTTTCTGTAGGAAGTGGTACAGATGCTCTAATGTTAAGTTTGAAAGCAATTGGTATTAAAGAAGGGGATGAGGTTATCACAACACCTTTTACTTTTTATGCAACAATTGGGGCAATAGTAACAGCTGGTGCAAAACCTGTATTTGTGGATGTTGGGGAAGACTATAATATTAATCCTAACTTAATAGAAAGTAAAATAACAAAAAAAACTAAAGCAATATTGCCAGTACATTGGGCTGGAAGAGTTTGTGATATGGATAAAATAATAAAGATTGCAAAAAAACATAAATTAAAAGTAGTTGAAGACTCTTGTCATGCAATTTTAGCTACATATAAAAATAAATATGCTGGTAAATTTTCTTCATTTGGTTGTTTTAGTTTGCATCCACTTAAAAATCTTAACGTATGGGGTGATGGAGGATTCATTATATGCTCGAATAAATATAATTATAATAAAATGAGACTTATGAGAAATCATGGTTTAGTAGGAAGAAATAAAAATTTAATTTTTGGTTATAATTCGAGACTTGACACAATACAAGCTGTAGTAGCACTAAATGCTTTAAAAAAAATTAAGAATATCACAAAAAAAAGGATAGAAAACTCAAAGTTTCTAGATCAAAAATTAAAATACATTCAAAACATTAAATGCATGACAAGAGATAAGAATAAAAAAGAAGTTTTTCACTTATATAAATTAAATCTTAAAAACAAAAAAATTAGAGATAAGACAATTAAGTTTTTAATTAAAAGAGGTGTAGACGCTAAAATTCATTATCCTACTTCAATGCATTTACAGCCTGCTGCAAAAAAATATGGTTATAAAAAAGGAGACTTTCCAATTGCAGAGAAATTATCCCAAACATCGATTTCTCTGCCAGTTCATGAATATGTAACTAAGGAAAATTTAAAATACATTGTAAATTTAATAAGTAAGTGTGTTTAAATGTTATTTTTAAAACTAGAGTAAAATTTTAATAATAAACATTTGTATTGATGAGTTAGGTTAATTTTTATTTAAAAATTCATCTAATTTAATAATATCACTAACATAAGAATATTGTTTCTTATTATTAGCAAATATATTTTCAAAAATGAAGTGAGTTTTAATTTTTTTTTTAATCAAAATTTTTAGAATTTCATTTCTTAACTTTAAATTAGATGGAAGAATATATATCGACAATAATACTAATTCTTTATCAGAGTTAAGTTTATTAATTAATGATCTCAATTTAATATTTTTATTTGTAAAAATGGGCTCTCCTTGTGGTAAGGTAAATATCTGATTATATTTTTTATAATAATCTCTTAAAATTACATACTGATATCTTGCTGGTAAATAATAAATTCCAAATTTTTGATTTTGAATATAGCTTATAAAGTTATTTTTTAATGATTTCATAAAAATTATGTCTGAGATTGAAAGTAGAAATTGCCTTAAGTGATAGTGGTTTATAAAAACCTCCAATTTTTTTTTCGTTCTCTAAATTTGAATAAGGGCTGTATAAATTTTTATATCTCACATTAATAGACCACCTTGTGTTTTTTTCTTCATTTACAATATTGCCATGCAAACAATTTGCTGAAAAAAGAATAGCCTCTCCTTTTTTTAAATTTATCCATTTCATTTTTTTTTTATATTTTTGAAGAATTTTTTTAAAATCTATTATTTTATTTTTCTTTATTTTTTTAAGAATAATCAATGAATCTAGCGGATTAATAATAAACATCGACTGGGTTTTTTTTACTGAAACAAAGGGTATCCATAAATTTATTTGAAAAATCGACTCTCCACTAAAAAAATCTGAATGCATATCTAATAAGGAACTATTATCCCCTGGGAGCTGTATAGATAAATTCATATCACTACACGCCAATTCATTTCCCACTGTTTCGACAATAAATTTTTCTGCAGAACTAAATATGCTGTTTTTAAAATCTTCATTATTATTTAATTTATTAAATATATGTAATCTTAAATTATTTAACTCTTCAATAGATATATTTTTGTGAATTTTTTCTAAATTTATAAATTTATTTTTAATTTGTTTTTTTACTATTGAGATCAAAATAGAATTAGCTTTTTTAAAGTTTTGACTTAATAAGTTAAACTTAAAATATCCATCTTGTATTAATTGACTGGCGATTTTTTCACTTAATTCAATCATATTTTGTATAAAAAATTTACATATTTTGTAAATTCAAATTTATCGACTACTTTTTTATTACCTATAAAAAGTGAATGTAATCCTGCATAAGTAGTTGCTAAAAATTGTGACAGTTCTAGTGGAGCATTATTTTTTACGAGTAATGAAAAAATAAGAAAAAACATATCACCACATCCAGTCGTATCTATTGCAGATGATATAAAAACAGGACAATGATATAAATATTTTTTATTAAAAACTGCCGAACCATCCTTTCCAAGTGTTACTACAATTATAGCTTTGTTATTTTTAAACTTTTTGTAGAAATCATTTTTTAACCTTTTAAGAGAATTAATATTTTGATATTTAAAATCTTCTACTGGAAGACCTAAGTTTATACAATACTCTTTATAATCAAGAGTGCAAAGATCATAATTCTTATATTTTTTAATTAAATTTTTTCCAAAATTAAGTGAATTTGTTTGTACGTTTAAAAAATAATTAATTTTTTTTGAATTAATAAAATCTAATACTTTTTTATTATTTTTCCAAACACCATAATCAAAAATAAGATTAGTTGTTGAAGATTTAAATCTATGTAATTCTTTAATTTGAAAATTAGAATTTTTTTCATGATTTATTCTAACTAAATTTGTGATTTGAAAAAAACGCTCATTTCTATATTCATTAAGGAATCTTGTCTTTACTTGATGACTCGAATTCGGAATATTCTTTAAATATATGTTTTTTGTATTAAAAAATTTTTTTGGAATCTTTTTTTTATCAACTCCTGTTATTAAATTAACATTTTTAACAAATTCAGAGGCAGCATTTGCCACTGCAATTGTTCCACCTGGATAACATTCTTCTAATTTTTGAACCCCAGAGTAAATTGGAAATTTTGAAGCAAGACCCAAGATTTTAACAAATTTAAATTTATCAATTATTGTTTCTCCAAAAATATTAATAGTTTTTTTCTTTAATTTAGTAATTTCTTCTATGACGTCCACAAATAAAAAATTTTTTTTAAAATTTTTAATAAATTTTATTTGTTGTTCAGTTAAGTCAGAATAATTATTTAAATATATTTTGCTGGAACTTTTTAGTGGCGTTTTTGTAATATGAAAATTTATTCTTTTTTTTTTTAATAATAATAATTCTTTTTTTAAATTACCCACATAATCATTATTATTTTTTTTATAATCATTACCCTTGAAATAGATGTTTGGTTCTAAAGAATCTAAAACTGATAGTGCAGATGGAGATTTATCTAAAAAAACATAATTAACTAATTCTAGATTTTTAACTATTTCAAGTCTTGATTGGTCATCATTATAAGGCAATGAGGGACTTTTTGAAATAAATTTTGATGATGTAATACTAACAATTAAAATATCACAATTTTTTTTTGCTTCTTTAATGTGATTAAGATGGCCTATGTGAAATATATCAAATGCACCATGGCATAACCCAATAATTTTTTTTTTATACCTTAGTCTAATTTTTTTAAGTTCTTTGTAATTACTTATTATTTTCATTTAATTCATATAAATCAAAATTATACCATTTTTTTAATGGTAATGGATTTTCATATTTATTCTCTTTAATTATCTTTTTTATTTCTAATGCCTGTTCAATACAATCATCAATATCTACGGCATATCTATAAGTTCCAGCTCTTCCGACCGAAAAAAACCATTCAGGAAACCTATCAATATATCTTAAAGACTTTTTAATCTCATCCTTAAAAGGTAATGGATAAAATTTACCATTATGAGATGGAAATTCTAGACCTATCAATGAATTTTTTGATTTAAATTTAGTAAATTTTTTAAATTCTACCATTCTTGTAAATTTTTCTTTATTTGCATAATAAACAAAAGACACATTATCTGAAAAAACATTTTCGTTAGGAAACATTATAAAAAACATATCTCTTCCTAAAAATTTTAATTCACCCAGATCATAATTAAAAAAATAATCTGGAGATATTGTGCTAATAACAATATCATAAATTATTTTTTCATCATCATTTATTTGAAATTCTTTTTTATCTAAGTTGAAATTATTTATTTTACTGTTTAAATGGATTTTAATATTTTTTTTTTCATGCAAACGATCAAAATAATCATTATATCCATTATACTTTATTGGATAACAGGAATAAATGTTCTCCCAAGCAGATCCTGAACCTCTTTTTATTGTTGCACCTTTTGGAGACCAATTGAATGTATCAATTTTTCTATTATCATCTACCATCCACATTTTTTGATTATAATTTTTGATTATTTTGTCATACAGTGTCTTCCCAATTGAATTTATCCAGTATTCCTCTAAATTTTTTGAGTTTAAAATACTTTCAGTTTTTTTATTTTTAATTTCATCTAAAATAATATCGCAATCTGGCATCATATTAACATCCTCAAAATTTACTGGATAATGATAAAATTGATCATCTTTCTCTACATAACTGATAAATTTATGATCACCCACACTTCTCATGGGAATAATTTTATTAAAATATTCATATACCTCTTTATTAGTGCTTAAAAAATGTCTAGGTCCATATGTGTATGGATGTTTATTTGCATAAAAAAATGTTCTTACCCCTGCTCCCAAAAATGGAGCTTTATCAACTATTGTTAAATCAATATTTTCTATTTCCGACAAGATATTTGCACATGCACATCCTGCCATTCCCCCACCAATAATTAAAATTTTTTTATTTTTCATTTTTAATTTTTATTTTGAAAAAAAATTTTTATATTTTTTACTATAAAAGATAATTTTTTTTGTGTAAGAGATTTATAAATTGGTAGACTAAGAATTTGTTTAGAATTTTTTTCAGTGCTTGGAAGACTAATTTTTCCAAAACTCTGTAAATAAGCTTTTTGTAAATGTATTGGTTTTGGATAATGTATTGCTGTTTCAATTCCCTTTTCTTTTAAAAATTTTTTTAATTCATCTCTATACTTTGTTCTAATAATATATTGATGAAAAGATGGTTTTGTAATCTTTTTATTATATACAGGAATTTTTACAAATTTTGATAATGATTTTTCATAAAAATTTGCAATTTTATAATGTTTATTATTCCATGACTTAATTTTTTTAATCATTATTCTCCCGAATGCAGCTTGTAAATTATCTAATCTTGAGTTAGTTCCCCAAATAATAGCTTCGTCTCTGCTTTTAAGACCATGGTTTCTTAGTAATTTTAACTTTGAATAAAGTTTTGTATCATTAGTTACAATTAATCCGCCATCACCATATACATGAAAATTTTTTCTTGGATGCATGCTAAATAAACCCACATTACCTATAGTTCCTAGGAAAGATTTTTTATATTTTGTACCAAATGCATGTGCAGCGTCTTCTATTAATAAAAGGTTTTTTTCCTTACAAATCTTTTTGATTGCTGTTAAATTAGATGGAATACCAGATAAATGAACAGGCATTATTGCTTTTGTTTTTTTTGTGATTTTTTTCTTAATTAAATTAACATCAATATTTAAATCGTCACCAATATCAACTAATACTGGCTTAGAACCATAATAAGCTATAGCTCCACATGTGGCTATAAAAGAATTTGAAACTGTTATAATTTCATCATTCTTATCGTAATTTAATGCTTTTAAAAGGATTATCATGCCTTCAGTCCAATTTCCTACACCTAATACATGCTTAACTTTTAAAAATTTTTTAACTTCCTTCTCAAATAGAACTAGTTCCTTGCCTAAAACATATTCACCTTTCTTTCCAACTGATAAAAATTTACTGACTAAACTTTTTTTTAAAATTTTAAACTCAGATTGAAATTCAGTAAATTTTACTTTCATAATATTTTAAAATTTTAGTTAGTGTTTTTTTGCTGGCGATCCATAAATTAACTGATTTGTTTTTTCAAATGATTCTAAAACTACACTACTCATACCGATTAAATTATTTTTACCAATTTTTACGTTTTCTTTTATGTTAGTGCCAGAGCCTATATAACAAGATTTCTTTATTTTCACTGAGCCAGCAAGATTACACATAGTATTTAATTTACAATAATCGCCTATTTCACAATCATGATTTATTACTGTATTTGGCAATATGTTTACAAAATCACCCATCCTTACATTTAATCCTATAGTGCAATTTTGATAAATAATTGTTCCTTGTCCAATTCTAGAGTATTTAGAGACCTGGGCTTTGGGGTGTATTAGTTTTGGAAATCTATTTTTTTTTATTTTCAAGCCCTTTAAAATTTTATCAATTTTAGTAAAATTAGTACTATTTCCAATTGCCGTCGTGAAAAAGATATTACTATCAAATTTCTTTGCCTCTGAAAATTTTCCCAAAACTTTATAATTTTTTATGCCTTTAATAGTTTTGAGTTTGTCATCAAGAAAACCTAAAATATCATATTTTTTATCATTTTTATTAATAGCCTCTATTAAATCTAATACATCTAAACATCCTCCCGAAGCACCTAATATTATTATTTTTTGCATTATTTACTTATCTATCTTGGTTTAAACCAATCATAATCACCATTGTATCTAACTTTTTTAAAAAACTTCAACCAACTATTTTTACTCATATAAGTTGTCGCTAAAACTGCCCACTCATCTAAAATTTTTTTCTCTTTTTTGTTTTCATAAGTTCCGACAGTAATAAACATATTTTTTTTACTTACTCTTTTTATATCTTTAAATGACTGTTTTAGCTCTTTCAAAGAAAGTATATTGTGTAATGAATTTATAGATATAGTTAAATCAAAAAAATTTTTTTTAAATGGTAAACTATCAGCATTGGCTATTATCAAATTATTTTTAATACTTTTGTGTCCATTAGAAATTGCATACTCAGATATATCAACGCCATAAATTTTACTTTTTGGCAAAAGTTCTTTGAGCTCTTTCAGTAAATAACCTTTTGCACAACCAATATCAAGTATTCTTGAATTGTTATTAAGTTTATAGTTTTTTATCAAAGCTTTAGCTAAATTTTTCCACCTTCCATCATATTTATATCCTCCATACCCTTGTTCTCTTGATCCATCAAAATAATAGTAATCTAATTTCCAAGTTTTGATTCTATCATCATCACTCAAGTTTTTTCTTTTTTTTAAAGGTTTTTTTCCCTGAGGAAGATATTTCAAGAAATTAATTTCCATATTTTTCCACTCTATATTTTGCTGGGAGTAATGCTCTTTTTAAATGGAATACATCATTGTTTTTAGTAAGCATTACAGGAATTCCATTAAGAATTGGGTAAGCTTCTTTGCATGTGTTGCAAAAGAGGATTTTTTTCAAAAGTTTCAACTTTTTATTTTTTTTACATTTTATACATATTAGATCACTAAAATTTTTTTTCATAATTAATTATAAGCAAAATTATTTGCATTCATCCATTTTAAATTGTGATGAATTTTTTCATTTTTTAGTATATTTGAGTTAATTTTTTCTACAATTTCTTCGATGGCATCCTCAACTTTATATTTTGGTATAAAACCAGTATCTAATAATTTTTGTGAGTCCAGTCTATAAGACCTTGGATCATCATTATTAGTTTCAATTTCTATTTTTTTATTAGTTTTACTTGAAACCATCTTTGCAATATCCAAGATTGAAAGATTTTCAAACCCAGCATTAAAAATACCTTCAAACTTATTATTATCTATAAAGTGCAAATACACGTTTGCAATATCTTGGATATGTATATTAGGACGGATTTGACTTCCTCCTAGAACTTTTATTTTACCATTAAATAATGCTGCTGCAGTCAATAAATTAACCGAAACATCAAATCTCATTCTAGGTGAATATCCACAAACCGTTGCAGGCCTAATTATTTGCACCTTATAATCGTTAGCGTAACTTAATAAAACTCTTTCAGCTACCATTTTAGTTTTATTATACTCTGTTAATGGCTCTAGTTTTAGTTCTTCTGTTACCTTGTCTTCTTTTTTTATTCCATAAACACTTCCAGAAGATGCATATATAAACTGCTTTATTTTAGCTTTTTTTGCTAGATCTGCCAATTGTTGTGTTGCCAATGCACTAACCTCCCATGTCAGTTTTGGATTTAAATCACCACATGGATCATTTGCTATTGAAGAGAGATGAATAACTATATCAAAGCCTTCTAAATCTTCTAAATCAATTTTTCTAATATCTTTTTTTAACACTAATAAATTTTTATTTTGTGGTAGATGATTTCCAAACCAGCAAATGTCAATTACTTTAACATAGTAGTTTCGATCTAAAAGCTTGGGAACTAAGATGTGCCCTTTATAACCACATCCACCAGTGACAATCACTTTTATCATTTTTAATTCTTAAATTAAATTTATATTAGTAATTATTTTTTAAATAATTAGATTTTATATTAATAGTGCATTCAGATTTTTTTTCAATTATTTATTCAGGAACACAATTAATCATAGATTTTCATTATCAATTAAAAAAATATCTAAAAAGTTTTACACTTATTTCGATATAACTTTACTAATTAGTAATAAATATTAATCGTATAATTAAAACTTTGATTTTGCTATAAAATCAACAATCGAAAGAAGCCAAGTATGATGGGTCATTTCTACTAAATTATAATTTTTACTATCTAACCACAAATTTACATGTCCAATTTTTCTTACTTTATTTTCTTTTTTAAAACCTGTTAATGTAATTACCTTACATCCAATTTTTTTTGCATATTTGGCTCCCTTTATAATATTGTTAGATTCTCCACTACTACTTATGCAAATTAGCAGATCTCCTTTATCTGCGTAAAAAGATAAGGCTTTTTTAACCCAATTTTCATAACCATAATCGTTTGAGAAGCAGGTTAAAAGGTCAGCTTCATTAAAATTAACTGCTCTTATTTTACACATTTTAGTTAAGTCAACACTCACGTGACTTGCCATGGCAGCACTACCACCATTTCCAACCAATATTACTTTTTTTTTATTCTTTGTTATTTCCTTAATCATTGTAACAATCTTTAATAAATTTTTTTCATCATGTTTGGTAATTAAACTTGAAATTTTTTGTAAATAATTTGAGAAATAATTTTTTTTCATAAAATATTTTATGTTTCTTGATAATATAGAGTATATATAAACTATATGAAATTAAAAACTGTTTGTTTTGATATTGATAATGTTATCTGTAGGACTACTAATACTAATGATTATTCAAAATCAGTTCCAATAAAAAAAAATATTAAGACAATAAATAAAGCATATAATAAAGGGTTTTATATCATCATATATACCGCAAGATATATGGAAAGATGTAAGGGTAACTTAACAAAGGTAAAGAAGCAAATAAAACCATTAACATTAAAACAGTTAAAAAATTGGGGAGTTAAATATCACAAAATTTATTTTGGTAAACCTAGTTTTGACCTATTTGTTGATGATAAATCATTATTTTTCAATAAAAATTGGGAAAAATTATTAAAAAAAAAATTAAATATATAAATAGTGAAAAGATAGATTGTATTTTTAAAAAAATTTATCTTAAAAAAAATTTTTTAATTTAAATTAAAAGTATCAAGAGCACCCTGTTTTGTGAGATGACCTTTTTCAAGTTTAAAGATAGCATCACAATTCTTTAGTGTATTTAGACGATGGGCTATTAAGATAATGGTAGTATTTTTACCAAGGTTATTAACAGCATCCATTACTGCTTTTTCAGTTTGATCATCTAGAGCGTTCGTTGCTTCATCAAATATAAGTAATTTTGGGTTGCGATATAAAGCTCGAGCAATTCCTATTCGTTGTCTTTGACCACCTGACAACCTAACGCCACGCTCACCAATAGGTGTTTGATATTTTTGGGGCAACTCATCTATAACAAATTTATGTAAATTTGCAGTTTTTGCGGCATTTTCAACAGCTTCTAGATCGATATTTTTAGGCTCTACCCCAAAAGCAATATTAGCAGCAATACTATTATCAGCAAGATAAATTTGTTGAGGAACATAACCAATAGCACGTTGCCAAGATCTTGAATTTTGTTTTGTTATAATTTTTCCATCGATTTCTAAAGTACCTTTTTGAGGCTCAAGTAGTCCCAAAATAATATCGATGGTTGTGGTTTTACCACTCCCAGTAGTTCCTATAAGCCCTATTGTAGATTTTGCAGCAATATTCAAATTAATATTTTTTAGTGTTGTCATTGATGCATTGGGATAATTGTAATAAATATTCTTTAAAGAAATTGTTTCATTAAAAGACAAAATTTCCTTATCTTCTTTTAGATTTTCCTTAGTTTGTTTAATATTTTTTATATTCTCATATAATTTATCAATTGCAGAACCAACAAAAGTAAGTTGAGTAAAAGACACATAAACCTGTTGCAATGCTGGCATCAAGCGATAGCCTGCAAAAACATATAAACTAAGAATTGGTAAAGCACTATTAAAATTGCCCGTGTTCATCATTACATAAAGTATTACCAGTAAAACGCCACCAAAGGCCACAGCTTCTAAAATGAAACGAGGTAATAGACCTATCATCTCTGCGGACGTATTAGCTCGAGCAAAATTATCTGCAGAATCAGAAAATGAATTAACATAATTTTTTTCTAATCCTCCAAATTTAATCTCCTTCACAGCATTAAACGCTTCACCAACAGACATAAAACGTGATTGATCATGTTTTAAGCGTTTTTTTCCAGTTCGATCTAGATATCTACGTACACAATAAAAAAGAGTCCAATAAGATCCACCAAGTGAAAAACCTACTATTAGTGCAAGTTTTGTGTCAGCTATAATTAATAAAAGCAAAAGAGCAATTGTAATCGTACCTTTAGCTGTCACTTCTATTAATGGTTTTATACCACCCCCGGCTACTTGACTTGCTTCAGATAATATGGTCCTACCAAGCTCTGTACTATGACGACTTAAAAACCAGCTATAAGGTTGATTTAAATATCCTTCTACTAAAAGCTTACCAATACTATATTCACACCTTTTAACAAATCGAACCTGTAAATAGGTCGCAAAGGCTTTGAATGTTAATGAGATTATTAAAATTATAAATACTAATATTCCTGAAGCAAAAAAAAATTCCTTTTGACTATCAACGCCAAAAATAGCTGAAATTTGAAACATATTTTTTAAAATTGAATTTGTTTCAATCAAACCTGGATTTGATAAAATTGCTATAAATGGTAATATAGATGCAACTCCAATCATATCTAATAATGCCACTATTATAAGCATAACTAATAGCCATACTGCTTGCTTTCGCTGATAAGGAGTAAGTATAAATAATATTTTTTTAATTTTTGACATTTAACTTTTGTTTTAAACTATTTCTTATAAATTTATATAATCTTAAACCAGCTTTATTATCTGCATTATTTAGATAATATTTTAAGGCTTGTTTATTATTGTAAATTTCATTTTTTTTGTAATCTTTTTTAACAAAAAAATCTAATTTTTTATAAAAATCATCTTCTGTGTACCCATAGTTTTTATTTTTAAGTCTTAGAGCTAACTCAGAATCTTTTATTAACTTAATTTTTTTGGAATGAAAATAAGGCAATAATATAAATCTATTTGCGGCAATAGCTTCCAATAACGCGGTAGAATTCCATCCTATAACAACTTTTGAAGTTTCCAAGAGTTGATGACCAGCTCCATGATATTGAAGTTTTATATTTTTAGGTAAATTTGAGTATTGTTTTACATTTACCGTGCTGCCTGGAGAGTAAGACTTCGTTAAGTACCCTATTTTGACTTTAATAATAATTTCAATTTCAGGGTTATTTACAGCAAATTTTTTTAAAATTTTTAAAACTTTAGTGTGCATATCACCCCAATTATATTTAGGGTTATATTTTTTGTGATATCCTAAATTATTAAAAAATTTATTTCCAAATGCTCTTAAATACCTATGTGGCAAACCTCTGTCATCCTGAATGGCATAATATACAATTTTTTTTTT
>TARA_B110000027_G_scaffold75535_1_pt1 | contig 21411 bp, 19 predicted proteins | sample TARA_B110000027 | Tara Oceans TARA_B110000027 (sample SAMEA4397101) | marine metagenome | biome: Polar Biome; feature: [SRF] surface water layer (ENVO:00010504); material: water (ENVO:00002006), including particulate matter (ENVO:01000060) such as... | depth 5 m
TGTTTAAAAATTCGTAGACAAAATGGTGAGTTTTATGCTGTTTCAATGCTAAACATCATGAGTGAAGATTTTTTTAAAAAAGTTCTTTTTTCGCCTAAACCATATTTAAAGCGATGGCCTTTAGATATCCCTTTTGATTTTGAAAAATTATCTAAAGATAAAATTGCAAAAGTTATTGTAAGGGCAATACCAAATCAAGAGTTATTTGCTGCTATTGATGATGAATATGGTGATCCAGGTTACTCCTTAATATCTCGAGGTCTATATCCTAATCGAATTTCTAGAGATTATCTAAAGGAAATTGAGTTTGGTTATTCAGACCAAAAAAATAAAAAATTAAAAGACAAAGTTCCCAAAATAATTAGACCATTCTGTCTATCAGTGTTTCGTTTCGTTAGAAGTATATATTATACATTAAATTATTTAATAAAAAATTTATAAAGATTTATTTATAAAATTCTAAAAAGTTTTATTATACGAGATCAATTTGTAAGCAGTGTAATATTGGATTCACAAAGATATTAAAATCACATGATATTTAATATAGTTAGGGCTGATTGTATAAGACAATAAGATTTTATGAATAAAAATTGTTAAATGTAAGTATATAAACATAACCTGCTTTTTAAATTATAGAATATAACTAAACTTTCTTGATATTAATTATTTGAGATAAAGTATAAATTAAATTGATGTTTTTAAAATTAAAAAAAATTAATGAAATCTTTTCAGAGGAATTACTTAATTTTGAAAAAATTTTTAAAGTAGATTTGTGGATTTTTAAAAATGAAAAAAAAGTTTCAAAGAGCCTTATTGAGCTTGTAAAGCTTTTTTTAAGAGCAATATACAACTCTATATTTACTTACCCCCTAATCATCTCTACTAAAAGTAAAAATCAATCTATTTTTTATATTCGTGCTCTCGTGAGGCCTGACCTTGACAAGCATTCCCAATATTACGAGAATCTTGATGATACAACCGTATGCCTTGTTAGTAAAAGAACTAAAAAAATAGATATAACTAAATTCCTTTTATGTATTTTTTTTATAATAAAACTAAGAAGGGCTTGGCTTAAAGAGCTAAATAATGAAGGGGTTAATTTTTTTAGTATTAGTGGACTAGAAATATTTATTAATTTTTTTAGTGCATTATCAGATGTGTTGAAAGTACTTCCTCTTTTGTTGAAACATACTAAATTAGTTTCTTTTCAAGAAATGCTTATGGTTGAAAATCTTATTTGCCAAATTGCCAATATATTTAACATGAAAACATTTGCCCTACAACACGCATTAGGCTCTTATAAAGAAAAAGGTTCTTTTGGGTCTCGTTATGCAATTTGCCATTATTTAAATTCAGTTTGTAAAAATATTCTGTGTTGGGGTGATTATAATAAACTTATTTTTGAAAAACATACTAATGCTAAAATTGATATAGTTGGAAAATCCTCACTACCTGATAAAGAAATTTTTTTAGAGGGAGTAACACTTATATTTGAAAATATAGAATTTTATAAAGCTAATCAAAAAATGTTTTCTTTTTATAGTAATCTAATAGACATAGGGGTGCCAGTGAGCCGCTGGTTCAAACCACAAAACGTACTGGTTGAAAATACTAGTGTTCGTGATGGTCCTCTTCGTAAAATTGTTATAGGCTGTAATAGTTCCATGTTGGTTGAATTAGGATTTTTGGGAGGCTATGTATTTGTTGTGCAAGGATCCAATATAGAAAATAGATTACCTAATAATTTAATTTTAGAAGATATTAATTTAAATTTTATGAAGGACGATTTATTAAAAAACTACCCAAATCATATTTGGAAAGAATTTATAGAATGCACTGGTAGAGATAGCGTTGTAAGATATCAAGATATTGTTATGAATGATCTTTAACTTTTATATTAGTTGATCAGTATCAAAAATCATACTTTCTATAATAAAATAATCCAGTATAATAAATGAACTACTAATAAAAAAAATTTAAAATAATTGAAATAAAAGAAACGACAATGAAAGCAGTCATACTTGCAGGAGGCCTTGGTAGTCGTATAGCTGAAGAAACTGAAAATAAGCCAAAGCCAATGATAGAGATTGGTGGAAGACCAATTCTTTGGCATATTATGAAAATTTATTCATCTTATGGTATTAATGATTTTATTATTTGCTGTGGATACAAAGGCTATGTTATCAAGGAATATTTTAAAAATTACTTTATTCACATGTCAGATGTTACTTTTTCTATGAGTGATAATAGTATGAAAGTACATCACAACAATGCAGAGTCTTGGAATGTTACTTTAATTAATACAGGTGAACACACTATGACTGGTGGTCGACTGAAACGAATACATAGCTATGTTAAAGAAGAAGAGGCATTTTGTATGACTTATGGAGATGGTATAGGTAATATAAATATTTCAGATTTAATTTCTTTCCATAACCAGCATGGAAAAAAAGCAACATTAACAGCTACTCGTCCATCTGCTCGTTATGGTGCATTAAAATTAGGTGCTAATAATTTAGTTACTCATTTTGAAGAAAAACCAAAAGGTGAGGGTAGTTGGATTAATGGTGGATTTTTTATATTACACCCTAGTGTTATTAATACTATTAAAGAAGACAATACAATTTGGGAAAATGAACCACTTAATAAACTTGCTAGTGAGAATCAGCTTTTTGCTTTTAAACATGATGGCTTTTGGATGCCAATGGACACTCTACGTGAAAAAAACCTTCTTAATAAACTATGGGACAGTGGTGAGGCACCTTGGAAAACTTGGTGATGAACCCTGAGTTTTGGAAAAATCGTAATGTTTTTCTTACCGGCCATACTGGTTTTAAAGGAGGATGGATTTCACTATGGTTATCAAGAATGGGTGCAAAAGTTTATGGTTATTCTCTTGCACCACCAACTTCAATAAATTTTTTTGAGTCAATTAAACTTGAAAAATTATTATCACAATCTTCAATTGAAAATATTCTTGATTTAAAAATTCTTCTTCAAGCAATGAAGGTAGCGAAGCCTTCAGTGGTTATACATATGGCGGCTCAGCCATTAGTAAGAGACTCATATAGTTCACCAATAGAAACCTTTAAGACCAATGTGATTGGAACTGCAAACGTACTAGAGGCAGCCCGACATACAGAAAGTGTAAAAGCTATCATTAATGTTACAACTGATAAGTGTTATGAGAATCAAGAACAAATATTGCCTTACAAAGAAAATGATCGCTTAGGGGGCCACGACCCGTATTCTAGCAGTAAGGCCTGTGCTGAACTTGTGTCAACAGCATATCAAAAATCTTTTTTAAATGATTGTGGAATTCATTTGGCTACTGTTCGTGGGGGAAATGTTATTGGTGGAGGAGATTGGGCAAAAGATAGATTGATTCCTGACTTTTTTAGAGCATTAGAAGCAGGTAAGTCACTCCAAATTCGTTCTCCGAATGCTATACGCCCTTGGCAACATGTGCTTGAACCAATTTTTGGTTATTTAATGCTTGCTGAAAAATTAGTTGTAGATGGAAGTAATTATGCAGAGGCCTGGAATTTTGGTCCTGATAAAAATGATGCAAGATCAGTATCTCAAATTGTAGAACATCTTTGTAATAAAATTAAAGGCTCTAGTTGGAATATTGAAAATACATCACAATTACATGAGGCTGGTTTGTTAAAAATTGATAGCTCAAAGGCTAAATCTAGATTGGGTTGGTTACATCAGTGGAATATAGAAACTGCACTAAATAAAACTATCGATTGGTATCAAGCATGGCGCAGTCGTGATGATTTAATGTTTGTTACCAATTCCCAAATTGACATGTATGAAAAGCAAATAAAAAATAAGTATTAAAAAAATGAAATTTCAAGAAACAAAACTTAAAGGTAGTTACTTGATTGATTATGAAAGATATAAAGATGAGCGAGGTTCTTTTGACCGTGTTTTTTGTCAAAAAACTTTTCAAACTTTATTAAAACAAAAAAATATTTGTCAAATTAATCGTTCTTTTACAAAAAAAAAAGGAACAGTTCGTGGCTTACATTTTCAATATCCACCTCATGCAGAAATTAAAATAGTCTCTTGCTTAAAAGGAAAAGTATGGGATGTAGCTCTTGATGTAAGAAAAGGATCTCCAACATTTATGGAGTATCATGCTGTAATTTTATCTGGAGATAGTTCACAAAGTTTTTTTATACCAGAAGGTTTTGCTCATGGTTTTCAAACGCTAACAAATGATTGTGAAATGTTGTATTTTCATACTGCTGATTATAATATTAATGCTGAAGGAACATTTAATGCTCTCGATCAACGTTTAAAAATTCAATGGCCAAATAATATAACAGAACGATCAGAACGTGATATCAACTATCCTATGCTGAGTGAAAATTTTTTGGGAGTAAAGATTTAATGAATTGTCGACATTGTGAAAAAACTTTGACTCATACTTTTTTAGATTTAGGCTACGCGCCACCATCTAACTCATATTTAAATAAAGATGCATTAAACAAACCTGAGATTTTTTATCCACTTAAAGTTTGTGTTTGTGATAAATGCTGGTTGGTACAAACAAAAGATTATATTGATGCAGAGGCACTGTTCTCATCTGATTATGCTTATACTTCTAGCACCTCTTCTAGTTGGTTAGCTCATGCAAAAAAGTATTCTGATAAGATGAAAAATGAACTTAATCTTAATTCTGATAGTTTTGTAATTGAAGTTGCTTCAAATGATGGATATCTGCTAAAGAATTTTGTAAAGGCAGGTATTCCTTGCTTAGGAATTGAGCCCACTGACAGTACAGCTAATTTTGCTGAGAAGATAGGCATTCCTGTTTTACGTAAATTTTTTAGTGAAACTCTAGGTCAGAAACTAGCTACTGAAGAAAAAAAAGCAGACCTCGTCATTGGAAATAATGTTTATGCACACGTTCCAGATATTAATGATTTTACAAAAGGTCTGAAAGCAGTTTTAAAACCAGGAGGAATTATAACTCTTGAATTTCCTCATCTTATGCGTCTAATTGAAAATATTCAGTTTGATACAATTTATCATGAGCATTTTTCTTACCTTTCACTTTATACAGCCAATAAGATTTTTAAAGAAGCAGGTTTGAGAATCTTGAATGTAGAGCAAATAGATACACATGGAGGTAGTTTGCGTATATATGGGTGCCACAAAGAAGATCATAGGAAAACACAAAAAGCAGTAAAATTATTATTAGAACGGGAAAAACTGTGTGGATTACAAAAGCTAAAAACTTATAAAGATTTTCAATTACTTGCGAATAGAGTTAAAAATAATTTATTAAATTTTTTAATTAAACAAAAACAAAATGGAAAAAAAGTTGTTGGGCTTGGTGCCGCTGCTAAAGGAAACACATTGCTTAATTATGCAGGAATTAAGTCTGATCTTTTACCATTCATATATGATGGAGCTAAAACAAAACAAGATTGTTTTATGCCTGGTAGTCACATTCCTATTTTATCAACAAAATATCTTAATCAGGAAAAGCCAGATTATATTTTGATTTTACCATGGAATATCGCTGATGAGGTTAAAGAACAAAACGCTATTCTTGAAAAAAAAGGTGTTAAATTTATGATAGCTGTACCAGATCTAAAAATACTATGAAGCGAATTCTAATAACAGGAGCCTCAGGTTTTGTTGGAAAACAAGTAACTCGTATTTTAAGCAAAACAGATTCAAAAATAACAGTTATAGCCCGAAATGGAAAAGAGGATTTATTCTCAGGATTTTCAAATATTGAAAATATAATTTCTACCCCAGATATCTTTGCAGAAGATATTGATTGGTGGCTTCAAAAGTGTAAGAATATAGATATTATAGTTCACCTTGCTTGGTATGCAGAACCAGGTTTATATATAAATTCAAAAAAAAATTTAGATTGCTTGATAGGATCACTTAAACTTGCAAAGGGCGCGGCTAGAGCGGGTGTAAAGCGATTTATTGGTATTGGCACATGTTTAGAATACGATTTATCGCTAGGGGCTCTTTCAATTAATACACCCCTAAAGCCCACTTCACCTTATGCTGATACTAAAGTTGCTCTTTACTCAAGTCTCTCTCATTTCTTACCTTTGTGTAATGTTGATTTTGCATGGTGTCGCCTTTTTTATCTTTATGGAGATGGTGAAGATGAGCGTAGATTGATGGGTTATTTGCAATCAAAATTAGAAAAGGATGAAGTAGCAAACCTCACTAAAGGTGAACAAATTAGAGATTTTTTAGATGTTACTATTGCAGGCCAAATGATAGCAGAAGTTGCATTAGGCAAGCAAACAGGACCTATTAATATTTGCTCAGGTATTCCAATTACAGTTCGAGAGTTTGCTGAAAAAATTGCTGAGAGATATGGAAAAAGAAACTTACTTAATTTTGGAAGTAGACCTGATAACTTAACAGATCCACATTTTGTGCTGGGTGTTTCAAACTTTGAGCCATCTAACTTTAACAAATGATAAATTATTATTCAGTTAGGTAATATATTTTTTTTAAAATTAAAGATTAAGTCTTCTCAATAATCTTTAATGATTTGCAAATGCATGTTTTTAATTTATATTGAGACTAATTATTATTTTAAAAAATTCAAAAAAAGTGTCAAATCCTAAATTTTACATAAAGTCATCAAAATGAATAAGTTTGAAGAAGAAAAAATAGATCGAATAAAGAATAATGAAAAAAATACTAAACTAGTTGAGGCAGCGCATCTTTTCAAAATAGAGTCAACGATACCAAAGTATTCTTACAATTATTCATCTCTAGGTAGGCCTATTATTCAATATCCTCAGGATATGGTAGCTATTCAGGAACTTATTTGGAAGTTAAAGCCTGACTTAATTATTGAAACAGGAATTGCTCATGGAGGTTCATTGATAATGAGCGCATCAATGCTGGCACTTTTAGATATGTGTGATGCGATTGAGCAGGAGAAAGCACTAGACGTAAAATATTCTAAACGTAAAGTTTTGGGAGTTGATATTGATATAAAACCACATAACAGAGAAGCTATTGAAGCCCACCCTATGTCCTCACGAATTCAAATGATACAAGGTTCCAGTATTGACCCTAATATTATAGACCAGATTAAAAAAATTTCATCTAAATACAAAAAAATTCTTGTTTGTCTAGACTCTAACCATACATTTGAACATGTCTTTGCAGAGCTAGAGGCTTATGCTCCACTCGTTAGTATTGGTAGCTATTGTGTAGTATTTGATACTATTATTGAAGAATTACCAAAGGAAATGTATCCAGACAGACCTTGGGGCCCAGGAAACAATCCTAAAACAGCAGTATGGAAATACTTAAAAACTAATAATGAATTTGAAATTGATAAAAGTATTCAAAATAAGCTTTTAATCACAGTTGCAAGTGATGGATATCTAAAAAAAGTGAGATAATGTGTACTTAGATGAATCAAATTTTCCTTTATTAAAAAAATTAACAATTATTATTCCAACTTACCAACGTCAAGCTTTTGCTTTAAGATGTATGCAGTATTGGTCTGGTAAAGATGTAACCATCATTATTATTGATGGAAGTAAAAATAGTTTAGACATAAATTCTTTGAGTAAACTTAAGCCTAATATAAATTATATTCATAATCCAGTTAACTTATATGAGAGAATGCTATCTGCAACCAACCTTGTTGAAACAGAATTTTCTATGCTTGGTTGTGATGATGAGTTTTATATCCCTTCTGCATTAAACTCTTGTTTGGTCAGTTTGTCTTTAGACAATAAGCTTATTACGTGTGCTGGTAGAGCAATTGAATTTAATTGGCATAAAAATTCAATTGTGGGAGGGAGTGTATACAAAAAACTCAAGGGCTTAAGTTTGGATGATGTTAATCCCATGGATAGAATAAAAAAACATTTTTCAAATTATGAGCCTGCACACACATACGCAGTTTGTAGAACCTCTATCTGGAAGATTGCTGCAAAAGTTATTTTTTCTAAAGAGTATCCTTTTTTTGCATCTATGGAGTTGCAGTTAGAGTTTCTTTTACTTTTTGCAGGAAAATCATTAATCATCCCAGAATTTTTTTGGTTAAGATCTGAAGAAGGTGTACCTCTTCGTGGTACAACCACAAGCATGATACCTTCATATAAAATTTCAAAATGGTGGTTTGATAAAAATAATAAAAAACAAAAAAAAGATTTTTTAATTAGAATGGAAAAAGCTTGTTTGGAGATAAATAAATTAACCAATGAACGCTATACCCCAAAGGTTCAAGCTGCTTATGAAATTTATATTAAGCATAATGATATTGGATATCAAAAACCTTCAATTTTTGTTAAAATTTTTAGAAATTTGCCAACTACTGTCCAAATTATGATAAGAAGAACTCTTAAAACTTTTAGATTTGGAGTAAAAAAAAAAATATTACTAATAGACTTTGCACAGATATTAGAAAATTCTGGTGTTAAAGTTGATTTTACTGAGCTAGAAGTGATAAAGCAAATTATCAGTTCTTATTACAAAAAATGAAAAATTAAATATTTTTGAGTATAGATTAACAATGTTAAGTATTCTTCTTATTGGAGCAGGTCAAATTGGTTCTAGGCATCTACAGGGACTTGCAAGTACGTCATTAAGTTTTAATATTATTGTCGTTGACTCATCAGACACCTCATTAAGTATAGCAAAAATACGCTGGAAAGAAGTAGGTGGTGATCAGTCAAGTCATAAAATTAGTTGGTTTAGAGTGTTACCAAAAAATATAAAATCATTTGATTTAGCAATTGTTGCAACTTCTTCAAAAAATCGAGCAATACTAGTTGAGCAAGTTGTGCAATCAGCAAGTGTGAATTATTGGGTATTAGAAAAAGTTTTAGCACAATCAAAACAAGAGTTAGAATTTATTAATTCCACAATCACTGATGCAAAAGGTATATGGGTAAATACTCCTAGAAGATTAACATCTTGGCACCAACAGTTAAAACTAAAATTTTATGATCAAGGACCTTTAACAATTAAAAAAGTTGGTGGAATGTGGGGGTTGGCTTGCAACTCAATTCATTTTATCGACTTAGTTGCTTGGTGGACATCAGAATCTTTACTATCCGTGAACACAGATAGACTTGATCAGACTTGGTTTAAAGCCAAAAGGTCTGGATACTTCGAAATCACTGGAGAGCTATTAATAAGTTTTTCAGGAGGCTCTAAATTAATATTACAATCTAATCCTAATAATATAGAAGATATTATAAATGTAGAACTTTCTAATAAAAGTATTTGGAAAATTAATGAAAGTAAGGCGATTGCATCTTCGTCTAAAAAAGATATTTTAAATGGCAAGTATGATCTTCAAAGCGATATAACAGGACCAATGGTTACAGAAATTTTTACTCAGGGAACTTGTGGCTTACCTAATTTAAAAGAATCTTCAAAACAGCACGCAATTTTTTTGGATTCAATGTTAAAACATTGGAATACTTTTAATAAATCTAATGATAAAGTTGTGCCAATTACATGAGTACACAGTCACTTTGGCTTATTGGAGCAAGCACTATGGCAGAAGATTATGCGCTTGTTTTAGCAGCTTTAAAACAACCCATTGAAATTATTGGTCGTAGTGAAAAATCAGCATTATTATTTGAAAAAGCAACAGGAAAAAAAGTAAGAACAGGGGGATTAAAAGCTAATTTAAAAAAAGATGTTGCCCCAGAGGTAGCAATTGTTGCTGTAGGTATTGAACAATTAGCAAGTGTAACTGAAGACTTAATTCGTGCAGGAACAAAACGTATCTTACTAGAAAAACCAGGAGCTCTTAACTTTAAAGAAATCTATTCTCTCAATTCTTTAGCAAATAAGAAACAAGCAGAAGTATTCATTGCTTATAATCGGCGTTTTTATCATTCAGTACAGCAACTTCAAAATTTTATATCTGAAGATGGGGGTGTGTTAAGTATTAATTTTGAATTTACTGAATGGGCGCACACTATAAAGCCTTTAAAAAAAAGTCTTGGCGTAAAAGAGAACTGGTTAATTGGAAACTCCTCACATGTCATTGATTTAGTTTTTCATTTATGTGGCAAACCAAAAGATTGGAAGTGCTGGCAAAGAGGAAGTTTAGATTGGCATCCTGCATCTGCTCGATTTTGTGGGTCAGGTATTACTGATAAAGGTGTCATGTTTTCTTATCTTTCTGACTGGCAAGCACCAGGACGTTGGGGTTTAGAACTCATGACTGCTAAACGTCGTTTTATTCTAAGACCCATGGAGCAACTACAAGTAATAAGACTTGGTAGTATTTTGGTTGAGTCTGTTAAGCCAACAAATCAAATTGATAAAGATTTTAAGCCTGGTCTTTTTCAACAAACAAAAAACTTTTTAGAAAGAAAAGATTCTTTATTTTGCTCTCTGTCAGAACAATCTGAAAATATTAAAACTTATTCTAAGATGGCAGGTTATAGTGATTGAATTTTTATCAATAGGACATAAAATTGAATCTTTATACTCTCTTAAAATTATTGCCTAAATTGATATTAATCATTAAAATGACATAACTTTAGCTATATAATTATTGATACAGATATTTAATAAAACTATATATAAATAATGAGCCCAACTAAAAAATATATTACTGAACATAAATATGTTTTTTCATTAGAGAATGGAAAAAAAGATTATCCTGGAAGTCCTAAAAAATTAAATGGATGGTCTCTTTTAGGTTTAATCTATTACCACTTAAAGTCACTTATTCGATGTATTATATATTTACCAATTGCAATATATGATGGTAGACGATTTTTTAATAAGACATTAGCATTAAAAGCTTCAGCAAAAAAAAAACGTGCTTTAATAGTTGGTAACGGACCTTCACAAGGTTATTTAAGTTTAGAAGATTTAGATCAGTTTGTTAAATCTGGTGGAGAAACATACTGTGTAAATTATTGGAATAGAAATTTAGAATTATCTGCACATATTCCTACCTGGATGGTGTTTAGTGATACTCAATGCTTTGACGAAAAAGACTCAGGATCAATAGAGTTAATTAAATATTTAAAAAATAATCAATCTATAAAGATTATTGTTCCAACCTCAGAGATTAAATTAATTCAGAGTAAAGAACTTAAAAATGAGATTTACTGTATTATAGATTTGGAACTAACTGTTTGGAAAAATATTAACCCTCTTCTTCCAAGAGGTTATTTTACTTTAACACTTTATAAGGCATTAGCATGGAGTGTTTATCTTGGTTATGACTCAATTGGAGTAATTGGTATGGATAATACCTTTCCAAAAAATGTCTATAACGATAAGGATAACAATGTTAGTTTTTTAGAAAATCATGCTGGCAAAGAGGACTTTCTTCTTGATATGTCATCAAATTATTTAAATGTAGCATCTTTTTATTACGATATAATGTTAATGTTTTACCACTTAGAGTATTTTCCAAATAATAATATTGTTAACCTTGATCCTTATTCTCTTACTGATCGATTTAAAAAAGTAAATAAAGATGATTTTTTAAAATTAATTCCAAAAGATTAAAGTTCTAAACATTTAGAAAGTTATATTAAACAATGTTTTTTAAATAAATTAGTATATTATAATTTTTGTGAATAATTATGTAACTTATTTTGATAAAAATTATTTGCTTCATGGAATGGCGCTATATGATTCTATGTGCAAATTTTGCAAACCTTTTAAATTAATAGTTTTATGTCTTGATGATGAGACTTTTAAAATACTTAGTTTATTAAAATTAAAAAATATACAACTATTAAAATTAAGAGATTTAGAAAATAAAGAACTAAAAAAAATAAAAAAAACAAGAACTCCTGTAGAATATTATTGGACTTTAACTCCCTTTTCTATTCAATGGGCATTTAATTCTAATCCTAAGATAAATCAAGTTACATATATTGATGCAGATATGTGGTTTATGAAAAACCCAAAACCAATTTTTGATGAACTGAAAAAATCGAAAAAAAACACACTAATTACCAGGCATGGTTTTTCACCAGAGTATGAGCAATCAGATATTGCAGGAGAATTTTGTGTTCAATTTTTGATTTTTAATAAAAAAGATAAAAATATTTTGGTTGAATGGGGTAAGAATTGTATCAAATCTTGTTATATTAATCCTAGTGAAGAGTTGATGGGAGATCAGAAGTATCTTGAGGAATGGCCAATAAAATATCCTGAAAAGATTCATGTTAGTAAAAATGAAAAATGGTTTTTAGCACCTTGGAATGCAACACGTTTTAATTTTAAAGATGGAATTTTGTGGCATTTTCACAATACTAAGATTGTGACTGGTAAAAAATATGAATTTATTGGATTAATGTGCATAAACTACCAAATACCATTAATAACCAAAAATCTTGTTTATAAAAAATATCTTTTAAAAATTAAAAGCAATATTAGTCTCTTAAAAAAGTTTAATTTTAATATTAGCAATAATTATGAAAATGATATTAAAACTTTAACTTATAATTTTATAAAAAAAATAATTAATAAAAATTTCAACTTTTTGATTAAATAAATTGCCAATAAAAATATTAATTACAGGTGGAGCAGGCTTTATTGGGTCTGCAGTAGTAAGACATATTATCAATAATACTGATTATTCAGTAGTAAATATTGATAAGCTCACTTATGCAGGTAATTTAAAATCTCTTGAGAGTGTAAGTGAAAATTCTCGTTATGTTTTTGAAAAAGTTGATATTTGTGATGCATCTGAAATCAAGCGTGTATTTAATCAGTATCAACCAAGTCTTGTAATACACTTAGCAGCAGAATCTCATGTAGACCGATCTATTGATAGCCCAGGTGAATTTATTCAAACTAATGTTGTTGGTACCTATACTATGCTTGAAAGTTCGTTAGCATACTGGTCACAATTGCAAGGTGAGGAAAAAACTAATTTTCGATTTCATCATGTTTCAACAGATGAGGTGTATGGAGATCTTCCACATCCACAAGATATAAATAATTCCACACTTGATAATCAAAATTTAACATTACCTTTATTTACAGAAAATACAGCTTATGCCCCAAGCTCACCTTATAGTGCCAGTAAAGCTGCTTCAGATCATCTAGTGCGTGCCTGGTTAAAAACATACAATTTACCTATATTAATTTCAAATTGTTCTAACAATTATGGGCCACATCAGTTTCCAGAAAAACTAATACCATTAATGATTATTAATGCACTTGAGGGCAAACCGTTACCAATTTATGATAAAGGAGAACAAATACGTGATTGGTTATATGTAGAAGATCACGCTTCTGCTTTGTTGCTTGTGGCCACTAAAGGAAAAATAGGTCAAACATATAATATTGGTGGTCATAATGAAAAAAAAAATATTGAAGTTGTTAAAGCTATCTGCAAATTACTTGATGAATTTTTTCCAATTGAAAAGAATCTTGAAATTAATAATTTAAGATTAGATATCTCAAATTATGAGAATCTTATTACTTTTGTTGAAGATCGGCCAGGTCATGATATGCGCTATGCTATAGATGCTAGTAAGATTAAGAACGAACTTAATTGGATTCCAAAGGAGTCATTTCAATCAGGCATACGTAAAACAGTTAAATGGTACCTTGACAATCAGCCCTGGTACAATGATATTAAAAATGAAAAATATCAAGGAGAAAGATTGGGAGGCAAAAAATGAAAGGCATTATTCTAGCAGGTGGTTATGGTACAAGACTGTATCCAATAACTAAAGGCATATCGAAACAATTATTACCTGTGTATGATAAGCCAATGATTTATTATCCATTGTCAGTACTTATGTTGGCAGGAATACAGGATATTTTAATTATCTCTACACCTGAAGACATGCATAGTTATAAATATCTACTTGGTGATGGAAAAAATTTTGGTATTAATCTTAGTTATTCGGTTCAAAAAAAACCTGAGGGTTTAGCTCAAGCATTCATTATTGGTGAAAAATTTATTGGAAATTCATCAGTTTGTATGGTCCTAGGAGATAATATTTTTTATGGGCAAGGTTTTTCATTAATATTAGAAAATATAATTTCAAGAACTTCAGGAGCCACTATTTTTGCTTATCCAGTAAAAAAACCACAAGATTTTGGTGTAGTAGAATTTGATGCAAAACAAAAAGTTGTTTCAATAGAGGAAAAGCCAATTAACCCTAAAAGTAATTATGCTATTACAGGGCTTTATTTTTATGATAATGATGTGGTTGAAATTGCAAAACAAGTAAAACCATCAGATAGAGGAGAACTTGAGATCACAAGTATTAATCAAATTTACTTAAAACAAAAAAAACTTTATGTTGAATTATTAGGTAGAGGTTTTGCATGGCTAGATACTGGAACACATGAAAGCTTACTTGAAGCGAGCAGTTTTATTCAAACTATAGAGAATCGACAAGGGTTAAAAGTGGCCTGTCTTGAAGAAATTGCATACAATCAGGGATGGTTGTCTAAAAATGAAATTAATGAGATTGCCCAAAAACTTAAGCAAAATAATTATGGCCAGTATTTGTTATCTGTCATTCAAGAAAAAAATTGAGATTCTTATTAATAGATTTTTAAAGATACAAAAATAGACAGAGAAATACATTATATATATTATGATTTATAAGAAATATTAAAAAGGTAATAGAGTTAAATAATATAACTGAAGATTTCAAACTTCTATATATTCTTATTTTTAAATATTATTTTTTTTTAAGTTGAATAGTAAATTTTTACCTTAGCAAAATATATTAAACTTTTTTTCTTAAGTGTTTTATAATCCACTGTTAGTTTAGATTTTTTAATTTTATTTTTATTTAAAATAGTTTTAATTTGGTTTTTGTTATTAAAATTTAAAAAAAAAAGTTTTTGTTTATTAAAAAAATTAATTTTATTAAAAAAATTTTTTTCATAGATAATATCAACATGGTTATTAAAAGCATCAATAGTGAATATATTATAAGGATTTTCTCCAGAATTAATTATAAATTTAGTTTTTCTTAATAAAAAATTGGTTTTTTCTCTACTTATAAATCCTAAGTTTTTTATATTTCTCAAATAAAGGTGATCACCAATTGCATAAATATTCAAATTCATTGTTATCAGTATTTTAAGTAGTTTATTTCTTAAATAGTTGTTTTTTACTGAGTAGTTTCTATTGTAGATTAAGAGGTCAATATTTTTTTTATCCTTTTTGTTTTTTATCTCAACTAAATGAATTAAGTAATTAAAAGAAATCCTATTCATGTGCTTATTTGGAATTAAATTTTTTAATAAATCTGTCGAAAAATATATTTTATTTTGTCTATTAAATAAAATTTTTAAATTAAATTTAAATAAAAAATTATTAAGGTATTTCCTTAGAAAAAAATTAAAATTAGTAATTTTTTTTTTAAAAATAAATCCTGTAATAGGTCCTAGATGAGTTTTTGGAGGTAAAAAAATAAAAAGAAACAGATTCCATAGAGGTAAAAAATTTAAATAACAAATACCTCTACCCTTAAGATAATTTGACCACAAATATAAAATTCCTACTAGTGGAAGAAAGTAATTTTCAAAAAAATTTAAATTTAACTTTGTATCTTTTTTATCTTTAATGCTAAGGTTTTTTATAATACCGTTAATTACACTATAATTTTTATTAGGTGTTTTTATAAAAATTTTTTTTTTCTGAATTTTTGATAAGTTTTTGATGTAATGCCTAGCAAGAATTCCTTCCCCTCTGCTCGAAGAAAAATCGCATGCCCAACAATAAAGGTCATATTTAAAATTTAGTTTCATTATTGTTTTCTGAAATTTAAAAGTTTAATCAAGTTATATATTTATAATTATTTTATTTATAAATTTTATTAATTTCTTTGTATTCTATTCTATCATATTTGAAGAAATAAATTATTTTATAAAAATAATTTTTTCCAAATACTTTCAACAAACCAAATTTTAATAATTCTTTTATTATTGAAAATAATCCAGTATTTGCCTTCATTTTTAATGATCGTTTGCTTGGTAGATTGGAAACTCCACCTAGATAGAATATAGTTAAGACTCTATAAATTTTTTTCATGTTGAATTTTTTGACATGATTTTGCATCCATAAGCCATCTGCTGTAATTTTATTTTTTATATTGAAGCCAGAGTCCCACTTTGTATTAGGCCTAACAAAAGAGCTATGTGTTAAAAATTTTTTAGAGAAAAAAACTTTCTTTTTAGGTATAAAATAATCCTTATCATTTTTTAAAATTGAAATTAGCATCAAACAAGATTTGAATTTAGGATCATTATTCATAATTTCAGAAATTTTTTCTAAAGATGATCTAAAAGCAAATGTATCTCCAGAATTTAAAAAGATTACATATTTATTTTTACTTTTTTTCAGACCATAATTCATTGCTTCATATATTGAGCTATTTTCTTTGTAAAAAAAAGTGCGTTTTGCAGTTTGAAATCTTTGATCTAACTGTTTAATTTTTTTTTTAGATATAATTAAATTTTTATATTTTTTGTAACTTTGATTATCTATTGATTTTAATGTTAATTTTAATGGACCAATTTTTCCATCGGTTACTGTAATAATGTATATATCTTTCATTTTCACAATCTTAATCTATTTGATAATCTTAACACTTAAATTGACTAGTTTTTTATCCAAATACTTTCCTCTTAAGTAGCTAGTAAATGTTATAATTAGTCTGGATGTTCTTCTGTATGTTTCGTATCTCAGCCTCCAAATAAATTCAAGGGGATAGATAATTTTAGGAACTTCTTTTTCTAAACCAGATAAAATATTAATTGATCCACCTATGCACAAAATTTTATAATTTTTGTTTTTAGAAACTAAATATTCTGCAAGTTGTTCTTGTTTTGGTGTTGGAAGTGTAATGAATATAAATTCATTTTTTTTAATCTTATATTTAAAATTTTTAGTTATTTTATCTATATTTCCATAAGGTAAGTCTATATGGTTAATTCTTCTTCTATATTTAAATTCTAAAAATTTTTTTGATTTATCTGGTAAACTTCCTAATACTGATATTTTCTTAATATCCCTAGGCATTTTAATTTTTTTTAGAATTTCCCGTCCTGGTATTTTTTTTATAAAAATATTTATATTTTTTATAAATACTCCATCAGGCCAATGTATCAAATTTTTATAGAGTTTAACCTGGTTGTCCATATATGCACCAAGAAAGGCAAGATTAAGAGCAGATAAGACAAAATTTTTTTTATAATTTATTACATTTACATTTTGTATAATCTTAAAATGATATTGTATTAATTTTTTATATGTAGACTTAATAAAAAAATCTATTTTATTTTCCTTTTTAAAAAAAAACTGTTTTAATTTGCTGATATATCTTAAATTAATCAATATATGACTTGCAAATAAACCATTTTTTTTAAGAGATTTATATATTTCCTTTCCTGATATTAAATGTGCTTTTAAATTCACTCCAGAGACACCACCTGTTCTCATTCTTGTTATAGTGATAGGCATAGTTGTGTAAGATGTATTATTTATTTTAATTGTTCTTAAAAAAAAATCATAATCTGCTGCAATTTTATAAGCAGGTTCATATAAATATTTTTTTGCTATATCACGGTGAATAAAAGATCCAGGATGAGGTGGCATTAAACCAAAATAAAACATCCATTTTTTGAAACCTCTTGCTGTATAAAATCTTTTTATTTTATTAAATAAATAATCATCAAAATATGAAACATCTCCTAGAATAATTTTTGATTTTTTTTTTTTGATAATGTTAACTGCATCTTTAATTATATTTTTATGACTCAAAATATCATCTGAATTAAGAATTAGAATATATTCTCCCTTGCTGTTATTTATTCCTACGTTTAGAGCTTGATAAATAGTTGTATTTTTCTTTATAATAATTTTTTTTTTTGATTTATGTTGGCGTAAAATACTCAGAGTTCTATCAGTTGACCCACCTTCAATTATGATATGTTCTATATTTTTGTGAGTTTGTTCAAAAACTGAAGAAAGTGTATAAGCAATAGACTTTTCACTGTTTAAACAGGTCGTAACTATAGATATTTTCATTTTATTAATATTTTGGATGAATTCAAAATATAAGCAATTGATAAATAAGTCATTAAAAAATCTATACCAAATACCCCAAAGCTATTTTCAATCATTGAGCGTGATAAGAAAAAAATTAGACAACTAATTGATAAATTAAGATAAAAACTATCTTTGTTAAATAAAAGATTTTTTTTATTCCTTATTAAGATTTTGAAAATTTCAAAAAAGACTAGGAATCCAAATAAAACTGAAACAAACCCACCAGAAAGGAGAGTATAAGCTAAAATATTTGAAGAATTGTCACCATATCCCTTTTCCTTGCCCGGATAATCTTTTTTTAAAAAAAACCTATCTCCCTGTGGACCATATCCAAAAATTTTTTTATAATCATATTTTTTAAATATATGGGCTAAAATTTCAAACCGACCACTTGTGTGAAAAGCAACAATTCTGCTATTAATAATTTTATCATTTTTAGTAGGTGGTTCTTTATCTGTATAATTATTAAGAATAAAAATAGATAATACAATTGGCAATATTATTAATTTTAGAAAATATTTAATTCTAAAACTATTATTTTTATTAATTAAAAACAATATTATGAAAGTTAGAGATATAAAGTAGCTAAATAAAGTACCTCTTGACTCGATTAAAATTATAACTATTGAAAGTAATACAGCAAAAAGTAGTAAAAAATTTTTCATAAAAAAATTTTTCAAAGAAAAAAGATATATAATTAAAAATAAATTAATTATTGCCAATGTTCTTGATAGTCCTGAAGCTCTTGGATTGTTGTGCCCAATTATATTGGAATCTTTTGGACTAAATAATGAATAAAAATTTAAATTTTTTATTTCGGTTAATTTAAAAGATAGTATTGTAATAAAAACTATACATAATAAGAAAAATGCAATCCAAAAAAAATACTTTATAATATTTTCTATCTCTATTTGATCACAAAGTAAAAATAAGCAAATACACCCAATACACAAAAATGGTAAAAAGGTATTAAAAACATCAAAGCTTCTTTCTTGATTCAAATATAAACCAACTAATTGTGAAAAAAAAGACAAGATAGTAAATATATATATTTTATTATTTTTATTTTTTTTTTTGAAAAAAATAAAGATAAAATACAAGATTATTAAATATGTAGACAGTAAAGCTACTACTATTCTTAAGAAACCAATGCTTAAACCAAAATTTTCGTTAAAATCTATCAAATTGATAGTGGACAATAGTCCTTCTTCGATCGGGCTTGTGTTAATGGAAAGCCACAATATTATCCAATAAAGTGTAAATAAAAATGAAAATATCCTTTGCTTTTTTGTCATTATTGTCTTTTTTAATTTTGAATATTTTATTTAGATATTTAATTAACTATAATAAATTGTATTAATCCATGATAGCTTGTTTTTATAGGTATTTTTTTTTAAAGTTAAAAAAAGTGAATTTTGACTTCAAAATAGTTTAATATTATGAAATATATAGCTAATTTTATGATTATTGAGTAAAGACATATTTGATATTAATCAACTTTGACTATTAAATATTATACCAATTTAAATTCTAAAATATGCATATGGACAACAATTCTATTTTAGGTGTTCTAAAAAATTTATCACGATACATTGAGCCTAGAAGAAAAACTCAATTTTTTCTTTTATTAATACTAACTATCTTTTCTGGTTTAGTGGAAATACTAAGTATTGCTTCAGTAGTGCCATTTGTTAGTTTAATTACAGAGAGTAATTTTGTAAAAGAAGAATTTTACTTGTCAGATTTTATATTAATTAAAGATAGAAAAGAAGCTATAATATTTTCAGGTCTAGTTTTTTCTCTTCTATTTTTAATGAATTCACTTTCAAGAGTTTGTTTAATTTTTGTTACCACTAGATTATCTCAAATTACAGCAGCTGAACTTAGTATTAAAACTTATAAAGCTAAATTATTTGACTCATATTCTAGGCATATTTCTAAAAGTTCAGGTTCTTTAGTTGCAGCAATTACTGCAAAAGTTTATCAAACAGCAATAAGTATTTCTGCTGCTATTACTCTTGTGTCTGGTGTATTTATTTTTATATGTATCATCTCAGTATTAATATGGATAAATCCAAAAATAATGATTATATCGAGTTTATTTTTTGGAACTCTTTATCTAGCACTTGTAGTTTTTGGAAAAAAAGCTATTGCAAAATCTAGCCAGGTTATTAATCACCAACAAAATAATATAGTAGAAATTTTACAAAACAGTCTTGGAGCCTTAAGAGACATTATTCTTGATAAAACACAATATTTTTACATAAATATTTTTAAAAAATCTGCTTTTGAAAAATCAAAAAATCAAGCTCTTCTTGATTTTATTCAAACTTCGCCACGTTACATATTTGAAGGTATGGGTATTTTATTATTTGTTATTTTATTAATTTATTCAAGTGGACAACAAAATGAAAAAACATTTTCATCTATTCTACCTACATTAGCGGCATTAGCTATTGCTGCTCAAAGAATTTTACCTTTATTAAATCAATTATACTCTAATTATGTAATCATTAAAGGCAATCATCATCAAGTAGCAGAAGTAGTTTCCGCATTAGATGAAAATTTGATTAATGAAGAAAAAGAAAAATTAATAGTAAAAAAAAATATTGATTTAAAAAATTTTATCTCATTTAAAAATGTTTCTTTTTCTTATGATAAAAAAAACTATGTTCTTGAAAATATAAACTTTCAAATAAAAAAAGGTTCAAGAATTGGTGTTATAGGAAAAACTGGAGAAGGAAAAAGTACGTTTTTAGATCTACTAATGGGCTTGTTAGAGCCAGATAGTGGAAGTATATTAATAGATGACATAAAATTATCTCAAGAAACAAATAATAGTTGGCAATCTAAAATATCTCACGTTCCCCAGCAAATATTTTTAAGTAACTCTTCTTTTTTAGAAAACATAGCATTCGGAATAGATTACAAAAAAATTGATAAAAATAGAGTTGAACAAGTTTCTAAAAAATCCCAAATTCATGAATTTATTATGAAATTAGAAAATGGATACTTTCAAAGTGTAGGTGAAAGAGGCATTAGACTATCCGGAGGACAAATACAAAGAATTGGTCTTGCTAGAGCCTTATACAAAAATACAGAAGTTATTATTTTTGATGAAGCCACAAATTCTTTAGATAATATTACGGAGCAATTGATAATGAAGGAATTATATGATTTAGATAAAAATTTAACAATTATAATGGTTGCTCATAGACTAAACACGTTAAAGGATTGTGATACGATATTAGAAATAAAGGATAAACAAGTTAAGCAAATTAAAATAGACTAAATAAGAACTATATTTAGAAAGATATTTTTTTTAAACTTTCCTTTTCTTTTATAAGAATCATACAACTTCCAAG
>TARA_B110000027_G_scaffold88588_2_pt1 | contig 21243 bp, 20 predicted proteins | sample TARA_B110000027 | Tara Oceans TARA_B110000027 (sample SAMEA4397101) | marine metagenome | biome: Polar Biome; feature: [SRF] surface water layer (ENVO:00010504); material: water (ENVO:00002006), including particulate matter (ENVO:01000060) such as... | depth 5 m
GTTTTTTTGAACGTATGTATAAAAATCTTTCAATTTTTGAACTAGTCTTGGTTTATTTAAAAGTGATGAAGCTATAGGCATTTTTATTTTAAATTATATTTTTTTATCTCTTCAGGTAATATTAGTGTATACTCAGCTTTGCAAGCTAAATCTTTATTAACAAATCCTTTTCCTTCACAAACTGCCATACCTCTTTTAAAACTTTTTATACTAGTTTCAATATAAAGTCTTGAATCAGGTAAAATTTTTTTTATAAATTTTAATTTATTTGCAGATACGAGATAGGCTACCTTTCCTTTATTTCCAGTTAGGCTTAAAATTGATAATGCAGACATCTGGACTAAAGATTCAATTTGTAACATTCCAGGAACATTTGGATCATTCTTCCAATGAACTTTAAAAAACCATTCATCTTTTTTAAAATCTTTATAACCCTTTGCACTAACTCCAGGAATTACTTCTGAAGCAAAATCTATCATAAGATATGGCTCTCTGTTCTGCTGATACTCATAAATTTTTTTTTTATCTAATATTAATGGTTTCATTTTATTTCTATACCCCTTGATAAAGTACTTATGATATCATATCCATCCCAGGTTAAACTTATATCTAATGACTGCCCTATAGGAACAATTCTATCAATACCCTTTAGTTTATTTTTAATAATAAAATTTCTAAGCAAATTACTTTCAATTCCAAAATAAGTTAGTGTTTGATATTTCTTGTTAACAATTTTTTTTAATTCATCTATCTTTTTTAAATTATATTCAAAAAATAATCCCCATTTACCCCGATAATAATGATTATTTCTATCAATATTATTCAACTCAACTCTATAAATAAAATTTTCATATCTATGAATTTTTTTAATTTCATTTGATGAAATAATATATTTACAAAGATCTGTATATTTTTCGATAGACGCTTGTTGTGTTAAATTATATTCTTTTTTTACTAGTTGATATAAATTATTCCAAAATTTATTTTTTAAATTTTTATCATCAATACCTCTCCAAATAATTAAATGAGGTGAAGAGCATGCATTTTGATCAGTTAAGTAAGTATCATTATAAAATTTTTTTACAAAATTTTTCATTTCAAAATTATTCAGTTTTTTTAATTCATTAGTATCAATGAAACATAAAGAATATCTGTCAGCAAATGCAACATCTATAGATCTTTCTTGTAATTTAAAATTTCTTAATTCATTTACCGTTTTATCACCACCCCAAACAATTCTAGCGTCACAAATAGAGGATATATACTTAGTAAATAAATCGTTATCTTTGTATTGAATAATGATAATTCTATCTTTAAAAAATTTTATTTTTTCTATTGTTTTTTTAAGTGCTATACAAATTATATCAACTTCATCAAATTTTTTTGAAGGGACTTTTAAAATGTTAGTGTTTCCAGACAATAATCCAAATATTAAAGAATAAGCAAAATTTGTTGGAATATTAGATGGTGTTATATGAAAAACAAGACCTAAGCCAATTAGGTTTTTTGAAGTATTATATCTTTTTTTAAGATTCAATATATTTTTTTCTCTACACCAAAATGCTAAAGCCTTAATATCAGGCAAATTTCTAATATTTTTTGTTTTGTTTAGTTCATTTGAAAATTTACTTAAAAAATTACAAACTTGTTTAGAAAAAGGTTCTAATGGATCTGAAGAGAATTTTTTATCTCCAACTAAATATTTTATATTAGAAATCATACGTCGCTACAACCTCTGATTTCAGATTTTTCTGCCCTGCCATGTACTAAAAATTTCTTTTTATTATTGCAGATAACACAATCTTTCTCTACGATTTCACCGATATCTTCAGTTAGAATATTGTGTCCTGGATAACTTTTTGGTAGGAGAGACATAAGTTGTATAAATCCTTTTTGATTTTTTTTTAATACACTAAAGTTTTTATCCCTAATTAGAATATTAGAGTATTTACTGGGACTAAAGGTTTCACATTTTTCACATTCAAAAAATATTGATCCTGTTTGCTCTATCAAACCATAGTAATTAATAACTTTTTTAAGATTTAACTTATTTTTTAATTTTTGTTTAAAAATTTTATTCGAGATTTTTTTATTTTCAAGTTTTTTCCACCCCCCACCATGAATTAAAATACCTTTAGAAAAATTTTTCTTAATTTTTTTTATATCTAAATTTTCTAAAAGATTTTCAAAAATAAAACTTGTAAATCCAAAAATAAAAAAAACTTTATCACTATATTTATTTAAAAATTGATTTAAATTTTCATAATTGATCCTACCATTTTCAATTAAGTAAGTATGATTTGTGCCAAAAATAGAAAAGCCCAAGATAGCTGCAGTTTTTGCATCAAAATTTTTTGGATTTTGAATATTTTTTTTCTCATCAATTATTAACATTGGTATTCTTTTATTACCAATGACTTTTGATACCAATTCATTTAAAACTTTAGTTTGTGATTTAGCATTTTCTTTATCTAAAAAAATTCTAGATGGTCTATTATTAGATGTACCAGATGAATTTAAAATTTTAAAAACTTTTTCATCTGTAATACTTTTAAGATCTAACTCTTTAAATAATTTTGCTGGTAAAAAAGGTAAAGACTCAATGTCTTTATTATTTTTAAAACCATATACCAAATCTAATATTTTTTTGTATTCATCGCAATTATTATAATGATGCCTCGTTAATTTATGCATTAAAATTGTAAAGTTTTTTTTATTTAACATTTTGATAATTCTTAAATGATTTAGTTTTTTCTTTAACAATAATAAAATTTTTATTTATATTTAGAAAATTACTTAATAGATCAACTTCTTTATCTTCTTTAAAGTTATTATCTACTAGTAAGATAATTTTTGATTTTTCAAATTTGCACTTAACAATTAAATCCTTCTTTTTAAAATACTTTTCAACATCATCTAAATTAAATCTTTTGCCGAACAGTTTAATAGTTCTATTATTTCTTCCAACTACAAAAAAATAATTATCCTTATCTTTATACGCAAGATCTCCTGTATACAACTTACCCTTATTTTCATCACCTTTTTTCAAATCTTTTCTAGAATTGCAATATCCCAAAGAAACATTCTTACCAAAAAAAACAATTTCACCAGATTTCATTGTTTCTTTTATAACTTTTTTTTTACCATCCACTAATTTAATTTTATAACCCTCTAGTGGCTTACCAATACTTCTAAATTTTAAAAAAAAATCCTTCCATTCAAGAAAAGACATCCTTGGTGATGCTTCTGTTTGTCCATACATAATAATCAACTTTATTTTATTTTTTTTACATAGTTTCCCAAAATATAAAAGAGTATCTTTGCTCATTTTACCACCAGCTTGGGTTATATATTTTATAGATTTAATTAATCTTTTTTCAAAATTTAATTTTTTGAGATATTCAAAAAACTCTGGCACACCATTTAAAGAATTTACATTATTTTTTTCAATTAAGTCCCAAAATCCTCTCTCAAAAATACTTTTATTATTCAAAACAATCTTTGAAGTCGAATATAAATGAGTATGTATTATTGATAAACCATAAGAATAGCCTAATGGCATTGTTGTTATTGTGGTATTATTTTTTTTATTAATTTTTAAATACTTTAAAATTTTAATAACATTATCACTTAAATTTTTTTTGGATAATCTAACTAACTTTGGACTTTGAGTGGTCCCAGATGTTGGTAAAAGTAAAAAATTTTTAAAATTTAAATCTTTATTATTATTAAAGTCTGATTTTAAAATATTATAATCTTCCATTTCAAGTGTATTTTTACAATCATTAAATAGGTGGTTTTTTGATCTAGGACAAAAAACGTAATTCGGTTTATACTTTTTGAAAATTTTTTGATAAAACTTATCACTTAATGAAATATCTAATAAAATACTAATGGTCTTTTTTTTTTTTAAAAAACCTAAGTATCCTTTGATAAATTCATATTTATTATCCGCAATAAGTAAGGTCAAAGAATTTGACTCTAGTAAATTTGATATGCTTTCTGTTTCTTTTTTCAAGTTAGAATAAGAAATTTCTCCAAATTTATCATCAATTAGAGCTATTTTATTTGATTTTTTTAGTAAATTTTCTATCATAAATTACTTAGACAGTATCAAATGAACCTCGGAGCTGAGTTTTTTTTCATCAATTTTTTTTTGTAAATCATTTAAAATTGAATAAAAATATTTTCTTAAAGTTGTATTATAAACATCTCTGTCTACTTGTGATGAGCTAATAATTATTGACCTGAATAGATCTGCAATATCTAGGCCAAACCACCATTCACCAATTATAGAAAATTTATATTTTTTTGCTAAATAATAAATAGAATCTTTGGTATATAAATGTGTGTGTCCGCCTGATAAATGTCTTGGATATACTTTTTGAAAAGAGTTTTCTATAAATGAAGTCAAAGAGAATAAAGGAACACTAATATACAGGTACTTTATTTTTGATTTTTTAAAAGCTTTTAAAAATCTATTTGGGTTTTCCAAATGTTCTAATACGCCTATTGCAGAAACACAATTAGCCTCAGTATTATTTATAATTATTTTATCCAACTCTGTTAGACCCTTGTTAAATAACTTATTTTTTTTTAAATAATAATTTCCAATTTTACACATTAATTTATTAGGCTCTATCCCAACAGCTTTAATCTTATTATTTTCTAAAGCTTTTAAAAAATGACCAGCTCCTGATCCAATATCTAAAATATTTATTTTTTTTTTTATAATTTTTTTTAAAAATAATACTTTGTCATTGTAAACATTTTTGACTCTACGATTAAAATTCTTTTTATAGTTTTTTTCTATATTTTTGGAGCCAGCACCACTAATGTAGAGCTTATTAAAAAAATTTTTTGTTTCATATTTTTCACCATTTAAGTGACCACAATTTTTACAAATATTATATTTCACATTAAAACTTTTAATAAAGAAATTTTTAATTTTATGTTCACAATTTTTACAAATTTTTCTTTTAGGTCCCTTTAGATAGATTTTATTGAGCTTCAAAGCGATTGATAGATTTAGTTTATTATTACTATAAAAATCTGTTTTTAAATTAATGATATCATCATAACTTTTTGAAAATTTTACAATTTTTTTCATTTTTATTAAACTAACTCTGGGTAAATTAGACTATTATTTTTTTTTAATTCTTCGCACATCAATTTAAAAGTTTTTTCCAAATCAACGCAACAAAAACTTATTCCTTCATAATTAATTTTTTTAATAACATTGTTATTTTCTAACACTTCATCAAATTTATTATCAATGATAGTTGATTTTACTTTATTCAAATCCCTTACATACATCTGAAAAGATACTCTTTTTTTTTTATTTTCTAAATTAATAAAATCTCCTGAAAAAGTTTTAAAATATCTATAGTCTACTCCAATAAATTCTTCAGCTACATGAACTATTGTAAGACCTAATTTATAATCTAAATCTATAAAAAGATTTTTTCCTTTGTTGTTAATTAAATAACCAAAAGGTGAGTCTAAATTAAAACAACTTCCATGTTTTAAACTAGCTATATATTCTCGATTTTTTCCAAAGATTGAGAAAGAATAAATAGGATTAATTGATCTTTGAAAATCTTTTCTTGATAAAGAAAGATTACTTAGTGCGCCAGTATATGATTTTGTTGTTTTTAGATCAAAATTTTTACCTTTACAAAAATTCCAATTATAAGCTGGAAACATGACTGTACCATTATCTGTAACTGTTTCAGTCAATGCATCAATTATTTTCTCTGCATCTATAAATTTCTTATTTCTAATTAATATATTGAGCATATTCGAATTAACCAAAAGTAACTCATTTTGATTAATACCTAGTTCAGACAGAATTTGTTTAAATTTAGATTTATCTAACATTATTATTAAATGACACTTTAAGTAAGTAATTTATTCTTTTTTAAAATTTTATACTCATATATCAAATCTTTAATGTTTGACTTCAGAATATTTGCTATTTCAAAAATATTTCTTTTACCATTTGAATAAGCAATAAAATTCTTTCTTAAAAAAACTTTTTCACTGTATGCATCTTTGTGAGAAATAGTAGGATACAAATTTCTTTTTCCTAAATTTGGTTCACATAAAGTTGTACTTCTTGGATGCAAACCTAGTTCAAAGGCATCAACAATATCTGTCATAACTTTTAAAGAATCTTCCAAACCTTTTTGGGTAACAACATCAAAATTATCTTTACTAGTGTGATATTCCTTATAATATTTTGATTTTGAGAAACAACAAACAGGTAAATCAATTCCTGGGGAACAATATTGTCTTTCATCACTTCCTCTAAATAAAAAACTGTATGCTTTTAAGTTTTTTTTTCCAAATAAAGAAGCTGATATGGCCTGATCAGCTAATGAATTTTCATCTGGTGTCTTCACATAACTAAAGCCTCTTTCGTCACCAACACAAGTAATGTTAAATCCACAAATAACATTTTTCTTTAGTTGATTTTTAAATCTAGATAAATAGGCAATAGAGCCTATAGTCTCAGGAAGTAAAACAAATTTATATGTATATTTTCTTTTTGGAAATTTTAATTTAATATATTTTACCAATGCATTTAAAACCACTGGCCCAGATAATTCATTATTAGCCATAGATGGATGACACACATAACTGCTAAAGAAAATTTCTTTTTTTGATTGTCCTTTAAGTGTTAAATGAGCCATTTCCATGTGGCCTTTCTTTAAATTACTATCAATAAAAACTTTATACTTACCGGATGGTAATTTTTTCTTTTCATTTTCAGACATACATAGGCCCCATCTTTTTTTGTAATAACTAGTTACATATGGAATTGCATCGGGCTGATTTTTTTGAGTAAAAATATATTTCAAAAGCTCTTTTTTATCCATTATCTTGTTTACTGGATAAGAGTAACCAACAATATGTAAATTATTTTTTCTAAATTCAGCAAATTTTTTTTTTGTTTTTAAGTGATAAATATATGAATTTTTGACATTCCATACGTCTGGAATTGTCCAATCAAAAACTTTAGTTCCTGATTTAAATTTTAAAATTTTAAAATCATTATGAATTTTTTTGAAGTATTTTAGAGTTTTTGATGTTCCTTCACCTGTCAAAGATCTATTTAGTGGGAATAAATCTTTTGCCCATTCAATCATTGGATAATTATTTTGATTTTGATTTTTATTCATTTAATTTTTTTAAATATCAAATCAGGCTGATAATGATTTTTAAGATATATTTTTTTATAAAATTTCTTATTTTTTTTAAAAAATTCATCTGCTGCCTTGCCTTCTCCTCCTTTAAACGTTGCTTCATCAAACACTATAAGTCCACCTTTATTTAGTTTTTTTGGAAGTAATTCTAGTATATTTTTTGTAGTTTTGTAAAAATCACAATCAACATAAATTAACGAAAGCTTGGGAATTTTTGCCATGTTTCTTTTTAATAACATCATGTCATCTTTAATTATTTTAATATTATCTAATTTAAAAAATCTTATGATATATTTGATTAATTTTATGTCACCGATAAAACTATTTTTTTTATTTTTTCTCTCCATTCCTAAAAAATTATCATATCCTATAAGATTTTTTTTAATTTTTAAGTAATCTAATATTTTTTTTATGCTTATAAGATTATTTCCATTCCAAACACCAAATTCAATTATTGCACCTTTGACATTTCTGATCTCATTAATTATTTCAAAACATTTTAATAGTTTGTAAAATGATTTATCTCCCGCTAAAAGACCAAAATTTTGGATTAAAAATTTTTTTGAAAAAAAATTTCTATATTTTAAATGAATAGTTAAATATTTTTCTCGATCTAAATTATTACTATAAAAATTCATTAAATCTCCTTTTTAAAAAAATTTGTAAATTTCTCAGAATTTTTAAAAGGAATATTTAATTCCATATTAAATTTTTTAATATTTCCTTGAGTTTCATCATCATACCACCATTCATGAATATTATTCCACACATTATTAATATGTTTAATCAATTTTTTTTCATCATCAAAAAAAATGCCAATATTTTTTAAGATACTATAAGTATTTTCATAGCTTTTGTTCAATCTATTATTGTAACTATTTAAATAAAAAATTGTGGGAATATTCATTGCTAAGTTTTCGAAAACTCCTGTAGATTCATAATTAAACAAACATAGACGAGAATTGTTTATAACGCTTTTTATATTTTTTTTACTATTATATAATTTAAAGCCTTTTAATTCAAATAACCCTTCATAATAATTTATATTTTTATCAATCAAAGTCCCATAATGAATTTTTATTCTTGTTTGTTTTTTAATTTTATCTTCAAGATTTGATAGTAAATTTGATGTGTTTATTAAATGTAATTTATTAAGATAATCTCTATTATAGGGTGCGCTTTCAAAAATAATTGGGTTAGTTAATACAGAAAGATAATTTGAATTTTGGTTGTACTTTATTTTTCTCACTGTTTTTAAGTTAAATCCAGGATGCACATTATTTGATGGGTCTTCTTTACCCCAAGATATGAATTTATCTGAACTTTTTAATTCTGATAAATATTTTGTATGTATATCAGTAAAATAATTATTACCATGCTGCATAACAAAGAATTTAGAGTTTTTTTCACAATTCTTAGCTATATAAAATTTAAATACTTCATCATATGCATAACCTAAAGATGTGAAGATAATTTTGGGATTTTTATTCAAATTTGATGATTTGGCAGAAATTTCTAGATCTTTAAAATTTTCCAAAATATACAGTGGCAATGCCTCAGGTATTAAACTAATTAAAATTTTTTCAAATTCATTTTCACATTTATATAAGTTAAAATTAATATTTGATCTCATTTCAGAATTATATGTTTTATAATCAAAATCATTTAAACAATAAAAACTTGGAAATTGTTTTAATTTATATTCTAAATATTTCTCAAATAAAAATGGCATTCCAGATAAATAAATAATTATTTGATTTTTTTTAAATAGATAATTAAAAAAATTAGAAAAATATTTTAAAGTTTTATTTTCAACTTTTTGATTATCCAATTCTTTGGGTAATTTAAAAAATTTTTTTTTACTATCAGAAAAAAATTTTGATTTGGTTGTAGACATCTGATCAACTATTTTAGAATTTAAAGCTGCTATCCAATTATCATCAAGCTTACAAAAACTTTGAGCAAACGTATTCTCTACAAATAGTTTATATTTTTTTGTGTTAATTAAAAAAATATCTTTAATATTTTGATTTTTTAAAATTTCAGTTAAATCACTATATGAATTGAAAACTGTATAAATAAAATGACGTAAAAATTTACCTAATAAAATTTCCCAGAATCTATTTGAATGATTTGTCTTATGAATTTTATTTAATTCTATTGTTAGTTTATTAAGAACTTTTAAAAAAATTTTTTCACAAAAATCATACCTCTCTGTTAATTCTTCATTGGAAATATTTTTTTTTTCAAAAAAATCTACGTTTGAACTTTTTAAGTTAGGATTTTCATACTTGTTATAATTTCCATAAAGAGTATAATTTTCACTAGATCTTAAATTTTGTGTGTTGTAAAAAAATATAAGATTTTTTCTCATAAATGACTATTTAATTTCACCAAGATCTAAATTTAAAACCTTGTCACATTTATTTAGGGTATTCTTTCTATGGGAAATTATTAGGATAGTCTTTTTGTTTAATCTTCCTGATCTTAAGTTATTTAGAATTTTATCTTCTGTTTTTTCATCTAATGCGTTAGTAGACTCATCCATTAAAATTATTTCTGGATCACGATATAATACCCTGGCTATAGCTAACCTTTGTTTTTCGCCCCCTGATAACTTGGAACCATTTACTCCAATATGAGTGTCTAAACCGTCATGCAGTGAGTCAATTTTTGGTTTAAGTTGAGCAATTTCAATACATTGATTTAGTATTTCATGGTTACAATTTTCATCATCTGAACTATCAAAATTTAGTAATATGTTTTTTTTTAATGATCCATTTAATAAGAAAATATTTTGAGACACATATCCTAATTTTTTTTTCCAAATTCTCATATCTTTGTTAATATTTTGTCCGTAATGACTAACTACCCCACCTTCTGGTTTTAAAAGCCCCATTAGTATAAGAAATAGAGTGCTTTTTCCTGAGCCAGTTTTCCCAGTAATACCTATAAATTCACCTTTTTTAATTTCAAAATTGATATTCTTTAAAGGTTGTGAGTTTTTATTATCATACCTAAAAGATAAATTTTTAACTTCAAGATATCGGTTCCGATCTAAATTATAATCTTTTTTGTCATTGGGTAAATTATGAGACTCAATTATTGTAGAACTTTTATTTATTTCTTCCGCTATAATTTCTACAGAGGGCTTAGTAAGCCTCATATAGTATCTACTTACAGTAACCGCATTAAAAGCTGGCAAAAATCTAAATATACTTATCAATATCAGTGATAAGATAGGTAGCATTTCAGTGATATTATCAACTTTATTGATAAAAAAAACAGAAATTAAAACTAAAATTAATATCGCTAAAAATTCTAAAATAATTTTTGGTAATTTTTCAATTATGAAAAAATAATAATTATTATTTTCTAATTGATGAAAATCTTTTTTAAAATAATCTATTACTTTATTTTCTTTCATTTGAACTTTAATGTCTTTAATTGAACCAAAAGTTTCATAAATTGTTTGAGTAAGATTTTTTCCTAGTTCAATATTTTTTTTTGCTCTTAAATTAATAAAAGATTTAATTATTTTTAAAAATAATAAACCAATAAAACCAAAAATAGAAAAAATTAATAAAATAAATCCTGGCGATGAGAAAATAAGTAAAATAAAAATGACAAATATCGTTATTACTTCTCTAAAGTGTAAAGTAAAATTTATAAGATAAGTATTTAAATTTGCAATTTCACTAGAAACATATCTTGATAAATAAGCTGGATTCTTCTCCAAATGAAGTAAATAAGGCATTTGAATATAATATCTAAATAATTTTTCAGCAATATTAGTTTTAATTTTTTTTTGAAAATTTCCTTGAAATATTATTAAGAAAATTAAAAAAACATTTTTTACTACAAACGAAATAACAACAATCGAAGCAGATAGGATAATTAATTGATTATGCTCGAGCCCAATTAAGTATGAATTATTTTTTAAAATATCTACTTTATCAAAGATATAACTGCTATCTAGTAGGATACTTGCAAAAACAGGAATTGAAATTAGACTAATGCCTTCTAAAAAAAACATCAATGAATTTAAAAGAAGTATAATCTTAAAATAAATAAATTCTTTGTTACTAAATAATTTTCTTAATTTTTTCATATTTTAATAATATTTTTTTAATTATTTTTCTAACAAATTTTCAGCCTTACTTTTTTTCCTAAAGTTACTCCAAATCTACCTAACAAAAACTAAACACTTAAAAAAAGTAAAAATGATTTTTAGTTCAGTTAAAATACCTGAGCCAAACCTAGATTCATCTGATCTAATTTTATTATTAATTTTTAATTCAATAATATTAACTTTTCTTTTTTTTCCTTTTATCAACAATTCTGTGCATATTGAGTTAAAAAAAAAATTTCTATTAAAAAATTTTTTTATATAATTAAATGAATATCCTTTCATGCCACATAATGGGTCTTGTAAATTCCATATAATTTTTGAAAAAAAAATAAAAATTTTTTCGCCTATTCGATCGACTCGACTTCTAACCCCACAAACTATATCTGCATTTAATTTCAATTTTTTTTTAAACGATTTTATATAGTTAGGAGGTAGCTGTCCGTCAGCATCTATTGTAATTACATATTTATATTTTTTTTTTACAAAAAATTCCAAACCTGAATTTATAGCTTGATCATAGCCTAAATTAATATTGTGACTAATAACTGAAACTCCATTTTTTTTAGCAATATTTTTTGTTTTATCTATTGAGCCATCATTAACTACCAAAACATCTCCAAAAATTTTAGCTTTTTGAATAATCTTTTTTATTGTTTTTTCCTCATTTAAGGCTGGAATTATAATTAAAAGTTCTTTCATATCTTTAAGATTAAAATACGTCACTAAATTTAATTATTTCGTGATATTTGATTTCCTTTTTTAAACTTTTATTAATGATTTTTTTCTTATCACAGGGTCTAAGTGCGCCAATAGGACATGGTCTTAAATAATCCAACATATTTTCTCTTATGATTGTTCCTTTATTTAATATTTGATTTGCCCTAATGCTTCTTCTTTGAACCACAATAGAATTCAGCTCATTTTTTTCAATCCTTTTTACTCCATCCCCCATTGCTGACTCTAAATCTCTTGTTGCTGATACCATTTCTTTCCAGCTTTTAGGATTCATAGCAAAAAAGTGGTCAGGTCCTGTTCTTTTATTATTATCTGTAAAATGCTTTTCTATTACTCTTGCTCCAAGCATAATAGCTCCCAAAACTGTAACATGGCCAAATGTATGATCACTTAGACCCAAAACTACTTTTGGAAATTTTTTTTTAAATTTATTTAAGACATTTAAGTTTGAATATTTGATATTTTCTAAATCACCTGTGTAATTTGTATTACACTGCATAAGAACCAAAGATTGATTAATTTTGAGATATTCTTTAACTGCGGTTTCAACTTCTTTAAAATTTGAAGCTCCAGTAGCAATTATTCCTAATTTTTTTTTAGATGCAATCTTTTTAATTATATCAATCCAAGTTATATCTCCAGAACCAATTTTGATCACATTCACATATGGATTAATTTCATCAACAATTTCCATTGAATATGGACTGGTCATGAACTCTATGTCTATTTTATCACAGAATTTTTTTAATATCTTGGTCCATTTTTTATTAATCGAAGCAGCCTGATAAACAGAAAAAACTGATTTCTTCCACTTGCTTTGGTGAGACTTTAAATTTTTCAATTTTTTAAAACCAACATCACTTACAATTGTCTTGGCAGAGAAATGTTGAAATTTAGCTGCATCAGCACCAGCTAACTTAGCCAAACGTATAAGTTTTTTTGCCCTAGTAAGACTCCCATCGTGATTAGCACCAATGTCTGCAATAAAGTAAGCAGGCATATTTTTGCCAATTCTTTTTTTTTTTATCTTCAAAAATTTCATTTATACTCCTTTGCTAATTTTTCTATTTCATCCAATACATATGGAAGTTTAATTCTAGTATTTTTCTCAAAATTATTTATATTTAGACTCATATCTAAAGGTCTCCGAGCAACTAGATATTTATTATTGTACTTAATTTCGTTTAGCAAGTCTAAATCACAATTTAAAATTGAACCAAGTAGTGAAGCAAATTTGGCTTTAGAAATTTTGTTTTTAGAACCTAGATTGTAGACCCCCTCTATTTTTCTTATCATTAATTTATCAATAATTTTTATTAAAGTAGATGTGTGTAAAGGGGAGAAATAAATATTTTTAAAAGTATTAATTTTGTTTTTATTCCTTAGGTTATAAAGGATCCAATCACTTAAAGTTTTTTTTTGGTTTTTGTCACTTTTTCCTATGAAATTTGTCCTAAGGATAAGAGAAGGTAAATCCTTAAAATATTTCTCTCCCTCAAATTTCGAAGTCCCGTAGTAATTTATAGGATTTATAAATTTCTCTAAATGACCACCTTTGCCATTATAAACTTGATCAGTAGACATATGGATCACATAGATATTCTGTAAAGTTTTTTTAATAGCTTTTGCTAAATTTAGTGGAAATAATATATTTGACTTTTTAGCGATTTCTTTATTTTTTTCACATTTATCTACATCAGTTAAGGCAATTAAGTTAACTACGATATTTGGTTTAACTTTATTTAAAATTTTTAATATAAAATTATGATTAGAATCTTTTCTCAATCTCTTTTTATAATTTAAATCAGTAAAAACTTTATAATTTTTTTTTTTAAAACTTTTTACAATTTTTTTTCCTAGAAATCCACTTGACCCAAAAATTAAAATTCTTCCTGGAGGAGAATTGTTAACTTTTCTCCAGCTTTTTCTATCAACTGATATCTGTTTATTTGATCCCTCATCTCTAGTAATGTGTCTATTGTGATAAAAAATTTTAGGGTTAGTTGATTTTAACTTTAAAATACTTTTCCAATCAAAGTCTAAATTTCTAAAATGTGATATAATTTCTTTTATAACTTGAAAATCCTCAGGTTCATCTACGGTCCACCTTTCTGAAGATAGATCTACATTATGTGTTAAATTAAATTTTTTAAATCTTCTGCTTTTTTGTATGAATGGAACTACATGCTCTTTATCAAATTTAGATTTAGAATTTTTCCAAGCATCATAAAGAGTTTCAGATCTAATCACAGAAACATCAAGTCCGTTTGGAAATGAAGGAGGATAAACATTTGAAACATAATCATAATCTTTTTCTTTGGCAATTTTTAATAATCTATCTATAATTTTTGCATCCATTAAAGGACAGTCTCCTGTTACTCTTACAATAAAGTCCGATCTGTTTTCTAATGATGCTTTGTAATATCTGTCTAAAACATTACTTTCATCTCCCTGAAAAACTGAAACATTTAATTTTTTTAGATGGTTGTAAAGTTTTTTTTGCTTTGAATTATTTGGAATGGCAATCACAATTTTTTTGCATTCTTTGCTTTGCTTCAATCTATGGATTAGGATTTCTAGTAAAGTTTTATTTTTGATTCTTTGCATTACTTTGTTGGGGAATCTCCCAGATGTAGCTCTAGCCTGAACTATGATAATAGCATCTAAATTTTTTTTTAATTTTTTCAAAAATAAATATACAATTAATGTTTTTAATATTAACTTTAAATTTTTTATAAAATATGATTAATTTTTGACATATTTTTTAATAAGAAATCTTAACTCTTTAATATTTAAAAATTTACTATTTGTACCAGAGGCATATCTAAAATTAGGTTGAACTTTTTTAATATTAAATTTTTTATATCTGCCAATAAGACTCTTATTTTGTGCAGGTAGAATTATATAATAGTCTCCAATATCAAAAGTTGTAAAACTATCACTTTCAGAAATCATTTCCTCATGGATTTTCTCTCCTGGTCTTACTCCTATAACTTTTATTTTACAATTAGGCCCAATAGATTTAGCCAGATCAATGATTTTATAAGAAGGAATTTTTGGCACAAGAATTTCTGCACCTTTCATATTTTCTAAAGCAAATAAAACCATTTTGACTGAATCTTTAAGGGTAATGTTAAATCTTGTCATATTTGGGTCAGTTACATTGAGAGTTCCCTTTTTTGCTTGTTCTAAAAACTTTGGAATGATTGAGCCCCTTGAGCCCATCACATTTCCATATCTAACTACTGAAAATATTCCATACCTACCTGCATAACTATTTGCGGCTACAAATAATTTATCACTACAAAGTTTTGAAGCACCATATAAGTTAATTGGAGAACAAGCTTTATCGGTTGAAAGAGCAATTACTTTTTTTACTTTTTTTTCTATTGCTGCCTCAATTATATTTTGAGCACCCATTACATTAGTTTTTATAAATTCAATAGGATTGTATTCAGCAGCTGGAACTTGTTTTAAAGCTGCAGCATGAATAATTATATCTATACCATCTAAAGCTCTTAAAAGTCTTTGATAATCCCTTACATCACCAATAAAATATCTTAAATTTTTATATTTCTCTTTAGGGAACTCGTCATTCATTTGATCTTGTTTAAGTTCGTCCCTACTAAAAATAACTAATCTCTTGATATTGGGATAGCTTTTAAGTAATTTTGACACCATTGCCTTTCCAAAAGTTCCTGTGCCACCTGTAATTAAAATTGAAGTGTTGCTAATTTTCATTTAGACAAAGCTCCGCACTTTGTAAAAATCGTTTATTTTTACATATTTCATAATCATTAAATTTATACAGGACTTATTAAAAACTTATTCTTATCTACTTTGGTCCTTAAATCACCCAATAATATTTCAATTTTTTTATTCTTTATTCCAATAAGTTTAAAGATTGTATTTGAGAATGGTCCATCTTTAAATTTATAATTTAAGTTAGAAATTAATTCAAAAAAATTATTTGTTAAATAACCACTTTGATCCTCTGATTTCTTACATTTTTTAATAAATTCTAGAATCTCTTTTTGTGAACTAATGCAGCCACTTAATATATATTTTAAACCTTTTGCAAATCTTAAGTTTTCCATAATTTTTATATTTTGAAAACTTTTACAATAAACAAAAATATAGTCATCTAGCAAACAAACTTCTTTAAAATATGACCTAAGTTTATTTTGAATTTTTATCTTAAACATTGGATTATAATAAAAAATTTCTAAACCAATTTTTTTTTTTAATTCACTTTTGAAAAAATTTTCTTTTTTTTTTTTAAATTTAATTATAAGCCACATTTTATCTTTTTTTTCTTAGTTCTTTTTTGAGCTCTTCATATTCCTTAAATTTTCTCTGCATAAAATTTATAGTAAGTCTAGTTTTCTCGGAGATTCCTTTTGGGGTTAAAACATAAAGATAATTTATTTTATTTGGATTTTTTTGAAAATTTCTTATTTTTATCAAACCTTTGTTTTTTAGAGCTTTTAAACAATAATTTAGTTTTCCTAAGCTGAAACCCAATTCTTCAGCCATTTTTCTTTGAGAACTATTTGGACTATTTATTATCTTTCTCAAAACTTCAAACTGATCTTGATGAATATTTCTCATAATAATAACACATTATAGTTCAAATATTGAACAGTAAAGTAAAAAGATAGTAATTTTGACTTTTGGGGTATTTCTTTGCTATAGTGTTCAAAAGATGAACAAATTAAAACATATAAAGTAATGGCCAAATTAATAAGTTTTTTTTTACCAATTAGAAAAGGAAGTAAGCGAGTTAAAAACAAAAATCTGAAAAAACTACCAGGCTATAAATATGGATTAACAGAATTAAAAATAAAACATCTACAAAAATTTAGAAAATTAGCAAAAAAACTAACTAAAAATGAATTTGAATATGTGGTCTCAACTGACTGCGATAAGGTGATTAAATTTTTACACAAATTTGATTGGATTAAAATTCATAAAAGAACTAAGAAATTAGCAGGCGATGATAGTCTTGATGAACTGATAAGAATTGTTCCTAAAATATGTTCTGGTCATTATATTTTATGGACGCATGTTACAAGTCCATTCTTTGATGATGAAGATTATTTTATATTTCTAAAATATTTTTTAAGAGAAAAACATAATAGTGCATTCTCTGCAGATATATTACAAAAATTTATTTTTTCAAAAAAAAAATGGATTTCCCACAATAGAAAAAAAAGAAAATGGCCAAGAACTCAAGATTTAAATCCTGTGTATATTGCTAATAGCGCATCCTTCATAGCAAATAGAAAAGTATATCTTAAAAATTTTGATAGAATTTGTGAAAACCCTTTGCCGATAATTACAAAAAATCTTAGAGGAATGGATATAGATGATATGTATGACTTTAGAAAATTAGAAAAAATTCTTAATGATGCTAAGAAAAATAATTAAAGCAATAATAAATTCTAAGATACTATTTAAATTACCTGAAAATATTGATTTAGTAATTTTTGACAATGTAAGCTTGAAAGATCTTGAAAAAAACTTACTTAAAGATTTAAATTATTTTGTTCTTAAAACGAGACATTATGAAATAGACGAAATTTATTTATCTTTAAAACTTTTCAAAAGAATTACAAAGAATCTTAAATATTTTTTTACAAAAAATTTTTCAATTCAAGATATATATTTTTTATCTTTAATAGAAATATTAGAGCCCAAAGTAGTCTTTACAATTATTGATAATAGCTATCAATTCTCATCCATTGCACAGAATATTGATGATAAAAAAATTAAATTTATAGCCTTACAGGGTGCCATGAGACATATGTGGCAATTACAAAATTACATGTTTGAAAAAAAATTGACTAAATACGATTTAAATAAAAAATTTTATATCCCATTTTATTTATGCTACAGCGAATTTGAAAAAAAACAATGTAAGGCTCTAGGATTAAATATAGGTAAATTTAAATTAGTTGGAAGTTTAAGATTAGCTAATTTTTTATTAGAAATAAAAAATTCAAAAATTAAAAAAAATTACGATATATGTCTAATCTCTGATCATGGAGCTTGGCTAGATTATTTTGATAAAAAACAATTAGATATAATTGATCAGGTGCAAAATGGATATATAAAATTGATTAAGTGGACAATAGGCTATAGCAAAAAAAATAATTTAAAATTTGTATTTGCATTTAAAAGAAAAGAAAATACTCCATCATTTTTTGAAGAAAAAAATTTTTATAAAAAAGAACTTAATGACGAAGAGTATGATTTCTTAATATCTAATGCATCATTCAATACTGAAAAAAATTATTTTAATTCATACTTTTTATCTTTCCAAAGTGAATTAACAATCGCAAAAACATCAACTTTACTGAGGGAAGTTTTCGTTTGTAATAATAAAATTTTAGCTTGTAATTTAACTGGCAGTAATTTATTTGATTATCCAGTAGATGGAATTTGTGCTTTAAATAATTCGTCTTTAGAAAAATTTGAAAATAGAGTAAGTGAAATTTTAAGTTTAAGTAATGATTCGTATTTCTCAGAAATATACAAACCGAAAAATTACCTTGTTCATCAAAATAATCCTGAAGTTATAATTGAATCTATTAAAAAAGAATTAATAGTGGATTTTAAACAAGATTTGGTATAACAGACACTTATGGAAAACACCAATTCTAATATTGTAAAATACGATATTATTAATTCATTAAAAAAACCGGGTAATCCAATCATAATATATGCATTACCTCAAGAGGCAGAAGCAATTTCTTATGCATGTAGAAATGAAGGAATTAATGTTTCAGCTTTTTGTGATAATGAAAAAAGAAAATCAAATAAAAAATATTGTGAACTAGATGTTATTTACACTCCTGATTTGCCTAAAAAATTTCCAAAAGCAAGAGTAATCATTGCACATCAAAATTTGGCTGACTCATCAGAGCAATTATCTAGTTTGGGATATGATGATGTTTATTCACCTCTAGAATTATTAAAAAATTTTGATGTTATGAAACATAATTACAAAGTTACTAAGTCATACATGGCTACTAAAATTGAAGTTTCCAAAAAAAATCATGAACTTTTTTTTGATAATTCAAAAACTTTTTTAAGAAGTTTGGATATTATGATCACAACTAAATGTTCAATGAATTGTGAAAGTTGTGCAAATTTAATGCAGTATTATACTGCAGCTAAAAATACTGATGAAGAAATACTTAAGTCAGTTGAGATTATAAACGAAAATGTTGACGACATTCTAGAATTTAGAATTATAGGTGGAGAACCACTCATGAATAAAAAATGGTGTGAGATAGCGAATAATATTTTGGATCAAAACCCAAACAGAACAGTGTTTATCTACACAAATGCAACTATTGCACCTTCTGATAAACAATTAGAAACATTTTATGGAAAAGACGTAAACTTTTATATTACAGATTATGGAAAACTTTCAAGAAATGTTGATAAAATGATCTTAAATCTAGAAAAACATGGGATTAGCTATTCAAGAAAACCAGCAGACAATTGGGTTGATTGTGCTAGCATAAGACAACATCACCGACCAGTGTCTAAATTAAAACAAGTCTTTAAAGAATGCTGTGCAAAACAACTTTATACTTTGCTAAATGGTAAATTATATACATGTCCGTTTATTGCAAATGCAAGAAATTTAAAAGCAATTCCAGATAATAAAGCAGATTATGTTGATTTATTATCTAATGATGAAAATCTTAAAACTAAAATAAAAAGATTAGTAAAAATGAAACATTTTTTTCCTGGATGTGACTTCTGTGATGGTAGACCACATGATCCAACAAAAGCATTGGAGTATGCTGGAAAAGGCTTAATTAAAGCTGCAAATCAAATACCAATGACAGAAAAACTAACATTTAAAAAATATCTATAATAATAGATTTTTAGTTTTGAAAAAATAATTGATTAATCCATGCTAGAAAAAATATGCATTAGTATTATTGTGCCTATTTATAATGGTGAGCCATTTATAGACAAATGTCTAAAGTCAATATTAGATCAAAATTTTAGACAATCTTATGAAATAATAATGATTGATGATGGTTCAAACGACAAAAGTGTTGAATTAATTAAAAAATATAGTTTACCAAATCTTAAACTATATAGCTTGCCTTTTAACTCGGGTCCAGCAGCTGCAAGGAATGAGGGTATAAAAAAGGCAATTGGGGAATATATATTTTTTTTAGATGTTGATGATGATATATCCAAAAGCACACTAGAAATATTATACACTATTGCTAAAGATGAAAATTGTGAATTTGTATGTTCAGATTTTAAAAGAATAGAGAACTCTAAAAATCAAAGAGATGGCGTCTTTAATTATAAATCAGATACAATTTTTGATAATGAAAAAATTATTGAAGCGATGAAAAAAGAAGTTAATGATCCAACACTTGGGCATCTAGGCCTTTTTGGGTGTAATGGAAGGCTGATCAAAAGAGCAATAATAGTAAATAATAGTATATTCTTTGAAGAAAAATTTATGCTATTAGAAGATAAAATTTTTTGCTGGGATGTGCTAGGTCATGTTAAAAGAGCAATTTATGTTCGAAAACAGCTCTACTCATATTTTGTTTATCCTAATTTTAATACAGGTATTACAAAGTTAATTGATAATGGCTGGCCCTTCAAAAATTTTAAAATAATAAAAAAACATATAGCCAAAAGTTTAAAAAATAGAAATGTAAATGATTCAAAAGTTAACAATTATGCTAATCAAGGACTTATCTTTCATATAATTCAAGTGCTTGTGTCTATAAGTAGATCTATTGTTTTAAAAAAAATTGATCAACAAAAAGGAAATAAATTTAGGAAAGATATAATTAATAAAATTCTTAATGATGAAGAGGTTTCTGAAGCTATTAAAAATTATTCAATTTCAGATAAAGAAAGTAAGTGGATACCAAGGGCAATAAGGATAAAATCTAGAATCTTATTAGAGTTAGCATGTAATTTAAGAGCTAACGAAGTTTTAAAAAGAAGAAGAACTGGTAAAGAATAACTAGGGATAGATTTACCCCAAAAAATTTATATAAAAAAAACCCCAGGCTTTTGAGACCAGGGGTTTTTAAAAAAATAATAATTAATTTCAAATCTTTCAAATTTTTTTCAGTGCATAAATCAAGCCAATTGAGCTATTAGTACTGG
>TARA_B110000027_G_scaffold84026_1_pt1 | contig 20978 bp, 19 predicted proteins | sample TARA_B110000027 | Tara Oceans TARA_B110000027 (sample SAMEA4397101) | marine metagenome | biome: Polar Biome; feature: [SRF] surface water layer (ENVO:00010504); material: water (ENVO:00002006), including particulate matter (ENVO:01000060) such as... | depth 5 m
AGTAATTCAAAAACAGAAAGTTATGGTTTGGAATTGCAAACTAACTGGAAGCCTAATGATGACTATGCTTTAGGTTTTGGTTATACAAGAACAGAGTCTTACGATGGTACTACTTGTGATAATCCAGACTCATCAGCAGGTCCAGGATCTGCTGCATGCATTGATGAGATGAATGTTAGAGTTCCAAGACATCAAATAAATCTAATTGGAACTAAAATTTTCAATAGCAAATTATCTCAAATACTTAAACTTAAATATGTAGGCGAAAGAAGAGATTATGGAAATACAAACAATAGTTTTGAGGATGTTATACTCTCTCACTATGTTGTTGCTGATTTGGTAATAAATTATAAATTATTTAATACATATAATTTGAATATTTCAGCTAAGAACATTTTAGATGAAAGATATTCGGAGGCATATGAGTATAAAGCACCTGGTAGAGCTATAAACTTTATGTTAAAAAAAAACTATTAAAATTTAAATATTTATATTGACCGATATTTAATATATATGTGTTGAATTACACCATCTTGCTATTTAAGATATAGAAATGAATTATTTAAAAATTTCACTAGGTATATTTGTTGTCTTAGCTGCGAGTAGATTCATTCCTCACCCACCAAACTTTACGAGTTTGCTTGCATTAAGTTTTTATGTGCCTGCAATACTGGGAATTAGATACCTTCCAGTATTAATAGTTAGTTTTATAATAACTGACTTAGTTATAGGTTTTCATGGGGTTACCCTTTTTACTTGGGGAAGTGTTTTTTTGATAGGTCTTATGTCTAGATTTTTTATATCAAAGATAGAAAAGAGAATATTTGGTGCTTTGTTTGGTGCTTGTATATTTTTTATAATAACAAATTTTGGTGTCTGGTCATTAGGATCGTACGGGTATACCTCTCAAGGCTTCATAACTTGCTATACTTTAGCGTTACCTTTTTTTTCTTATAGCTTAATCTCTACATTTATTTTTTCAGTAGTAATTGAGACTATTTATAAATTTAAGAACTATAAAATTAAAAGTATTAATTAAAATATTTAATTTTTTGTAAATTTTAGTTGTTACAAAAACTATTTAAGTTTTTTATAATTTGATTGAATAAAGACATATTTTTTTTATAGTAAAAATTAATATTTGAATTCTTTGCAGCATTTTCATCCGACACTTTATCACCAATCATAAAGCAATTCTTTTTATTCAATTTAAAATCCTTCATAGCTTGAATAAGCATGCCATTATTAGGCTTTCTTAAATTTGCGTTACTTCTATATTTTTTTATTAGAGAATTTTTATAATATGGAGCACAATAAACGTGATTTATAAAAGCATGGTTTTTTTTTAGTTGTTTATTTATATTTCTATTTAATTGGTTAAATTTTGACATAGAATAATACCCTCTACCTATACCAGATTGATTAGTTGCTATAATAACTTTAATATTCATGAAATTAAGAAATTTAATAGTTTGGATAGACCCTTTAAGCCATTTAAACTTTTTAATATCATTTACATAACCAAAATTTTTATTAAGAGTTCCATCTCTATCAAAAATTATAGCCCGAACATCAAATTCTTTTTTAAGAATTTTTTTTGCATCATGTAGATTTTTTTTTAAGCCAATGTCTATAAATTTGTTTTTAGAAAAATATCCTTGAACCTTGCTTTGATTAATCAATTGAGGGATAATATCCTCTTCAAACGATTGCTTTTTTAATTTGATTTTATTTAATAATTCTTTTTTGATTATATAAACACCAGAGTTCATTAGCTTTTTTTTATTATCAAATATTACATTACTATTTTTAGCGATAGATATATTGGAAAGTTTATTATTAGATTTATAGTTAGTGTTTTTAATTAATTGTATTTTTAATAGTTTATTTTTGTTAATATTAGAAAATTCATTAAAATTAGTATTAATATAACTGTCACCATTGAGTATCAAAAAATCTCTCTTATACCTTTTTAATTGAGCTAGAGAACCCCCAGTACCTAGTGGCTTTTTCTCAAATTTGCATATTATCTTTGTATTTCCAATTACTGAATTATGAAATTCTCTTTGGAATAAAGAATTCTTATAATGTGTTAGAATAATAATTCTTTTAAATTTTTGTGTAACTAATTTTAAAATCAAATACTTAATAAACTCTAAGTTATTTATTTTAAGAAGTGGCTTGGGAACTTTTTTTGTAATATCACCCAGTCTTTTACCAAAACCTCCCGCTAAAATTGCTGCATTGTTTATATTCATAACAATTATTAAATAATTAGTGATTTTTAATGAATTAAATATATACATTTCTAATTGAAAAACATGAAAACAGCAATTGTTTCTGGATGTAATGACAAATATTTTGATTATTTGTTTAATCTATACAACTCGTTAAAGGCAACTAAAAATTTTGAAAAATACGATTTCTGCATTTTTAATGTTAATATTAAAAAAGAAAACTTAAAATTGTTAGAAGGATCAAATATAAAAATTATAGAACCAAAATGGGATTTTAAATTTGATTTTAAGGCAGATGATTGGAAAAAATTATTAACAGTAAGACCATTTATAAAAGAATATTTCAAAGGTTATGATAACTACATATGGCTAGACGCAGATGTGTGGGTACAAGATGATAATTTTATAAATGAATTCAACGAAACTTCAAAACTAAATAAAATCAGTATAATACCTGAATTAGATATAAATTATGAAGTAAATAAAAAGAACCATTCCTTTAAAAAAATTTTTTTAAATATTTATAAAGCTAAAGGTTGGAATTATAAAAATTATAAAAAATATTTTAATAAAGATTTAGCAGAAAGACTAATTCAAAAACCGCTATTTAATGCTGGAGTATTTAGTATCTCAGGTAAATCTAAAGTTTGGGGATTGTGGGCAGAAGAGTTTGATAGAGTAATCTCAGTTTCAAAAAATGATTATTGTTTAAATATGGACCAAGCCAGTTTAAATAAAATCATTTATGAAAATTTAAATGATGTTAATTTTTTTAGTTCAAAATATAATTATTTATGCAAAAATAAAATGCCTTCTTATGATAAAAAAAACAACTATTTCTGTTTACCAGATTATCCTTTCGAAAAAATTAATATTATTCATTTAACTCAAATCTCACCATATGATATTTTTGATATCAGGACAACAACTGGTGAAGTTATAAAAAAAAAAATTATTTATGAACAGTAGTATTAAAAAAAAGATACTTGTAACAGGTGGATTTGGATATATTGGAACATGTCTCATAGATTTACTCTTAAAAAAAAATTATAAAGTCTTTGTAGTTGATAATTTAGTCAATGGACAAAAATTTTCTAAAACGAATCTAACTTATTTTAAAGGTGATTATTCATCTAAACAAATAGTCAAAATAATAACAAACAATGATATAAAATTAATTATTCATTTAGCTGCATTTATAGATGCGGAAGAGTCTACTAAGGACCCTAAAAAATATTTTCAAAATAATGTAATTAAATTTCAAAAATTTTTAGAAAATATTAAAAAACTTGATATTGATAAAATTATTTATGCATCTAGTGCTGCAGTTTATGGAAATGGGGGTGAGGGTAAACTTAAAGAAACTTACAAAACACATCCGATCTCACCATATGGCCTAACAAAATTACAAGGTGAAAAATTGTTAAATTATTATTCTAAAAAAAATAATTTTCAGTCTTATAGTTTAAGATTTTTTAATATAGCTGGTGCAAACTATAAGATTAATTGTGGTCCATGGAACAAGGGTTATAAGCACATTTACAACACTCTCCTCAGAAGTAAAAAATTTATAATTAATGGCACAAATTACAAAACAAAAGATGGAACATGTGTAAGAGATTTTGTGAATGTAAATGATATTGCTAATATAATTTATAAATTACTTAAAAATAAGCTGCATGCTTCAAAAAATACAATATTAAATTGTGGCTCAGGTAATGGGGCCTCCGTCAAAGAGATAGCTTATGCTTATAAAGAAAAAATAGATAATAATCTTCAAATAACAAGTGGTCCTAGAAGAAGTGGTGATCCATCATCAATTATTGCTAACAACTATAAACTAAAAAAAATAATAAAATTTAATTTTAAAAAAAGTAAACTACAAAATATACTTAATGAATATAATGACTGGAAAAATCTTTCTAAATAATAAGATTTACATATTAAATTTTTTTACAATTGTAATATTTTTTCTAGGTTTTCTTTTAAGTGAAGATTCATCTGGTAGTGGTAAATTTGATTTTATCAATTTTTTATTATTATCTCAGAGTGCAATCTCTAATGATATTGTAGGAACAATATTTGATCAAAACCTTTCAGGCTATACCCCATTACATTTTATAATTTATATCCCAATTTATGATTTTTTTGGTGAACAAGGACTTAGAGTTACTAATTTTATTTTTTCATTTTTAGTCATATATATTTTTTATCTTACTTTGCAAAAAAGATTTATAAATATAGAAAAGAAATATTTATTATCAATATCCTTTTTACCATTATTAGATCCTTATTTTAGATCTGCAGCTTATTGGTTTCAAAATGATATTACAGCTCTTATTTTTTTTTCAATTTCTTTATACTTTTTTAATGACATTAGCTTAAAAATTAAAGATCAGTTCTCAATATCAAAAAATGAAATATTCAAAAAAACTTCATTAGTTTTTATTTTTTCAGCTTTAGCTTTTTATTGTAAACAAAACTATATTTTTTTTACTATTTTTGTATTTTTTTTTAATTTTATAAAAATAAGAACTAGCTTTTATTATATATACTCATGTTTTTTAAACGTATTATTATATTTACCATTTTTTATTTATATATATTTTTTTAAAAACTTAACACCCGGGGCTGGAAGTGAAAATCTTATAATATTCTCATTACAAAACTCTTTAATTTTTTTCTCTTTTGTTTCTTTTTATTTTTTTCCATTAATTATTTTTCAATTAAACAAAAAAATGGTTATGCTAAAAAAAAATTTAGGATTGTTTATAACCAGTATTATATTATTTATAATAATGTTATTTTTTTTTGATTATAACTCGATTTTAGGTGGTGGTGTTTATTATAAAATATCAAAGATACTTTTTGACAATTATCTTATTTTTTATTTGACGTCATTTATAGGTTTAGCAATATTTTTATTTGTTGTTAGAATAGACTTATTAAATAATCTATTAATATTCATACCTCTATTTCTATTTATTAACTTAGTAAGAATTCCTTTTCAGGAATATTTTGCTATATTTTTCTTTTACATTTTTTTTATAATAATGAACAAAAATATGGTAAGTAATATTTTTATTAATTTTAAAAAAAAATACTTGTTTTTGTACTCTTATTTTTTTTTATTTTTGCTAGGATCAATTTTATATAATTTTTATAAACTAAAAGTACTCATATGATCAAAAAATCAATAAAAATAAAAAAATGTCGTGCTTGTAATAGTACTAAATTAGTTAAATCTTTTAGCTTAGGTAATATTGCTCATGCAGGTAAGTTTCCAAAAAATAAAAAAGTTAATATCCCTAAGGACTATATTAATATTCTATTTTGTAATAATTGTTATTTAGTCCAGTTAGATCGCAACTATGATCTAAAATATATGTTTAATAGTAATTATGGATATCGTTCTGGTATTAACAATACAATGTCTACGCACCTTAAAAACCTTGCGAGCACAATATCTAAAAATTTTAATCTCAAAAAAAACGATAAAGTGTTGGATATAGCTAGTAACGATGGAACATTACTTAATCATTACAATAATGATATTATTAAAGTTGGTATAGATCCAATTGCTAATAAATTTAATAGATTTTACAAAAATATTGATCATAAAATTCCAGATTTTTTTAATTCGAGTATTTTAAAAAAAAAAAAATTATTTAACTTCAAAATTATTACTGCTTTAGCTGTTTTATACGATCTTCCCGATCCTAATAAATTTATTATTGATATGAAAGAAGTTCTTGATGAAAAGGGTATTATCATAATTGAAGTTGCTGACCTTTATCAAACATTAAAAAAAAATATCTTTGATACATTTTGTCATGAACACCTAGAGTATTATTCTTATTACACTTTAAATGTATTGATGAAGAAGCATAAACTTAAAATATTTGATCATAAATTTTTTGATATAAACGGAGGATCTTCTAGATATTATATTTGTAGAGAAGAAAATAAAAGAAAAATCAATAAGCGTGTAAAAATTATTTCAAATTTAGAAAAAAAAGAAAAAATATTTACAAACTTACCTCTAAAAATTTTTAGTAAAAAAATTAACATTTTAAAAACAGATTTTTTAGATTTATTAAAAGATATTAAGACTAAGAATAAGATAATCCATGGATATGGAGCTTCAACTAAGGGTAATATTTTAATTCAATATTATGGTCTTAATGATAGTCAAATAGATTTTATAGCAGAAAAAAATAAAGAAAAATTTAACTCATATACTCCGGGGTCAAAAATCAAAATAATTTCAGAAATAAAATCAAGAAAAATGAAGCCAGATTTTTACGTTGTTTTTCCATGGCATTTCAAAAAAGAAATTCTTATTAGAGAGAATAAAATAAGAAAAAATGGAACAAAGTTTATATTTCCACTTCCATCAATTAAAATAGCTTAAAAAAGTCTGAGTTCCTCAAGGTTTTGATGAACATTTTTTTTTAATTTTTCTAGATTAGGTATAATGAAATAGTCGTTATTATTACTTAAAGATTCAATAATAATTTGACCCTTACTGGTAGCAATATATCTATTTTTTTTTTGCTTCCATTTTAATTTTATTCTATTTTTTAAAGCAATATTATTTATCAAATCCTTCACAGAATAACTTTTATCACCAGAAAGGATATAGTTATCTATTGAATTTTTTTGCATTATTTTCCATATAACATGAATAATTTTTTCAGCCTTTGATCTAAATTTGATATCTCCAATATTATTTATTAATAGTTTTTTATTAATTTTTTTTTTGCTAAAAAAATTTATTATCTTTTTATATAAAAAATTATTTTTTCTGTATTTTGAGTCATGATTAAAAAGAATTCCATAATTGCAATTTAATAATTCAACATTTTTATAATAATCAATTATAATCTCTGCATTACACTTAGTTACTGCATATAAATTTTCAGGCTGTCTTACTGACATTTCATTGACTTTTCTTTTTTTAGTTCCAAAAACCTCAGAACTTGAACAATGAAAATATTTAGTTGATTTACTAAATAGTTTAATAGCTTCTAGGGTATTGATTATTTTTGAAATCTCGCCATTAAAACTTTTTACTGGGTGGTTATTGTAGACTGCCTTACTAGAGGGACCCGTGAAATTATAAACTTCTTCAGGTTTATATTTTTTTATTAGATTAATTATTTGATTTTTTTGTTGAAGGTTTTTTTTTAGATAAATACAATTTCTTATTTTTTTATTTGAATTTTTTTTATGATAAATTGATATTACCTTATATTTTTTTTGAAGCAGTACTTTTGACATCAAATAACCATCTTGTCCTAATGCACCATAAATTATAGCTGTTTTTTTTTTAATCATATTAATCTTTTTTATATTTTATGTATAAAATCCCATCTATTAAGGCGAATCCAAATGATAAAAATATTAAAAAACTAATCAACTGATCTATATCATCTAAGTAGAACAGCATGGGTATAGCAATTGCACATATAATTATTTTATAGGCAGCATGGATATTTAAACCTTCTATATTTAATTTGAAAGAAAGAATATTTGATATGGAAAAAAAAAAACAAAATGTCGAGATGAGCATAATCATCTTAATTTCTAATATATTATTTGGAAATAAATAAACTATAAAATATTCTAAGAAAAAATAATAGAAAACCATTAGTAATAAACTTAGAGTGGTATTAAATATTAGTACTTTTGAAAAATTATTTTCTGTTTTTTGAATATTTGTTGGATACATAAATAATACTGTAATACTGCTTATAAAAAAAATTATTTTACCAAAAAGAGCAGCTATATAATACTCATTTGATATTTCTGGTTGAATAAATCTAGCACTAATAACATCAAAGTTTAGTATCAAAACAAATACAGAAATATTAATTAAATTTTTTATATAATTCAAATTACCTAGTTCTGATTTTTTTAGAACTAAGTTTATAGAAAAAAATTCTCTAAATCTTTTTACATACTTGTTAATTAAAAATGAATATCCTAATAAATAGATCAACAATATGTAAATAAAATTTTCTTTTTTTAAAAATATTAATATTATAAATAATAATATTATTCTTATGAAAAAAGGTATGCTGTTTGTTATTGAGTATTTTATAAATTCTTGGCCTCCTAACAAATCAGCTATTTCTAAAGAAAACAATAAACTTACAGTCAAAATAATTAAAATTGATATATAATATTTTTCGTCAATCAAAAAAAATCTATTTAAATCAGTAAAATAATTTATAAAAAAAACAATAAAAATACTTACAAAAAATATCCCTAATGTTCTAGAGTATAAAGCTTTATATTTTTCTTTATTTAGTTCTTTATTTTTAAATAAGCCAGATATTGATATACCTAGACAAGATATCGGTATCAAAAAAAGATTTAATAAAGAAACAAACCCTGTAAATTGGAAGTATTCTTCTTTTGCAAGATAATTTGTGGCAAGTAAAATAAATAAGTACGAAAAGAGAAAATTAAAAAAATTTGATCCATATAAATAAGCATTAGATTTTAAGAAGAAATTTTTCATTGGAAATTAATTTATTTTGTATATTTGCTTTTAAACTATTATAAGTATTTATTATTATAAACAAAAAAAAAATTAATTGTCTTACACCATTCTCGCAATCCCGACTTATAACGAAGTAGATAATATAATTCCTTTATATAAGTTAATAAGAAAATATAACAAATCCCTTAAAATATTATTTATAGACGATAATTCTAACGATGGAACCATAGCTAAAATAAAACTTATTAAAAAAAATGACTCAAATATTATTCTAAAGGTAAGAGACAGAAAATTAGGTATAGGATCTGCTCACAAATTTGCATTTAAATGGGCAATAAAAAATAAAGCTAAATGTTTGGTTACTATGGATGCTGATTTTACACATGATCCTAAATTAATTAAAAAAATGTTAAAATTAAAAGACAATTTTCATATAATTCAAACTAATAGGTTTCTAAATAAAAAATCAATTTCATCATGGCCAATTCATAGGGTAGTTTTAACAAATTTACGATATTACCTACTCTATATTCTTCTTAACATATCATATGATTCTTCTGGCGCTTTTAGATGTTATAATTTTAATAAATTTAATCCGAATATTATTTTCAAAGTAAAAAACAATGGATACTCTTTTTTTTGGGAATCTATGTACCTTTTTTGCAGTATGAATTTTAAAATAAAAGAAATTTCTTCAATTCAAAAATATAGAAATAAGGGCACTTCGAAGTTAACTATTAATGAATGGGTATTTGGTCTTGCTTATGTTTTGTATATCTTTGTTACTAAAAGATTATTTAGAAACTAATTTTAAGATTTCTTTTACTCTATTATTGGGTATAAAAAAAAAGTTTTGTATATAGCTCTGGTCAAAAAAATCTTTATTTTTTATTATTTTAAATTTTTCTGATTGAAGCATTTTAATATCTTTTAATCTAAATTTTTTCAATTTATTTGTTGTTCTGCTCAAATAAAAACATTCATATTTCATTTTTGTCATTAGATTAAAAGTTTTTTTATAAATATTATTTTTATCTTTGTGTATTTCAATCATTAATAAAGGCTTTAAATTCTTAAGTATAAACATAGATTTTTGCAATATAGCAAATTCTAAACCTTCGACATCTATTTTTATAAAATCAATTTTTTGGATTTTTTTAATATTAATAAATTTATCTAGTGTAATGCTTTTTACTTTCTGCACTTTAAATTTATTAGAAAAATTAAATTCTGTAAAATTAGTACTAAGAGAAGATAGTGCAGTGAGATTTTTTCGTTTACTAATAGGAGTATATAAATTACTAATAATATTTTTGTTTGAAATTGCTATATTGCTTAAATCTATATTCTTATTGATTAATACGTCCTTTAAATAAATAAAATTTTGTCTTTCTGGTTCGACGGCATAAACAAATTTTCCAAACTTTGACATAATCCTTGCATAAGACCCATGACAACATCCAATATCTAAGCAAATATTATCTTTATTAATTATTTTACTTAATACTGATATTTCAATTTCGAATTTGTTAATCTTTATTAAATAAATATATCTCAAAAAATGCAAAATTAAGTTGATTATTTTTCTTATTAACTTTTTTTTTAAAAAATATTTATTCATTCAACTTTTTATTAATTATATTAACCAATTCTCTGTACTTTTTTCATTGTTATTTGATGTACATAAAGATTTTATAAATTTAGTCTAATAAAAATTCTTCTTGATAGTCAAAATTTTTTTTGACTACTTGTTTATTTTTCTCAAGGTAATAATTCCCACAAACTAAAATATCTAGGTTTGTTCCCATAAAACAATTAAATGCATCTTTAATAGATTCTACAATAGGTTCACCTCTTATATTAAATGAAGTATTAATTAATACTGGACAGTTTGTTAATCTATTGAATTCTTTTAATAGATCATAAAATAATTTATTATTTTTTTCATTTACAGTTTGAACTCTAGCTGAGTAATCCAAATGTGTAACTGATGGTATTTCTGATCTTTCTATTTTTAGCTTTTCTATTCCAAATTTATTTTTTAATTCATTTTTATCCACATTGTATCTTCTACTTTTTTTTAAATAATTAACTAAAAGCATATAGGGACTTGAAACATTATCTTCATAATAGTCACTTAAGTACTCCTCTAAAATTGCTGGTGCAAAAGGCCTAAAACTTTCTCTGAATTTAATTTTTAAATTTAGTTTTTCCTGTGTGTTTTTATCTCTTGGATCAGCTAAAATTGATCTATTTCCTAATGCCCTAGGTCCAAATTCCATTCGACCTTGAAACCACCCAATACTTTTTGAATCACTTAAATCTTTAGCGGTTAAATTTATAATTTCACTTTTTTCATATTTTCTAAAAACTGCATTGCACTTTTTCAGCTCTTCTTCAATTTGATCATTCGAATATTCAGTGCCTAAATATGACCCTTTCATAGAGTCTTCCTCTTTAATTTCTCTTTTTTCCCCTAAACCGATATGCCAATATGCTAATGCAGCACCTAAAGCATTACCAGCATCACCCGACGCAGGCTGAACCCAAATTTTTTTAAATGATGTATTTTTTAAAATTTGACCATTTGCCACACAGTTTAATGCAACACCACCTGACAAGCATAAATTATCTTGTTTTTGTTCGTTATGAATGTTTTGGCAAATTTTAATTACTATTTCTTCTGTAATTTTTTGAATGGAAGCAGCTACATCCATATGGAATTGCTCTAATTTATCAGAAGGTATCCTTGTTTTTTTTTCAAATAAATTTTCAAATTTTTTAGATGTCATCTCAAGTCCTGTGGCATAATTAAAGTAGCTCTGATCTAAAATAAATGAGCCATCTTCTTTTAAATCTAATATCGAATCTTTTATTCTCTTAGTGTAAATTGGTTCACCGTAAGGTGCTAAGCCCATAACTTTATATTCGCCACTGTTAACTCTAAAGCCTAAGTAATATGTAAAAGCTGAATATAACAATCCTAGTGAATGAGGAAAATGCATTTCTTTTTGAATCTCTATCTTATTTTCATCTCCCGATGCGACAGATGAGGTGGTCCATTCACCTACACCGTCTAAAGTTAATATTGAAGCTTCCTTAAAGGGTGAGGAAAAAAAAGCACTAGCTGAATGACTTAAATGATGTTCACTAAATTTTAGTTTTTTTATGTCAAATTTTTTATCGATTGATTTTAATGCTTCAAAAATGAGTTTTTTTTGAAAAAGTTTTTCTTTTATCCAAACGGGGAAGGAGGCAATAAATGATTTTAATCCCCATGGAAAAAAAGCAATATATGTTTCTAATAATCTTTCAAATTTAACAAATGGTTTTTCATAAAAAACTACCGCATCAACATCAGATAAATTAATTTTGCAGAAATCTAAACAAAAATTAATTGAGTTTTTTGGAAAAGATGGATCATGTTTTTTTCTTGTGAATCTTTCTTCTTGTGCAGAAGCTAATATTTCACCATTTTTTATAATCGAGGCGGCACTATCGTGATAAAATGCGGATATTCCTATTATATAACTCAATTTAAAAAATAGTATAAATAAAGGGTGCAAATATTGTGCCCTGAGTTAGTACAATCAATGAGCCAAATAACAAAAAAATTATAATTATTGGTACTAACCAAAATTTCTTTCTGACTATCATAAATTTGAAAATTTCTTTAATAAAACTCATTTAATTAAAATTGATTTTCAAATTTTTTAAATAAATCATCATTACGCTTTATCCAATAACTGTTCATTTTTTGATTTTTCATTTTTATAATTAATTTTTTTCTAAATAGCTCTAGACCTATTCTAGTTAGACCAATAGCAAATATATACAAGAATGTACATATAACTGGGTTTAAAAACTTTCCTAAAAAAAAACCTAATTTAATCCAAATTTTATTTGGATACTTAAATATATTAGGAAAAATTAATGACAAAAGTGCTGTTAGTATAAAAAGCCAAAAAAATATAGATGGTGTTAATTTATAAAACGTAAATTGTATAATAAGAAAAATTAAAGCCAATAGGAGACCAAAACCTTTATTTGAAGAAAGAATGCTTGTCATTTGTAAAATTTTATATAATTGTTTGAAAGAAATATTCTAAAAAGATTAATGAGTAAAGAATTAAAAAACTTATATGAAAACAGCTATAATATTTGGGGTAACTGGTCAGGATGGAGCCTATTTAAGTGATCTTTTATTAAAGAAGGGATACAAGGTTCATGGCATTGTTAGAAGAAGTTCTGCTATCAATAGATACAGGATAGATAAAATTGACAACAAATATAAAAAAAATTTTATACTTCATTATGGAGATGTAACTGATTCTTTAAACACAATTGACCTTATTAAAAAAATTAAGCCTGGTGAAATATATAATCTTGCAGCGCAGAGTCATGTGCAAGTATCTTTTGAAAAGCCACTATATACAACTCAGTCGATTGTTATTGGTGCGTTAAATATATTAGAGTCTATTAGAATTCTGGGATTGCAAAAAAAAGTTAAATATTATCAAGCATCAAGTTCAGAAATGTTTGGTAATAACCCGAGTAAAATATTAAAAGAAAATTCTTTTTTTGACCCACAATCTGTTTATGCTGTATCAAAAGTTTACAGTTATCATTTAACGAAGTTTTATAGAAACACTTATAAAATTTTTGCGTCAAATGGAATATTGTTTAACCATGAATCTCCATGGAGAAGTGAAAATTTTGTAACAAAAAAAATTGTTAGCGCCCTAGTAAAAATTAAATATGGAAGTAAAAAAAAATTAAATATTGGAAACTTATATTCAAAAAGAGATTGGGGTTATGCCAAAGATTATGTTGAGGGAATGTGGAAAATACTGCAATATAAAAAACCAGACGATTTTATTTTAGCTACAAATAGCCAAATTTCAGTTAAACAATTTATAGATTTAGTATTAAAGAAACTAAAAATGAAAACTGTATGGAGAGGGTCCGGATTAAAAGAAACTTTATTTTATAATAACCAAACTATAATACAGGTAAATAAAAAATATTTTCGTCCTGCAGAAGTTCATTCTTTAAGAGGAGACTACTCTAAAGCTAAAAAAGCACTTAAATGGAAACCAAAAACTAGCTTATCTGAATTTGTAGAGATTATGATAAATTATGAAATTAATAAGATTCAAAAATAATTTATTAGATTTAATCTAATTAATCATGAATATTTTAGTAGTTTCTCATAATCAAAAAGGTTGGACCTACGAAACACTATTTAATGAACACCAGCTATTAAAAAAAAAGGGAAAGAATAACTATTTTTTTTGGGGTCCAGGATATGATTTTGAAACCAATGATGTTTTGCAAATTATTCAAAAATATAAAAAAAAAGATATATCTTTTGATATAATTTATATTTGTCAATCACAGCAAGATTTAATAGGTAAATATAATTTTGACCATCTGCCTAAAAGTTTCTACAAAGAAAAATTTGAATATTTTCCAATTAATCTACATAAAGTTAAAATACCCAAAGTACTTGTGGTAGGAGACTTTTGGATAATAAACAAATATGAATGGGAATATATTTTCAAAAAATTTGATATTAAGTATGCAATATCTATTGTTTTGAATCACTACGCACCTCCAAAAATTAATGAAAAATTTTTATCCAATTTTACAAAAAAAAATTTAAAATTTTTCAATTATGTTAGAACGATTCCTGAATTTCCAAATTTAAGAGGAAAAAAAAAAAAATACGATTTTGTAAGCTTAGGAGCTAAAGAGATCAAATTTTATCCTAATAGGCTGCATTTTGAAAATACTTTAAAAAAAAGCTATTTAAATGAAGAAAATAAAATTATTACTGCAGAGCACCCTGGCTATAAATACAACAACAAAGATAAGAAAAAATATTTTGGAAAAAGGTATTTGAAGCTTTTATCTGAATCACATTTTATGATAACTGATACAACAGACATGAATATTCCATTAATAAAGCACCTTGAGTGTATGTACTATGGCTGCGTAATGGTTTGTGATAAAATCTACTTTGATAAAAAGAATAAACTTAAAAAAGGCTATAATTATATTGAAGTAAATAGAGAAAATGTAGAAAAAACAATTGCATATTTAAAACAAAATAAAAATAAAACGTTAAAGATCAAAGATAATGCATATAAAACGTATCAAGAATATTACTCAAATAAAATATTTGTAAAAAGAATAGAAAGTTATTTTAAAGTTATTTTAAATGATTATAACGAAATTAATTATAGATTTAATTTCAAAGAAAAAATTATATTAAAATGTAAGATATTTACACTTAATATAATTAAGTTAATAAAAAAAATTTTCTTTAAATTACTGAATATTAAAAAATTTGTATATTAGGATTATTAATGAAAAAAAAAATTTTTGAATATATAGTTAATGGGAGTGATCCATTTATTGATCAAAGAGGTAAGATTAATAATTTTAGACTTAATGAGAAGATAAACTTAATAGCAACCATTACATCAAAAAAAGGCTCGATGAGGTCAAATCATTATCATCCAGTTCAACAACAAAAATGTTTATTAATTAAAGGTCAATATGTAAGTGTATACAAAGATTTATTAAACAAAGATTCAAGTAGAATTACGCACGTTGTTAATCCAGGTGATTTAATAATGACTGAACCAAATGTGGCTCACACAATGGTTTTTACCAAAGATAGCATTTTTTTGAATTTAGTAAACGGTGAACGCGAGCACAAAAATTATGGAAAAACACACACAATTCCCTACAAACTTGTTGATGACAGCGAAAGAGAGTATTTAGTAGATAACTATAAACACGAATGTAGAGTTTGTCTTAATGAGAGTTTTTCAAGATTTGTATCTTTGGGTTTTCAGCCCCATCCAAATGATCTATTGAACTCAAATAAAGAAGATAAATATTATTATCCATTAGAAATTAATATTTGTAAGAAATGTTTCAATGCTCAATTATCAACTAAGTCAAATTATAATAAGATTTATTCAAATTATCTTTACAAGTCATCTGTTAGTAAAGAATTTGCAAATCATTTTTATAAAGCTGCATTAAAGTATATTGATTTTTTTAAATTAAAAAAGAAAACAAGCTTTATAGTAGATATAGGAAGCAATGATGGTATTGGATTATTGCCATTTAAAAAACTAGGTTTTAAAAAAATTTTAGGATTTGAACCTTCAAAAAAACTTTCTAGAGAAACAAAAAAACTTGGTATTAAAACTGAGAATGCTTTTTTCAATATTAAAAATACCTCAAAATTAAAAAATAAAGTTGATTTAATATTGGCCTCAAATGTTTTTGCACACAATGATGATTTAAATGAATTATTCTTTTCTATTAAAAATTCATTAAAGTCTAATGGATCTATAGTTATTGAGGTTCAATATTTTCTTAATACAATAAAAGATTATTCATTCGACAACATTTACCATGAACATGTAAATTATTGGACCTTAACCTCTTTAAGCAATTTTATGCTTAACCATCAATGCAGGATATTTAATGTAGAGGAAATCAATACACACGGAGGCTCATTAAGAGTTTATATTTCAAAAAATAAAAAAATTACGATTAATAAATCTGTAAAAAATATTTTACAAAATGAGAGTAAATTTGGAATTAATAATAAAAAGACATATTTAAATTATCAATTAGAGCTAGATAAAAAAAAAATTAATGTCATCAAAAATATGAACTGGCTGAAAAAAAAATATAATAAGCTTTATGGGTATGGTGCATCTGCAAAAGCAACTGTTTCAATGAATTATTTTGGAATAGACAAGGGCTATATAGAGAGCATGATAGATGATAATTCATTAAAAATTGGAAAGTTCATTCCAGGTACAGGAGTAAAGATTATATCTAAAAAGAAATCACAAAAATTTGATTGCATTATTGTCTTTGCATGGAATATGTTTTCAGAGATAAAAAAAAACAATTTAGATTTATCTAGTACATTTATTAATATTAGAGATCTTTATGAAGCTAATTTTATCAAAAAATTTTCAAAAAAATTATCTTAAATTACTTGTTAATAACCTCTTTTAGATTTTTAAAAATTTTGTGAATTTCACTATCTTTTATTCCAATAAAAAAAGGTAAAGATAGAATTTTTTTTGATACACTCTCAGTGACAGGCAGTGAATTTTTTTTATATTTAAGATAACCAAATGCGCTCTGTAAATGAATAGGTATTTTATAGTGAATTTGTGAAGAAATATTTCTTTTTTCTAATCTTTTTTTAATTAGATCACGATTATTGATTAATATTGGATACAGATGATAAACATTTTTGTAATTTTTTTTTGTTTCAATCCGCTGAATATTTAATTTATCACAATAATAGTCATATTTCTTTGCTGTTTTAATTCTTTCAATAGTTTCTTTTTTTAAGTTTTTTAATTTTTCATTTAGAAAAGCAGCCTGCAATTCGTCCATTCTGCTATTAATTCCAATAATTTCATGGTTGGGGTTTCTAAAATCTTTAGATCCATAGTTTGCATATATTCTGCAATCATCATAAGATTTTTTTGAATTAGTAATTATTGCACCACCATCACCTAAGGCACCTAAATTTTTGCTAGGGTAAAAGCTCAATATAGAAATTTTCCCAAAGCTCCCAACAATTTTATTTTTATATTCAGCTAAATGTGACTGAGCTAAATCTTCAATAATTATAATACTATGTTTTCTACAAATTTTTAAAATTTCATCCATTTGATTTGGAAAACCATATAGGTGGGTTATTATGCATGCTTTAGTTTTTTTTGTAATTTTTTTCTTAAACAAAGAAACATCCATTTGAAAATTTTTTTCATTAATATCAACAAAAACTGGCTTTGCATTATTAAGCGTGACGGCATATGCGGCACTTATCCAAGTATTTGCCGTCATAATCACTTCATCATTTTTCTTTAATTTTAAAGTTTTCATAGCGACAATTAAAGCGTCTGTTCCGGAATTTAATGCTAATGCATAGTTACACTTAAATTCTTTACAAATAGATTTTTCAAACTTTTTGTTATTTAAACCTTTAATATAATTTGAACTATCAATTGTATTTTTCAATATATTGACAAATAATTTTTTATAATTTTTGTTTATATTATTTAAATTAACAAAAGGAATCTTATTTTTAGTCATTTAAAAGAGTGCTTCGAGTACTTTTAATCAATTTTGAAGGTTTCATAATTTTATCTTTATACATAATTTTTTTAATATTTATAGGTCCATCAAAACACAAACAGTCAATTGACCCATTTTTGTTAATATTTATAATTCTACCTGGTACAATTCCCTCAAATATTAAGCCATTTTTGATTTCTGCTTCTAGTATTGTAATTTTTTTTTCTTTTAAGAAGCAATAAGCGCCAAAATTATGATCATTGGTTCCCTTAATTAATCTAACGATATTTTGTCTCTTTTCAAAAAAATTAATCATTCCATCCTCAGGATTTCTACTACAATTCCATGTTTCTTTATTTCTAACATTATTTTTTAAATTAACTTTATTATCTAAATATTTTTTTAATATTAAGGGTAGACTAGTTTTTAAATAAATATTAATTTTATTTTTTATAGTAAAATAATTATCTTTGTTATTTATTATAAATTTTTTTTGTTTGATAATTTTACCCGCATCTAATTTTGTAATTACTTCATGAATCGTTAGGTAAATATTATTCCTACCCATTATAATAGCCCAATTGATGCTAGCTCTACCTTTTTGTTTTGGAAGTTTACCGTGATGAATATTTACAAATTTGGATAGACTTAATATTTTTTTATCTAAAATTTTATTAAAAGTTGAAATTATTACTAAGTCAGGATTAATTTTTTTTATAAAATCAAATATATTTTTTTTATTGTCACTCTTTAAAATTTTAATGTTTTTTTCTATTTTCTTTATTTCTATGCTTGTGTAATAGATAGAGCCTTCTTTAGGTAGAATTAAACCTTCTATCTGGATATTTTTATCTTTTAAAAAACTTTCATAAGTATACTTTCCCATAAAACCATATGCGAAAATAACTATCTTTTTTTTTGATAACACGATTATTCGATAATTTTATTAAATTTCAAAACTCTTCTAATTCCCTCTTCCACAGAAACTTTTGGAAGATAATTTAATTTATTTTTTGCTAAATTGATATCTGGACATCTGCGTCTGGGTTCATCTGCAGGATAATGTGATGGGTAATTAATTAAAGAGTATTTATTTTTTTTCTTTAAGATCTTATCAAAAATTTTTATAAGACTATTCATACTTATTTCATTGTTCGGATTTCCAATATTATAGATTAAATTTTTATCTTTTCTAAAAATTACCTTAAAAAATCCTGCGATTGCATCAGTTATATAACAAAAAGTTCTAGTCTGTTTTCCATCACCGTGTATTAATATTTTCTTTTTTGTATTTATTTTTTTAATAATATTGGGAATTATTCTATAATCATTTTTATCCATTAATGGACCAAAAACATTAAATGGTCTTATTACTTTAACGTCTGTGTTATAGTAGGCATTATATATATAGCATAAAGTTTCACCAACTCTTTTACCTTCATCGTAACAAGATCTTGGACCAAATGAATTAACATTGCCATAATACGCTTCCTTGGTTGGTAGATTTTTCTTATCTGGATTTCCATATATTTCACTTGAGCTAAAAAAAACAAATTTTGATTTTTCTTTTTTTGCTTTAGCTATTAAATTCGATACTCCTCCATAAGAGACAGACAATGTTTTTAGAGGGTTTTTTTTATAGATAAAGGGACTTGCTATTCCAGCTAAAAATATGATTATATCATATTTTTTTTTAAAAGTATGAGTTGAAACATCTGCTTTATAAAATTTTATTTTATCTTTATTTTTTATTTTAGTTTTGTTGGAGCTAGATGAGGAGATATAATTATCAAAGCAATCAACGCTAAACTTTGCTTTTTTTTCTGTAATTATTTGATCAAAAATTTTAACAAAGTATTTTCCTAAGAAACCATTGGATCCCAATAATAAAATTTTTTTATTATTTATTAATTTTATCTCATCTTTTATGTTTTTTAAAATTTCTAAAATATCACTCTCTACGTAAAATGTTTTCATATAGTCGTTTTTTAAATTAATTAGTGATTGTGTGCAAATAAATAAAATCTTTTTTCTGGTATGTCTTCTGAATTATCAACTTTAATAAATTTTTCATTATTTGTTTGGTAGTTATCGCTCAATTTATAAATCACATAATTATTATCTTTTAATAAATTGAATAATTTTTTGTTAGTAAAATCATACTTTTTCATCAATTCAATTCCATGAGCTTCAATAAAAAGATAATTTTTCCAAGTTTTTAAAAAATTTATACTCTTTTGTAACACTTGACCTTCTAATCCCTCTATATCAAAATATAATATTTCACCCTTACCATGTCTGTTAATTACAGTTTCTAGGTCTGAAGACCTTACTCTTGTTGATAGTAATTTTTTTTGTGTTTTAAAAGAATTCATGCTTACAGAATCAAAGTATTCATGCCCATTATTTGTTGATAAAGCTTCGTTAAATAAATGAACTTTATCCTCACATTTATTGTGAGCTATATTGTTATTTCCAATTAAATAATTTCTTTTGATAGCTTCAAAACAGTAAAAATCACTTTTATCTAAAAAAATCTTTTGAATTTTTATTGGGATTACACATTGATGTGCACCAAAATAATAAACTTTTTTAATTTGATCTTTATCAATATTCATTCCTTTAAAAATTTGAAACTCAGATAGATCATAATCATTTATAAGATTCCATTCTTCACCAAGCTTGTCTTGTGTTTCCACAATAAACTCGATGTTGTTTTGGGTAACTTTAGTAATTTTTTTTGTTCTAAGGTGGTCTAGAAAAAAAGTGACTATTCTTTTTAATAATTTGATCATATTTCAAGCTTTATTTTTTAGTGCCTAGTTGAGTATAATAATTAAGTATCAGTACTTTACTAAAATTTTTTATAATTATGCATGTTTTATAGCTTATTATAATAATTTTATATAATTTTCTCTTTTTAGTCTTGGTTTATCCTAATAGTTACAAAAATTAACATTTTTCGTTTTTATCTATATTTTATTGTAATATTTATCGATATTTATCAAAGAAAGTCTTTACAAAAAGAAAAAGTAAAACTATAAAAACGCTGCCTGGTGATTATTGCGAAAGGGCAATACCCGATCCCATTCCGAACT
>TARA_B110000027_G_scaffold60118_1_pt1 | contig 20621 bp, 13 predicted proteins | sample TARA_B110000027 | Tara Oceans TARA_B110000027 (sample SAMEA4397101) | marine metagenome | biome: Polar Biome; feature: [SRF] surface water layer (ENVO:00010504); material: water (ENVO:00002006), including particulate matter (ENVO:01000060) such as... | depth 5 m
TGATTTTGGACAATGGGATCCAAAAAACCAAAGACCAGAATTATGGAATTTATTTAATGGTAAAAAGAATTTTGGTGAACATTTCAGAGCATTTCCTATTAGTAATTGGACAGAAATGGATATTTGGCAATATATACTCCAAGAAAAAATAAAAATTCCTTCCCTATATTTCTCACATCAAAGAGATTGTTTTACTAGAAATGGTGTTGTTATGGCTAAAACGAGTTTTACTCTAACAAAACCAGAAGAGGAAATTACTAAGATGCAAGTTCGTTTTAGAACTATTGGAGATGCTACTTGTACAGGTGCAACTATTTCAAATGCTGACAACCTAGAAAAGATTATAGATGAAGTAAGTTCTTCAAGAATTACAGAAAGAGGAGGTAGAGCTGACGATAAAAGATCTGAAGCTGCTATGGAAGATAGAAAAAAAGAGGGCTATTTTTAAAATGAGTGACCAATATTTAAATATGGATCTTTTACGCTTTACTACTGCAGGAAGTGTAGATGACGGGAAAAGCACTTTAATTGGTAGATTGCTTTACGACAGTAAATCTATTTTTGAAGACCAAATGGAAGCCATTGAAATTGCTAGCTCAAATAAAGGAGAAGAAAAAGTAAATTTAGCTTTACTTACTGATGGGTTAAGAGCGGAAAGAGAGCAAGGAATAACTATAGATGTCGCATACAGATACTTCGCAACTCCAAAAAGAAAATTTATAATTGCTGATACTCCAGGTCATGTTCAGTACACTAGAAATATGGTCACAGGAGCAAGCACTGCCAATCTAGCAATCATTTTAGTAGATGCTAGAAAAGGAATTGTTGAGCAAACTAAAAGACATTCTTTCATTGCTTCATTATTGGGAATTCCACATATTATTTACTGTATTAACAAAATGGACTTAGTAAAACATGAAGAAGAAGTTTTTGAAAAAACAAAAAAAGAATTGGTTGATTTCAGCTCTAAGCTAACCACAACGGATATTCGATTTCTACCCATAAGTGCTTTAAATGGCGACAATGTAGTAAACAGATCTAAAAACATGAATTGGTACGAAGGAAGTACATTATTACATACTTTGGAAAATATTCATATAGCCTCTGATCAAAACCTTATTGATTGTAGATTTCCAGTACAACATGTTATAAGACCTCAAAAAGAAGAGTTTCACGATTTTAGAGGATATGCAGGAAGAATTGCAGGCGGAGTTTTTAAAAAAAATGATGAAGTCGTATTGTTGCCTTCGGGGTTTCAATCAAGAATTAAATCTATACAAATATTTGACAATGAATTAGAAGAAGCCTTCGCTCCAATGTCGGTAACCATGACTTTAGAAGACGATTTAGATGTGAGCAGAGGGGATATGATTGTTAGAGTAAAAAATCAACCTGAAATACTTCAGGATATAGAAATGATGGTTTGCTGGATGGGAGAAAAGCCACTTTTAAGTAGAGGAAAATATACTATTAAACACACCACTAATGAAGTTAGATGTATAGTTAAAGAAATCTTATATAAAGTAGATATTAACTCCCTTCACAGAGACACTGAAGATAAAAGCATCAATTGTAACGATATAGCAAGAATAGCTGTTAGAGTAACAAAGCCTTTATTTGTAGATAAATACAATATTAACAGAACTACAGGAAGTCTAATAATTATTGACGAAAGCACCAATAATACAGTAGGGTCAGGAATGATAATTTAACTAATTCTAAACTTAATTGGAAGCGTGAATCTTGCGTTTACAGCGGTCCCTCTTTGTTTGCCAGGAGTCCATTTAGGCATGGATTTAACTACTCTCTGAGCTTCTCCATCTAAAGTTTTGTGAACACCCTTTACTATCTTGACATCTTTAATAGTTCCGTCTTTCCAAACTACAAACTGAACAAAAACTTTTCCCTGAATTCCATTTTCTTTTGCCATTTCTGGATATTGAATATTCTTTCCTAGGTATTCATAAAGCTTTTGCATTCCGCCTACAAATTCTGGATTTTCTTCAACAACATCAAAAATTTGCTCAACAACTGGTTCTGGTTCTTCTTCTACTTCAATTACAATATCTATATCTGCTTCTTGGTCAATTATAATAACATTGGTTTCTTCTCTTTCGTCTTCTTCTTCTAAAACTTCTACTTCTTCTGGTGGAGCTGGCGGCGGCGGCGGCGGCGGCGGCGGAGGTGGTGTATTGGGATTTATTTCAACCACTTCTTCATCTTCAAGTGCAGATAAGGAAGACTCAATACTGGCTCCCGCTAAATCAATCTTTTTATACTCAACAAGACACAAAATTATAGCAGTCACCAACACAAGTCCTGAAAGAACATAAACAGTCCTTGACTTCATGTCTTCTGCATCTACATCTGAATTTTTCTTCGGTTTCATATTATCTTGTAAAACTAACTAATTAAATTAAATGTTCAAAAACCATACCATAAAGACAATTAACTAATAGTGTTTTGGTAATCTTCTGGCGATAATAATTCATCTAACTGAGAAACATCACTAATTTTTATCTTAATCATCCATCCGTCAACGTATGGATTTTCATTAACTTTTTCTGGATTTGTTTCTAAAGACTCATTAAATTCTAATATTTCTCCACTTATTGGCATGAAAAGATCCGAAACTGTTTTAACAGCCTCAACAGTTCCAAAAACTTCTTCTTTGTCTAGGCTCTCACCTAAAGTATCCACTTCTACATATACAATATCTCCTAATTCACCTTGTGCAAAGTGGGTTATTCCAATAGTTGCAATATCGCCATCTACTTTTACCCATTCATGGTCACTTGTGTATTTTAAATTTTCAGGAACGTTCATGATTTTAAATTTTTGACAAATTAACAAAAAAAAGGATTATCTCAGTTGAAATCTAAGAGCAAAACCAGCATTGGTATTGGCAGTTGGAAAAGAATTTGAAACATGTGGAGTATTTACCCTTCTATCAAAGTAAATTCTTAGCATTAATTGTTTGGTTAAATTATAGTCTCCTGAAAACTGAATGGTTACCGCAGTTTGACCAGCAGTATATTGATTTTGATTTTCTACAATTTTTCTAATAATGGTTTTATTGTCTCTAACAGCAACATCTAACCTCATTCTTAAATCACTTGGGTCAAGTGTTTTTCCAGCAATTTTAATGGGCAGTGATAATTTTCTCCAAGTATATCCAGATCCAAATTTAATTTCACTTCCCTTTATTTCAGTAATTTGATTATTGGCTAAGCTTAAAGAAATATTTCGATCTTTTTTAATTTCAAATTTGACGGACATATTGTTAGAGAGCGTAAGATCAACACCCAGTAATGGAGCAAATTGTTCTAAAATATTCATAGTCATAATTTGTTTTTGAGAAATGTAGTTTCCAGCAATATCTGTTTCAGTTGCATTTCCTTCACTATCCCATTGTCCACTTAGATTAGTAGTGTAATTTCCTAAAGAAAAATTGGAGCGATAAGCATGGGTGAAAGACAGTTTTTTTATGTATTTTTTAAAAGCTTTAATCTTTCCTAGACCATCAAAAGTAACTCTCCAATTAGGCAATGGAATTCTCTGGCTCAGTGGATTTATATTACTTAAAGTTGGTGACTCACCTAAATACGCACACATGAAAGCACCGATAATTACATCTTGCTGGGTACTGTCGTATCCCGAATAATAGCCGGAATTTTCCATATTGTTAGAGGCATTGGGATTTGATTGTGACATTAATTGGGATATTTCAGAACGGTAGGAAAGTAAATTTTCCCAAATCTGATTGGTTAAAGTAGTGTCGTTCATAATGTCTTGACCAAAAGCAGTCTTCCATGAAATGGTAGAAGTGCTAAAAGATCCATTGAACTGATTATTTAATAGCGCAAAGGAATTGTTGTCTCCAACACCCAAATTGGAAGTCCTATTTTCCATTAGGTTTCTATCTGCAGAAAGGTCAATTCTTAAACTTTTAATTGGTTTTATAGAGGCTTTAAAAGTCATGTTTTCTGTATGATTCACTGCGTATTGAGTACTTATATATTGGAAATTATTGGTATCTACTAACCAATTATTTTCAGCTGCATGATTAGCAAAAATAAAATTAGTTTTATTGCCCAACATATCTCTCTCTTGGTATCCTCCTGATATAAACTCCATTCCTGGAGCTATCCATTTATCATCCATTCCAAGTAAACTAGTTTTATTTGCATAACCAGGAAGCATAATACCATCGTTGGTATTAAAAGTTGCATTAACACTTTTAACAGACATTAAAATTCTAGCAAACTGATCTAATACTTTGGTCTCTTTTTTTTCCTCTTTCTTAGTCTTCACTTCCTTTTCTCCACTTGGTTTGGGCTTTGGTTTTGACCCTCCTTTGGTTGTATTACTTCTTGCTCTTGACATTCTTGAGTTGCCATATTTTTTATTTACTTTCTTCAGGTAAGGGACTTTATTGTAAAGTGTTATAAAATTCAATTTTCCAGACCATGCAATAACCCTGGAATTTTGAATAATATTTCCAACTGAAAGTGTATCGTTATCTAAGGCTAGGGGTGCTCTAGTCCAATCAAAATTCCCGGTATATCTTGTGGTCAAGGAAATCCAGTCTGTTAAAGGGAATTTCTTAAAGGGCCATTTAAAAGACACATTTCCAATATGATTGTAGTTCATGTTCTCCCCAAATGTTCGAAGACTGTTATTAACTAGTTCTTGGTCTAATTCGTCCTCGTATCCAAATATTCCGTAATCAATTTTTCCCGGTGTCTCTCGAACAAATGCTCCATTAGTTGCTTGTAAATCAAACTTTAAGTTTTTAGTTATATCGTATTTAAAATCATAATTCCTATCCCAATTAAACTGTTTGCCAAATTGAGGAATTTCAAAATTTTCTCCCCCAGGGAAATTATATCTTGTTGAAAAAATATTGTATGTCCTGTTCATATTGGATCTAACCGCAATTTGTTTTGGAAGTAAATAGATATTGAAATCTCTTACAAATCTTAACCATTTTGATTTTCTAAGAAATGAATTTTTCTTGAAGGGCTCGAACGGTTTTACTTTACTATTGTACAAGTAATTTACCGACCCTAAGTAGTTTCTTTGTAGATCCTGTCTTGTATTGATATCTCTGTGAGACAACTCGGTGAAAGAATAGTTTAAACTGAAATTTGAAATATCCCATGGCAAGGCTATTTTATTGGTGGGTTTTTTAATCCTTTTTACTTTAGTTGGCTCTTCTTCCTTTTCTTGTGTCTCTTCATTAGAGGCTAATTTTGAATTATTTTTTTTTGAAACTTCTTTTTTTGAAGGTCTACTTTTTTTCTTATTGTCAAACTTTATGTTGGTAAAATTAATAGACTTTCTCTCTGTTAAATCAATCCCATTGTAAAACCTGTCATTCCAAAAAACTTCCTCTTCGTTAGCCCCTCTTTCAAATAATAAATCCGGACTTAAAGGGTCATAAAGTGGTTTAATGACGTTTCTTGAATAACCTACATACATAGGTAAATTTATTCCAGATTGGTCACCAAAAAATTTGTCCAAATTTATAGTGCTGGAAGCATCTACTCCGTATATAAATTCTTGTTGTCTTTCGCTAACACTTTTTTCTATGCTTCCAAATCCAGGAGTAGAATAATTCCCAGAAACAGCCAAATCTGCAAAATCGGCTAAATTTGCTGTCATTCTACCAATTGCAGCCCAACCACCATTTTCATTAAAATCACTGAGTCTTAATTCATTAACCCATAATTCAAGACATTTTTCTAAACCATCATCTGGTTTCCATTGATTATTTGGGTCATTACTCTTAGGATTTCTTACTCCAATCATTATGGTTTTTAAGCCCTGCAAATTAGGATTCCCAACAACTGTAATATTAGAACTTGGGTTGTCAGGATCTGTTCTTGTAAATCTTTCAAAGTTGCTAGATTCAGTAAAGTTTCTATTCTTTTTTAAATCTTTTAAATGGTTTAAATTAACAGTCATATTATTTTCCTGTGGCCATACAGAACTTGCAGCATTGTTCCCCCATGGAGAAACTTTAATTGGCATTTCATATTCATAATAATTGGAAACAAAATCTGTTCCCAGTCTTATGAAAACTGTGGCTTCGTTGTCGTTAATAGGGTCTGAACCCGCATTAGATTCACCGTGAACAAACATTTGAATTTTATTATAATTTCTAATGTCTAAATTCACATTTCTATAAATTGCTCTTGAGTCTCCATCTTTTAATCCACAAACATCTAGAACCAAACTTTGCTCATTTTGCTGGGCTAGATTTGCAGTTTGATAGTTAGTTTCTCTTATTATTCCTTCTGGTAAAACATAATTAATTGGATCTCTAGTTCCATTATCTTCAAGATTTACAGCACTGACATTAAAAAAAGTATTGGCTTCTTCATTTTGAATAAATTCTCCATTAGACAATAAACTGCCCAAATATCTTCTCCATTCTCCTCTAATAAGCTCCAGTCTTGCGAATCTTAGAGTCACATTTTCGCTCCAACCGTGAAGGAACATTCTAATAAATCTTATAGATCTAAAATCTTGAATATCATTAACTCTTTTTGAGAATGAAGTCACCGGCACTCTAAACTGGTACCAATAAACTTCCTTTTGAGTATCTGGATCAATATAGAGAACCTTATCTGTAATGAAGTTTTTACCTACTTCCATTTTGTTAGGCTTAAAATCAATTTTATATTGGAAATAACTTTCAGATTCACTGAGGTTATTGTCGAGGTTTATATCTTCTACATTGGGAAGAGTAGATGCTGAAGTTGGATAGCGATCTGCATTCATAGTGTCCGACATTTCAGAGGTTGGAGAATTGCCTTCTGGACTATTATAATTTTTGTATCTGTCTCTTATACTTAACTCTTCTTGGTCATAATCGTCATCTCGATAATAGTTGAAATTATCTGCAGATGGGTCATTTAAAAAATTAGATAGGGTATTTGGATCAGAAATATGATTCTGTATTTTTGAGACATAATTATTGAAATAAGACAATTCTTGATTGTCAGATAATCCATCAAAACCAATGTCTTGAAATTGCCTAGAGGATAAATTATTGTCAAATGCATTGACAACTACCTGTGTATTTGGAACAACGCCCCAAGAAGTATATTCTAATTCGCTAGAATAGGCATCATAATCTCCATCTGGTGGCATTCCGTTTTCAAATGCCTTTCTACCATCTCTTAGCAAATCCTCAGAAACATTTCCTAAATTAAAGTAAAACTCACCACCAGAACTGTTCTCAGAGTCTTCATTAAAAGGGTCCATAACCCAAAACTGGATGAATTCAATGTTTGCTGCCTCGAAATCATTGGTAGTTAATGTTCTCATAATTCCTCCCCATCTTGTTTCTGGATCATTCAATTCTCCATTAGAAGGATTTATTCCCGAAGAATAATTACTAGATTCTACATCAAAATTATAAGGGCCTCTTTCTTTGGGATAATAAGAAATGTCAAAAACAGGAATATTGGTTAACTGCCCAGTACCTAATTGTTTATTTGGGAAAACCTCATCAACAAGCACTTGTCTCATAAGGTGATTGTCTTGAAAAGCAGAACCCTTAATATGGTTAGGGGTTAAAGAAGAGGTTCTACTATGAAATAAAGGGTCAATTACATACCAAGAAAACTTTGCTCTATTTTTACCGTAATTAATATCGTTGTACAAAGATGCCTCTGGGAATAGATCTGGTTGACCTTGAGGAACTGAAGCTAAAACCCAATTATTTATTGTTCTAATATCAATAGCACTTTGACTTCCTTCAAAATCATCTATGTAAGAAGATCCATTTTCTTGAGTAATATCAATAGCTTTATTGTGCCCAGGAATTAATGCTGCTAATTCTCCAGAAAAATTAACCATAGATTTTTTCTTGGTTTCAATAAATGGAAGCATATCCACCAATTTAGTTAATGAGGGTACTTCCTTTCTAAAGCCTCCATCCAATCCAAGCATAGTATTAGAAATTGGTTCGTCACCAGCATTAACCTTTGGTGTTAAAGGTCTTTCTTTTAATTTGAGAATTGTTGCACCAATATTAGCATCTTTATTAATCTTATAATCTAGATGAGTTCCAAGAAGTGTTTTCATTTGAACACTAAACAAAGAATTGCTTTCTAGAGAAATTTTGATTGGAGTTCCGGAACTTAATATTCCATCATCTAAAATCTTTACTCTTCCTAGGTTGTAGTCTACCATATATTGAGAACCTTCAATTAAAATTTGTCCACCCGCAGTAACCACCACAGAACCCTGAGGAATATTCATTGCATTTAATGAGATTTCCGAACTAACTGAGGACTGATAACTTCCTTTTATTTTAAATCTATTAATTTCAGGCAATTGCTGAGCTGCTGTTTTAGTACTGTCGTATAGCTGAGTAAAAGCTACTTTATCAATTATCGTAGAAGAAATACCTTCATTTATCATTTTTTGTTTTAAAGTTTTTCCAAAAGGTTCTACTGTGGTAAAATATAGTCTGCCATTTCTAGGATTAATGGTTCCGCCATTGGGGATTTTACCTTGAATGGAGGTTATTGGGACAAAATCAAATAAACCATCTTGGTACATTTGTTGTTGTTGATTTAATCTATCCAAATCTAAAAGTTGAATTAAAAGCTTGTCATCTACTCCAGTTTTAGGAATATAATTAATGTCGATTGAAGTAAGAGGATTATTGTACCATATGTCTAACCTGAAATTATTTGGGTCTACTTGATATGCGCCAAGAGAATAGACATTTTTCATCATTAAATCCCATAGCTTCTTCTTAGGATTTCTTACTGTAGACTTCAGTAATTTTAGAAACAAAGCACTTTGGCCAGCAACTCCATCGGTAGAAAGTTCTCCAACTTGGTAAGTTTTTCCTGCATAGGTATACTGGTAAGAAACTCCTAAAACTTGGTCGTTGTTGAGTGATTGATTTAAAGAAATAAAACCTAATACAGAATTGTAATTAAACTCATTTGAAGAAAGCATTCTTGCATTTTCCACCTTTTCAAATTCAATTCCTTGTTCCATATTATAACTTGGCCCTGATAGTTCGTTACTAGCATTTACATAATTTCTGACATTGGAGTTGGAGGTGATATTATTGTAAAGAGCATTATGACCATTATCGGGTACTGGGTAAGGTCCGGAATTCCACGATTGATTTTCTAAATGGTTCAACTTTGGCTCACCCAAATCCGTAAAACACAAAATATTTCTAGTGTTTTGGACCGTATTATTTCTATTGGTAACCCATACTTCAATTCGTTGGATTTGAACACCAGAAGTGATTAAAGGCAGTGTTCTCATGGACTGATCATAAGTTTCTCTATAATGAAAACTTAGAAAGAAATGTCGGTTTTCTTCATAGTTATCCGCATTTATCTCAAATTCATTGAGCTGAGCTCCACCCGAAACTTCAATTTCTTTTTTCTGACCTTTTTGTTGAGACAAAACAGTAGTGGCAGTTAATTTACCAAATTTCAGTTCTGATTTAATTCCAAATAAACTTTGACTACCTGAAATCAATGTGCTATTTAAAGGCAGGGTTACATTTCCCGCTTCTAGTTTTTGTAAAATATCGTCTTCTTTTCCTGAATAATCTAAATTTAACTGGTTGTCAAAGTCGAAGGTAGCTTCCGTATTGTAGTTAAATCCTAAATCCATTAAATCTCCAATTTTCCCTGTTAGATTCATTTGTATTTTTTGATCAAAATCGAAAACAGTAACGCTTCTATTTCTTTCTGGAAGTACAGGATTATCCGTACGGGATCTATTAAGTCCAAAGCTTAATTCAGCTGACCCTTGAGGTCTAATTTCAACAAAGTCACTTCCGAAAATCTTTTTAGCAGGTGGTTCATTGATTTTAATTTCGTCTTCTACAGTTTTATATTTATAGTCTGACATTTCATCCAGATTTTTTTTCCAAAAATCAGACATGGACTTTTCATGTTGCATCTTGAGATAATCGTTTAACGATACTTCACTTGATGGTCTAAAACTAAGAGAATCCCCAAGCAAAGAGTTAAATATATATTGGCCAGTTAGTGGATTGTAATTAACATTATTTTGAATATTCAGTGGCAGTTGAAAATCTATTAGGCCAAGAGAAAAACTGGTAGGGTCTAAAGGGTCGTTTATTGGGAAAATCAAATCTATTTCCGGAGAATCTAGTGCTATTGCAGGCGCATAAGGATATTGCTTAGCTTCGATCTTTAATCCAATTAGAATGATCAAAACAATTAGTAAAACTGCTTTACTTTTAAAAAAATTATTTTGCAATGTGTCTTTTTAAACAGCTTTAAGTGTCGTTTTAATAAGCTCTTCAACAGAAGAAATATCGTTGTTTTTCAATATCTCATCAATTGTGTTCGAAGCTTTTTTCTTATCTATACCCAAAACTACCAATGCAGATAACGCTTCATTTTTATAGGTATTGCCCAGAGGGGACAAAAAATCGCTATTGGATTCAATTTTATCCAACTTTCCTTTAAGATCAACAATAATTCTTTGTGCGGACTTCAGTCCAATTCCTTTTACACTTTTAAAAGCATTTACATCACTTTGATCAACTGCTTGAGCAACTTCTACTGGTTTCATAGATGATAAAACCATTAAAGCAGTACTTGCGCCAACTCCAGAAACATTAATTAGTTCTCTAAACATCATTCTTTCTTCCTCTTCAGAAAACCCAAATAATATATGTGCATCCTCTCTAACAATTAAATGACTAAACAGCCTTAATTTTCCTTTTGAGGGTAGCGAATCATAAGTGTTTAAGGAAATATTTAGCATATAGCCAACTCCGTTTACATCGATTACTACATGTGTTGGTGTTTTTGATTCTAAAATTCCTTGAATATGCGCTATCATAGTTCTTATTTACGGTTTTGTACATCTACCACTCCAAGAGTTATCATATTTAATATCTCTCTTACTGAAGATCCTATTTGTAGTACGTGAACTGGTTTTTTCATGCCCAATAAAACAGGACCAATTGCTTCTCTATCGCCCATTTCTTTTACCAATTTATAAGCTATATTACCCGCACTTAAATTTGGAAAAATCAAAGTATTTGCACTTTGATTTGATAGTAAAGAAAATGGGAAAAAATCGTTAATTAATTCGTTATTAACCGCAAAGTTTGCTTGCAATTCTCCATCAACAACTAACCCGGGATGATTTTCGTGCAAAATTTTAGTTGCTTCTCTCATTTTAATTGCATCTGGTCCTTCATTTGACCCGAAATTTGAATAACTCAATAAAGCAATTCTAGGTTTAATTTTATATTGTTTTACAGTTCTAGCAACCAAAAGAGTAATATCTACAATTTCTTCTACTGAAGGATTAATATTTACAGTAGTATCTGCGAAAAACATTGGTCCATCTTTACTTATTAAAATATACATTCCTGCAATTTTATTTAGTCCTTTTTCAACACCAATAACTCTTAAAGCAGGGCGGATTGAATCTTTGTAACTCCTTGTAAGTCCAGAAATCATTACATCTGCCATTCCGGTTTCTACCATTGCAGCTGCAAAATAATTTCTTTCCCTCATTAATTTTTTCGCTTCATAAAAAGTCAACCCTCTTCTTTTTCTCTTTTTATGTAAAATTTCAGCAAACATTTCTCTATGTTTTGATTCGCTTTCATTTCTAGGATCAATAATTTCACAATTGGATAAATCTAAATTGTACTCATCAATTATTTTTTGAATATTGTGTTTTTTACCCAGCAAAATTGGAATTGCAATTCCCTCTTCTAAAGCCATTGCCGCAGCTTTTAGGATTTTATAGTGGTCTGCTTCTGCAAAAACTACTTTTTTCGGACTTATTTTTGCTTTAGAGGTTAGGTTTCTAATGAATTTATTGTCTAAGCCTAGACGTTGCATTAATTCTAACTCATATTTTTTCCAATCCTTAATTGGTTCTTTAGCAACTCCAGATTCTATCGCAGCTTTAGCCACTGCGGGAGCAACCCAGTAAATTAATCTTGGGTCAAGAGGCTTTGGGATAATCTGGGTGCGTCCAAAAGAAATTATTTTTGCATCGTAGGCTTCATTTACTACATCTGGAACAGGCTCTTTGGCCAATTTTGCAATTGCATTAACAGCTGCCAGTTTCATTTCTTCATTAATTTTTGTAGCTCTAACATCTAGAGCCCCACGAAATATATAAGGAAACCCAAGCACATTATTCACTTGATTTGGATGATCTGATCTTCCGGTAGCCATAATCACATCGTCCCTTGTTTCTAATGCTAGATCGTATTCAATTTCTGGATTGGGGTTTGCTAAAGCAAAAACGATTGGGTTTTTTGCCATACTTTTTATCATATCAGATTGAACAACTCCACCCTTAGATAAGCCTAGAAAAACATCCGCATTAACAAAGGCTTTTTCCAAGGATATATCGGGGCATTTTTGGGCAAAGAACTTTTTGTTCTCATCTAAATCCTTTCTTTTAGCATGTATTAATCCTTTAGAATCAAACATGAAAACATTTTCTTTTTTAACTCCAAGAGAGAGATAAAGTTTAACACAAGACTGGGCAGAAGCACCTGCACCACTTACCACTACTTTAACTTTTTCAATTTTTTTATTGGCAATTTCTAACGCGTTTAATAATGCTGCAGATGAAATAATTGCTGTTCCGTGTTGATCATCATGCATCACAGGAATATCTAATTCCTTTTTTAAACGCTCTTCAATTATAAAAGCTTCTGGAGCTTTGATATCTTCTAAATTAATCCCTCCAAACGTTGGAGAAATTGCTTTAACAGTATCTACAAATTTATCAATATTGGTCTCGTTAATTTCAATATCAAAGACATCAATATCTGCAAATATTTTAAAAAGTAAACCTTTGCCTTCCATTACGGGTTTTGAAGCTTCAGGACCAATATCTCCCAAGCCTAGTACTGCTGTTCCATTAGAAATTACAGCTACCAAGTTTCCTTTGGCGGTATACTTGTATACATCTTCCTTGTTTTTGTGAATTGCCAAGCATGGTTCTGCAACTCCAGGAGAGTATGCCAACGAAAGATCTCTTTGAGAAGAATATGGTTTTGTTGGAACTACCTCAATTTTACCCTTTCTTCCTGAACTGTGATAATCTAGGGCATCTTTTTTCAATAGTTTTTTTGACATAAATTGAGTATTGTTAGCTAATTTAAACAACTGTTAACAATAGGATACATAAATACGTACTAATTGTGTAACAAAAAGATGTTAATGAAAAGGCTGGTATTGTAAATAGAGTTAGAAATAATAACTTTTAGAAGCTGCTTTTATTTTTAAATAATAATTAAAAAAATGACTTATAAAAAATCAACTTTAGTAATAAGCTTTTTATTATTTGTATTAAATATTATCCCACAAGGTGAATATATTCATGGAGGAGGAACATTGATGGACTGGGCAAATTTGAAAAAATATAAGAAAAAAAATGAAGCTTTAATAAAAAAACCTATTACAAATCGCATTGTATTTATAGGCAACTCTGTTATCGAAGGATGGGGATTATTAAGTCCAAGTTTTTTTAAAACTAACGTGTTTGTAAACCGAGGAATTGGAGGACAAACAACCCCTCAAATGCTAATAAGATTTAAACCTGATGTAGTCAATTTAAATCCAAAAGCAGTAGTAATTATGGGGGGAATCAATGATATAGCTGGAAATACAGGGCGAATAACTATTGCAAATACTGCTGAAAACATTATTTCTATGGCAGAACTAGCAATAGCAAATGCTGTAATAGTTTATATCTGCTCTACTCTTCCTGCAATTGATTTCCCTTGGTCACCAGGATTAAACCCAAGTGAAAAAGTTGTTAAATTAAATACTATTTTAAAAACGTATTGTCATAAAAATAATGCTACTTATATTGATTTCTATAACACAATGTCAGATTCCGTGGGAGGTTTAAAAGTTCCAAAATATACTTCTTCAGAGGATTTGGTACACCCAAATTTAGCTGGATATAAAGTCATGGAAAATATAGTTCTAGAAGTTTTAAATAAAAATTAACACTTGACTAATTAATTTTCTAAAATCAACTTATCGCTTTTTATCAGCTCATTAGCATTAAAAATTTGATAGGTATATATCCCTGGTTTTAAATTGTTCAGATCAATGTTATTTGAGTTTGATTTGAGTTTTAAAGAAAATACCTTTTTACCTGAAATATCAAATATTTGTAATGAATTATCAGCTGAAAGATTTGGTATTTCCAAGTTCCAAAAAGTAGTTGCAGGATTAGGATAAGCTAAAATACTTGCATCGTTGAATTCAGATAAATCCACAGTATTTAAAATATTTACATCCACGGAATCTAGAGGATTGTCATTTAAATCTAAAACATAATATCTTAAAGTTACATTTCCACCATCATAAAAATAAAAAGTCCCTTTCATTAAACAAGAATCTCCAGGCTGCAATGGGTTTGAAGCTGGTGTTGTCCAATCACTTCCAAAACAAGAATAACAAAGATTATTATCGCAAAATTGATCATTAAATAGGCTGTCATTTGAACTAAGAACAACTCTTCTGAATTTTATATCTTGAGCTGACGAACTAATATTTTGACAGTGCATATACACATCAAAACCTGCATAATCTTTAACAATATTTATCGTTTGACCATTATAAACTACGCCAGGATCATCATCCCAAAGAACGTTTATTTGAGAAATAGAAAACAAGGTGGATAAAACAAAAGTTAATGTAAATAAAATATGCTTCATGATTTTTTTTTTTCAAATATAAGGAATTAAACTTTCCATAATAGTTATATAAATTATGGTTATTTTTAGTAAATAGTTCTATTTTTATAGAAACTCTTTAGGTTTTGAGAATAAACTCAATTTTACTAAAAGATTTTAAATCAATAAATTTTTATGAATAAATTTTTCTTATCAATTACTTTAAGTCTAGTTATTTCTATAGGATTTTGCCAACTTCCTAACATAAACTTAAAAGACGTAAAAGGAGTAACAAAGAACCTTTCAAAATTCAGCAACAACGGGAAACCAATTATTATTAGCTTTTGGGCCACATGGTGCAAACCATGTAAGGCAGAATTAAATACAATTGCCGAAGAATACGATGACTGGATAGAAGAAACTGGAGTTAAATTAATAGCAGTTTCAATTGACGATGCAAGGTCAAGTACTAGAGTTGAACCATACATTAATGCCCAAGGTTGGGAATATTTGGTTTTATTAGATCCTAATGGCGATCTCAAAAGGGCAATGAATGTTAATAATGTTCCCCATACTTTTTTAGTAGATGGTAATGGGAAAATTGTCTGGGACCACAATAATTACTCCCCTGGAGATGAAGAAGAGCTTTACGAAGAGCTGGTTAAAATAGCTAAATGAAAAAAATAATTCTATTTTTTTTAGCACTTAATTTTTGTTCTAACATCTTGAGTCAAGAAGACTCTCCAATTGGTGTAATTTCTGGAAATATTCAATCAATCGGTCAATATTATCAAGAAGATACTCTTATCAATGCTGCACTTCCAGATCATCTTTATGGATTCAATGGATTTGCCAATATAAATTTTCAGAAAGGAGATTTCAGAGCTGGATTAAGATACGAAAGCTATCTTAATACTTTGGAGGGATATCCAACATCATTTTCTGGTACTGGAATAGGATATAGATACTTGTCTTGGAAAAATGACAATGTAGGGGTTACAATTGGCAACTTTTATGATCAATTTGGAAGTGGAATGATCTTTAGAGCTTACGAAGAAAGACAGTTAGGAATAGATAACTCATTAGATGGAATAAGATTGACTTACGAACCTTTAAAAGGAATTTATCTTAAAGGAATGATTGGCAAACAACGACATTTGTTTGTGGATGGGTTAGTGAATGGAAATGGTATTGTAAGGGCTGTTGATGGAGAATTTAATCTTAATGAATTATTTGAAGATTCAACAAAAAACTCCAAGCTAAAAGCTTTTCTTGGAGCAAGCTTTGTTAGTAAATTCAATGACGATAATAAAACACCAATATTTAATTTGCCTAAAAATGTTGGTTCATCGTCAATAAGGTTGAATTTAAGATATAATAAGATCCGTTTTAATGGTGAATATGTCCATAAAATAAATGACCCTTATCCAGATAATCAAAATGAAAATTTTAATTATATCTATAAAAATGGAGAAGGTCTTTTATTTAATTTAGGTTATTCCACTAAAGGGTTTGCGGTAGATTTTTCTGCAAAACACATGGACAATATGTTGTGGAGATCGACGAATGTAAATGTGGGGCCAACAGATTTATTAATTGGTTATTTGCCGGCATTAACCAAACAACATACCTATAATCTAGCTGCAACACTATACCCCTATGCTACTAATTTTTATGGTGAAATTGCCTACCAGGCGGATGTTTTATTTAAAATTCCTAAAAAAACATTAATTGGTGGTAAATATGGAACATCTGTAGCAATTAATTTTGCGACAGACTACACCCCTAAAAGAACATTTATTGACGATATGGATGGTGCTAGAACTAGTTACACAACTAAGTATTTTGCAAAATCAGATAGCCTCTTATTTCAAGATTTCAATATAGAGATTAAGAGAAAAATCAATAAAAAACTTAAACTAAATTTAAATTATTTCAATTTTAAATTTAACGACGATGCTGTTAAAGTAGCAGGATATTATAAAATGATTTATGCCCAAATTTTGGTTTTGGATTTAACTTATAAAATCAATAGATACCATTCTTTAAGATTTGAAACTCAGGGAATGTGGACTGAGCAAGACAAAGGAAATTGGGCTTTTGGACAAATTGAATATACGTTTAGCCCACATTGGTATTTAGCAGTTTTAGACCAGTACAATTACGGCAATAAAAATATTGAAAAAAGAATTCATTATGGTTTAATATCCGGTGGGTATATTAACGGATCTCATAGATTCTCACTTCAGTATGGAAAACAAAGAGCAGGAGTTTTTTGTGTAGGTGGTGTATGTAGAGCAGTTCCTGCATCTAATGGATTAACATTTTCTTTTACATCAAGTTTTTAAAATGAAAAATTATTTTGGATTTATTTTATTGATTACTATGCTTTCATGTGATAAAATTGAAAGTCCTCTTCCTGAAGAGTTTGGAAAATTTGATTGGAGCCTATACCCTGGTGACCCATCAAATTACCCTTATGATATATCAAACCCATCAAGTAATTGGGGAGTAAATACTAATACGAAAGGAATATTGCTAGAGGATTATACTGGACATAAATGCACTAATTGCCCATCTGCAGCTCAAACTGCTAAATCTCTTGAAGACGATTCTGTTAAAAATGTTATTGTTGCCTCTATTCATGCTAGTGCAGACGGGTCTTTTCAAGCTACAGATGGCTTGTATGTAAATGACTACAGAACTGATGCTGGTGATGAGTATGTTAGTGAAATGACTGGATTTCTAGGAAATCCAATGGGAACAATTAATAGAAATAGCCAAGGTCTTTCTGGAAGTGTTTGGTATTTAGCTACTGAGTGGGTTAACGGAGTAAATAATGAGATTAACAAACCACTAATTGCAAATATTCAGTTAAAATATAACTATTTTGCATCAACCAATGGATTATTTATACATACCGAAACTTCTTTTTCAAACCTTATCTCTGGTAATTTTCATCTAATAATTTATCTAATCAGGAATGAGGTTATATCTCCTCAAAAATTCAATGCTGGAGTTGTTGACACCAACTACCACCATCACTCTGTACTATCAAAAAACATCAATGATACTTGGGGAAGTTTAATTAATGAAGGTGGGGTGGCAGATGAAAACACAGTAGTTTACAACGATTTTTCTTATAAACTTCCAGATCCTACTATTGACCCAACATATAATATCGAGAATCTTTCATTAATTGCTTATTTGTGTGATAGAAATTCTTATGAAGTAATTCAAGTTATTAAAACAGAGCTATAACTTTAGCTCAGTCCTCTCATTATTCCTTTGGTAGAGTTTCTTATAAACTCTAAAACAACTTCTTTTTCGTCTGAAACAGGAATTTCTAAATCTGCCACTCTTAAGGCGGTGGTCATATTGCTGTTTTGAACGTATATTACCCTATAAATATCCTCTATGTTAATAATTTGTTGATCATTAAACCCTCGTCTTCTTAAGCCAATTGTATTAACTCCTATATAGGAAAGTGGCTCTCTTGCTGCTTTTACATACGGGGGGACATTTTTACGAACCAAAGAACCTCCAGCTATAAATGAATGCTCTCCAATACTAACAAATTGCTGAATAGCAGCAGTCCCTTCAATTATTACCCAATTCCCAACAAATACATGACCTGCTAATTGTACTAAATTTGCAATTACTACATTATCCCCGATTATACAGTCATGAGCAACATGTACATATGACATAAGTAAACAATTACTACCAACAACAGTTGTTTTCTTATCTGAAGTGCCTTTGTGAATAGTCACATATTCACGAATTGTAGTATTCTCTCCAATTTCTGTTGTAGCATATTCACCATTGTATTTTAAGTCCTGAGATTCCGCTGAAATTATTGCACCTGGATATATTTTACAATTATTTCCAATCCTAGCACCATCCATAATAACTGCATTAGATGCAATCCAGCAATTATCTCCTATTACCACATCTTCATATACGGTTGCAAAAGGCTCGATTATAACATTTTTTCCAATTTTTGCGTTTGGATGAATGTTTGTTAGCATATGATTTGTCATAGATTTAAAGTTTTAAAAAGAGTGGAAATAAAAATTTATTCTTCCGTTCTGTCTTTAGCTACATGGGCCAGCATTTCAGCTTCAATACACACTTCTCCATTGACATAGCCTTTACCGCCCATATGTACCAAGCCTCTCCTTATTGGAGACAACAACTTTAATTCAAAAACTACAGTATCACCAGGGATAACTTTTCTCTTAAATTTCACATTATCAATTTTCATAAAGTAGGTAGTGTAAAGGTGAGGATCTTCCACCTTGCTAAGAGAAAAAATACCACCAGTTTGAGCCATTGCTTCGATTTGTAAAACACCAGGCATAACGGGATTTTTGGGAAAATGCCCCATGAAATAATTTTCATTCATAGTAACATTCTTAACGCCTACAATTCCATCATCTGTAATTTCCATAATCTTATCAATTAATAAAAATGGATATCTATGCGGAAGCATTTTTTCAATATCTATAATATCATAAAGTGGCTTTTGAGTTAGGTCAAATTGTTTAGGTAATTTCTCTTGATCTTTCATGGCTTTTTTAAGTATTTGAGCAAAGGAAGTGTTTAATTTATGGCCCGGTTTTTTGGTGATAATGTGTCCTTTTATTGGCATTCCAACTAATGCCAAATCACCAATTACATCTAATAATTTATGCCTTGCAGGTTCGTTGTGAAACTGCAATTCACAATTGTTTAACACATTTCCATTAATTTGAATATCCGAATCATCTTTTCCTAAAAGATGGGCCAATTTTTTAATCTCAGAAGTTTTGGTGTCTTTTCTATCTATCATTACAATAGCATTCTCCAACCCTCCTCCTTTTATAAGATTTGCATTCGCTAATTTTTCCAGTTCTGTCAAGAAAACAAAAGTTTTACAAGGAGCTATTTCAGTTGAATAATCTTTCAGATCTCTGATTTCAGCATATTGAGTACCTAGAGCAATATTTTCATAATCTAAAACAACAGAAATTATAAAATTATTTGCAGGAACAAATAGAATTTCAGAACCCGTCTCAGGATCTTTATAATGAATGGGTTTGGGAAGATGAATATATTTCAAAGGAGCATCTTGAATTTCTAATCCCACTCTTTGAATCTCTTCCACAAAATGCTTTGCACTTCCATCTAGAATTGGGACTTCCGAATTATTTATTTTAATTAAAACATTGTTTACTCCTAGTGCATATAAAGCAGACATAAGATGCTCAACGGTTACTATTTTAACATTGTCTTTTTCTAATGTGGTACTTCTTTGAGTATCTGTAACTAAATTAATATCTGCTGGAAGAATTGGTTGACTCTCTAAATCAATTCTTTGAAACTTTATTCCATGATTTATTTTAGCGGGCTCAATAAGCATATGTACATCTTTACCAGTATGAAGACCTACTCCACTAAACTCAATTGAGGTATTTAATGTTTTTTGATTATCTGACACTTAAGTTTTATTTATTTCTATAACTAGTTCTTCAATTTGCTTTTTTAATTCAGGGAAGTTTTTAAATAAAACATAGCTTCTTTTAAAATCATTGGATGAAAAAGCTGGTGTTCCTTGAAGAACAGAATTTTCTTTGAGGATTGACTTAGTGATACCACTTTGGGCAGCTATCTTCGTTCCTTTGGAAATATTCAAGTGACCTGCTATTCCAACTTGTCCTCCAATCATGACATCATTCTCAATTTTGGAAGATCCAGAAACTCCAGTTTGAGCAGCAATAACTGTGTTTTCCCCAACCTCTACATTATGGGCAATTTGAACGAGATTGTCAATTTTAACTCCTTTTCGAATGATAGTGGATCCCATAGTTGCTCTATCAATAACAGTATTTGCACCTATCTCCACATAATCTTCAATTATAACATTACCTATTTGGAT
>TARA_B110000027_G_scaffold35586_1_pt1 | contig 20536 bp, 33 predicted proteins | sample TARA_B110000027 | Tara Oceans TARA_B110000027 (sample SAMEA4397101) | marine metagenome | biome: Polar Biome; feature: [SRF] surface water layer (ENVO:00010504); material: water (ENVO:00002006), including particulate matter (ENVO:01000060) such as... | depth 5 m
GTTTGATTAGTATTTGTAGTGGTGATCTTCTTCTAGAACTTGTTAAAAATAAAGCGATCTATACCAAACTTCAGATATCTGATCTTAACTTTAATCTTAACTATGCACTATCTGACCCTTTACTAATTAATAAAGTTGGATCCGTAAATGAAGCTGATTGGGTGGTAGAATTAGACTTATCCCAAGAGGATGTTGATAATATCATCAAAGCTAAGAGTGCATTATCCCAAGTAGATAATATGTTAGTAACAACTACTACCAACCTAGATGGGGAAGATGTAGTAGAATTTGTATTTGGGGATGAATCTGGACATAATAATAAAATTTCTTATCAAATATTAGGTAATATTAAAGAAAAGAATTTGAAAATCCCCTTCAATTCCGGAACTTTTAAAACCATCCTCCAAGCTAATAAGGATATGAACGGTGGAAAATTATTATTAAGTAGCATGGGGTTAATGAGATTAGATTTTAGTTTAGACACAATCACCTCTCAATATTATATGGTTCGTAAATCTGAAAGTGAATTTTAGAACTATGTAAAAAAATAAAACTCTCTATATGTATAATAAATTGACCTAAGGGCGCACGTTTTATTTTATTAATCGATGATCGAAAGACATCAAAAAAACAAATGATATGAGTACATTATTCAAAGAACACCTACCATTCGATATTTTATATCGAAATTTATTTAAAGCAGATGAAGCCTATGCTCCTGCACTAAACTCTAAACAACCCCATCCCTTAGATATTTACTACGATCAAGAAGGTCTTTACTTCGAGATTGCATGTACGGGTCTTATTAAAGAAGATATATCAATTGAAATTGAAGGGGATGTATTAAGAATTTCTTATGACAAGCCAAAAGAGGAAGAACAACTAAATCTTTCTGGGTATATTTACCATGGTTTAAGTAAAAAATCATTTAATTTAGGGTATAAAATTGTCGCTAAGTATGATCTTACAAAAATCAACGCCGAAATGGAAAGTGGGTTATTGAAGATTTCATTACCACTATCCAAAGAATCTAAGCCAAAGACTATTAAAATTAAGTAACTTAAAGCGCCCTTTAGGTTGGTTTATCGTAAATTTGTTCGTATATTACGGTATAAATAAAAAATAGTTATATGGCAAAAATCACAGACCCAAAAATGGAACCCTATTATATAGGTAAAGATGCACATTGTTATACAGTGTACGAAGTAGTAGCCCCCAAGAAAACTAGAGCAGGAGATGTTTTAGAAAAAGGTAAAAAAGGGGTAGACTATGAGAAACCTGTATCACATCACACTGACTTTGGTAAGGCTCTCCACAGTGTTATGAAACAGAAACTTAATAATGGTAAAAAACATTATGAAGGTATAACTGAGTATATCGAAAAATGGGATGAAATTAAAAACGAATTATCAGAAATTTTAAACTATCAAAAATTATAAACATTTATGAAATTAGAAGCTTTATTTAACGCAGTTATCGTTAAGCCTATAGAGGCAGAAGAAACAACCCATGGAAACATTATTGTTCCCGATATGGGAGATGAAAAAAACAAAACAGGAAAAGTAATTTCAGTTGGCCCTGGAATGAGTACCCTTATGGGAACTTTTATTCCTACAATTAGTGAAGTAGGGGATGTAGTAGTTTTACCTACACAAGGATTTACAAAACTTCCTTATGAAGGTGAAGAATATTGGGTTGGTCCTGAAAATCAAGTACTTGCAAAAATTAATAAATAAAAGATAAAGAATGTCAATAAATAACAAAAAACAAATTGAGTTTGGGACTGAAGCTAGAACCGAACTAATGAGAGGGATTAATATTTTAGCAGATGCTGTTACGTGTACATTAGGCCCTAACGGGAGAAATGTATTAATAGATGGTACTAAAAATGACCCTAATGCCCAACCAATCCATACTAAGGATGGGGTTACAGTTGCAAAATCAATAGAAGGTATTGAAGGTGAAATAGCTAATTTAGGAGCTCAAATGGTTAAACAAGCAGCAACTCAAACCGCAGACAAAGCTGGGGATGGTACTACTACTTCTACTCTTTTAGCTAGAGAATTAGTTAATGCTGGTTTAAAACATTTAAATAACGGTGAAAATGCTGTTGAAATTAAAAGGGATATTGATAAAGCTGTTAGTGAAGTAGTTGAAAATCTTAGAAAAAATATTAGTAAAGAAATTAGTGGGGAAGAACAACTGCAACAAATAGCAACCATATCAGCTAATAATGACCTTGAAATTGGTAAGTTAATTGCAACTGCTATAGATAAAGTAGGTAGAGATGGTGTTGTCCATATTGAAGAATCTAAATCAGGTGACACTTACTTAGAAACAGTAGAAGGAATGCAATTTGACCGTGGATATAAATCCCATTTCTTTGTTACCAATAATTCAGATATGAGTTGTACCCTTGAGGATCCCTATGTTTTAATTGCAGATCATAAATTTACACAAGTAAAGGAGTTATTACCTATATTAGAAAGTGTATCAAGTACTAATAAATCACTACTTTTAATTTGTGATGATATTGATGGAGAAGCATTAGCTACTCTTATTGTAAACAAAGCAAGAGGAATCTTAAAAGTAGCAGCTGTAAAAGCCCCAGATTTTGGAGATAGAAAAAAACTAATACTAGAGGATATAGCAACATTAACTGGAGGTACAGTATTTGATAAGGATAAGGGAATGAAACTTGATAAATTTTCATGGGAATGGTTTGGTCAAGCTCGTACTGTAACTGTTACTAAAGAACAAACAACTATAGTTGATGGTAAGGGAGACGAAGAAGCTATTTCTAATAGGGTAGGTGATTTACAAACCCAAATTGATAAGGAAGAAACTCCATATGTTATTGAACATTTACAAAATCGTTTAGCAAAAATGATTGGTGGTGTATCTATAATTCATGTTGGGGGTCATAATGAAACTGAAATGAAAGAGAAAAAAGATAGAGTGGATGACGCCTTACATGCTACAAAAGCTGCTTTAGAAGGTGGAATTGTCCCAGGTGGAGGTGCTGCTCTGTTATATGCTTCTGATAAGTTAGATAATGATGTCTTAGGTAATAGAATTGTAAAGAAAGCATGTAAAAAACCATTTGTTAAAATTTTAATAAATGCTGGTTATTATGAAACAGATGCTGAGATATTAGCTAATAAATTATTTTCACCTACACTATCTGAACAAAATGTGTGGAATGGTTATAATCTTAAAACTAAAAAAGTTGTTAATATGGAAGAAGCTGGAATTTTAGACCCAACAAAAGTAACTATTACAGCTTTGCAGAATGCAGCTTCAGTAGCAGGTACTATCCTTTTAACCGAATGTGTAGTAGTTGACCATCCAAAAGATGAAGAAACTACTCAACATCCTCAATATTAATTATGGCCTCCACACAAGTTGTAGAACATAATGAGTTAATCGCAACGAGAGTCGCACCTGGTGACAGGTGGACTCTGGTTGGCGATATTAAAAAGGAAATATTTCCTACTCTAACAGACGCTTTAGAAGCTTTTTTCCACCAAACAAACTTTAGTGGTGCTTTTAGATTAGATCCCATTGATAGTAAGTTATATGCAATTAAAACTACTAGTATGGATGTTGAGGAAGAAAAACCTAAAACCTTTAGCATGTATGGTGAATTTAGGCAAGGAGCTTAGTAATAATATTTGGAAAAGTGATAGATAATTCGTATATTTAAGTTATAATAAAAAAGTTATGAGTAATAAAAATCATTCACTTCTGGTGGAAAAATACCGACCACAAACATTAGATACGTTTGTAGGTAATGAAACCTTAAAAGGACAATTACAAAAATTTATTGATCAAAATGATATTGTAAATATGTTATTTTATGGTCCTGCAGGATCTGGAAAAACAACACTTGCTAAGTTACTAGTAAAAAACCTTGATTGTGATTATTTAACAATTAATGCAAGTGATGAAAGGGGTATTGAAACTATTAGAGACAAAGTATCAGGATTTGCAAGTACTATGTCATTCAAACCCCTAAAAGTAATAATACTAGATGAAGCCGATTTCCTTACTATTCAGGCACAAGCTTCTCTTCGTAATGTTATTGAAACGTTTTCCCGTACTACTAGATTTATAATGACTTGTAACTATGTTGAACGTATTATTGATCCCTTACAATCAAGGTGTCAAGTACTTAAAGTAATCCCCCCATCCAAACCTGATGTAGCAAGACATATTGCGTGGGTATTAGGTGAAGAGAAAGTTGAATTTAAAATAGAAGATATTGGGACTATTGTAAACCAATACTACCCAGATTTGCGTAAATGTCTTAATACAATCCAACTTTCAACTCAAAATAATAGGCTAACAATAGACAAATCAGTACTGGTTTCATCCAATTACATGACACAAGTACTTAAAGAATTATTAGGTAAAAAATCATGGAAGGGTATTAGACAAATAATAGCAGACGCTAATGTTCAAGATTTTGAAGAACTATATAGGTATCTTTATGATAATGCTAGTAAATTTGCACCTGGTAATGAAGGTATGGTTGCCTGGTATATAAATGAACATTCATATCAATCTAATTTTAGAATAGACAAAGAAATTTGTACTATGGCTTTAATAAGTAAGTTAATAAAAATTAATAATTAATTTAATAAATAAATACAATGGCAGAACAAGAACAACAACAAATGCAAATGAATGTAGACGTTAAAAACACTACATCAATAGAAACACCAAGTGGTGGTGTAGTATTCCAACAAGGGGTATTACTTCGTAAAGTATCTAAATTCGTAGTAGGTGCCGAAGAAGATGCAATAATGCCTATCCCGGTATTCTATGACACTAAAACTGGTAAAATTCTAGAAGCAACAATCCCAGCCGATCTTAGAGAGGAATATAAAGATCATATTATATCCTAATGAAACTTTGGGACTGGTTAGAGGAAATCACAGTTAAGAAAACCCCGGCATCCCAATTTTCAAAAGAAGATTGGGGTAGTTGGAATTCTTATATGGTACATAGATTTATGTCGATGAGTGAAGATAATATAGATATTTCTAACTTAGCTCAAAGAATATTACCAACTGATAAAGTTGGGATTTATAATTTTTACTGCAATATAATTCCTAGAAAAAAAGTTTGGAATAAATATATTAAGTCAAAAATAAAATCTAAAAATAAAGATTTATTATTATTATTAGCTAATTATTTTGAATGTGGGTCCCATGAAGCAGACCACTATGTTGATATTCTAGGTAAGCAAGAAATTAAATCAATTTTAATATCTATAGGAAAAGAAAAAAAAGAAATAACTCAATTATTAAAAATATGAATAAATTAGTAGATGTATTACGCACATCAGCACATTCAGATAAAGCAAAAGCATTATTATCACTTGAATTATTAGGTAATAAAGCGGTTGGAATTGGAGACCATTCAACTGGTGATTTTTATAAGAATGCTGAAGAAGCACTTAGTATGTTAGTCGATGCCGACGATAGATTAGAAGCAATAGATAAGTACTTTAATATTAAAAAAATATTATAATGGGAAGCACAGTCGAAAAATATTACGAAAATCAACCAGATAATAAAAAAATCAACCCTACTGAAATTAGAACAGTTTCAGATTTTGAGAAACAATACCCTGAATTAGCTTTTGAGTTTAAAGAGATCCAAGATGAACAATATAAACTATTTGCCAGTAAAATGTTAGATTATGGTTTATCAAATATTTCCCTAGGATCTGATTTAAATAGTAAAGATGATAAAAATTTATCTCTTACAGGTATTTGGCTTCGTTGTAATGATAAAATTAATCGTTTAAAAAACCTTCTAAAACGTGATGGGAAGAACTATGTTGAAGGTGAAAAATCAATCGATAGTTGGGTAGATATTTCCACTTATGGTATTATAGCTATGTTAGTTACAAGGAATAAATGGAAATAAAATAATAATAAACAATGTTTAAAGATTTTTTGATTACAGGTCACCCTCGAAGTGGAACTAGCTATAGTTCCCATTTATTTAATACTTTTGGGTTTAGTGTAGGCCATGAAGTTATAGGAAGTGACGGAATATCTTCTTGGTGTTTTGGATCAGATAAAGGCTTTAATTTGTGGACCGATAAAAGTAAAAGAAATGAATATACTTTTAAATATACTTTTTTAAATGTACGCCACCCCTTAAGTATAATTAATTCATATATCCAACTTAATTATGAGGATAAAATGCCTACTATTTTAATGGAATTATGGGGTAATTTTAAAATATCCCAAGATAGCAAAATATCAACAGCAGTAGACCAATATTTAAAATGGGATAATTACCTATGGGAGGTGAATAAAATTGACTATTGGTTTAGAGTTGAAGATCAACAAAAATTTGTATATGATACTTTAACAAGTTTAGGCTGTAGCCCACATTACCCCTTAGGAGAAAATAATATAAACAAGGATTTCCTTGATAGAAGCCGAAATACTCGCCCTAAATCATTTCCACCAATTACTTTAGAAGATATACCACCTAAATATCAAATGTTATTAATGGAAAAAATACAATTTTATGGATATGAGTAAAAATTTAAAATATTAAAAATGAAAAAAATAATACCTTTATTTAAAGTTTTCATGGCAGATACAGCTGCTGAAGAAGTAACTAAAGTACTTAATAGTGGTTATATAGGTCAAGGATCTAAAGTAGATAATTTTGAAGATAACCTTAAAAAATATTTTAATCACGACTATATTCAAACTGTAAATTCTGGGACATCTGCACTCCATTTAGCCTTACATTTACTAAAAAAACCAACCCCCCACCATCAAATTTTTAATAAGGGACATTATGCGGATAAAAGATGGCTAGGTTTAGAACCTGGGGATGAAGTATTAGCTACAGCCATGACTTGTACAGCATCAAATTGGCCTATATTAGCTAATGGTTTAAAACTCAAATGGGTTGATATTGACCCTGATACTTTAAACATGGACCTTGATGATTTGGCACGAAAAATTACACCAAAAACAAAAGTAATTATGTTAGTTCACTGGGGTGGTTACCCTAATGATTTAGATCGTATAAAAGAAATACAAGAGAGAGCGTACCAAATGTATGGTTTTAAACCTGCTGTAATAGAAGATGGAGCACATTCATTCGGCTCAGAATACAAAGGTAAACGAATTGGAAATCATGGTAATTTAACTATGTTTTCACTTCAAGCTATTAAACATATTACATCAATTGATGGTGGTGTTTTAAGTTCACCTCATAAAGAACTTCACCAACGAGGTAAATTAATTCGTTGGTACGGTATTGATAGAGAGGGTGATAGGAAAGATTTCCGTTGTGAAGCAGATATTGAAGAATGGGGTTATAAATTTCATATGAATGATGTTTGCGCTACTGTAGGTATTGAAAATTTAAAACATGCCGATAATATTATATCTAAACATAGAGAAAATGCTGCTTATTACGATAAACACTTACAAAATATTGAAGGTATAACATTATTAAAACGTGAAAAGGGATTTGATTCTGCTTTTTGGATTTATTCTCTAAAGGTAGAAAATAGGGATAAGTTTTATAAGCATATGAGTGGGTGTAATATAGCTGTATCACAAGTTCATGAACGTAATGATAAACATACTTGTGTTAAAGAATTTCAAACTCACCTCCCATCTTTAGATGCTACTATGGGTAAAATTGTTTCTATCCCTGTTGGGTGGTGGGTTACACCTGAAGAAAGAGAATATATAGTAGATTGTATTAAGAAATGGAAATAGGTAATATATTAATATGTGGTTCAACATATCTAACTAAAGCAGTTGTTGATTTTATCAAACCCTATTATAATTTAATAGGTTATGTACCATCACATACAATTTTTAGTGTTAATAATATTGATTTACCTATTGTTGATTTTAACGTTGATTACGATATAATATTATCCATCCAATATGACAAAAAAATATCAGATATAACAAATAGTTATAATTTACATACGGGGTTACTACCAGATTGGGGGGGTGTTGATATATTATACCACACATTAAAATCTAATGTAAATGAACAAGGACTCACATTTCATAAAATTAATAAAGAATTTGATGCCGGGCCCATAGTTAGTAAAATTACTTACCCAATTATAGAGGGTGATACTATGTTGGAACTATACCATAAATTAATAAAAATAGCACCATCCTTTATGTTGAGCTCACTAAAATTATTAGAAAATATTCCTAATACCGAATTATGTTATAAAGAAACACCTACAATGTATTACAAAGGAAATATAGCCAAAAAAGATTTAGAGGAATATAAAAATTTTCCAAAAATATTAAAGAATTCATTTAAAATAATCGATAAATGAAAGAAATAGTTTTAGTATTAGCTTACACTCCTACCCTCGAAAAACAGGATAAATTGAGAAACTTAATTATTTCTCTTAAATCTTTTAATTATAGGGTTTGTTTATCTACACATACGTCAACCCCTCAAGATATCATAGATAGGTGTGAATATTTTCTATACGATAAAGATAACCCTATATTGTGGGATGATGATATGAAATATATTAATCATTTAAGAACCCATAATTGGAATTTTACTTTTAGAGCTCCAACATCAATTGCCACTCATGGGTTAGCTTTATGGAGACTTTATTCAGGAGCTTTATCTTATTTAAAGAGTTTAGATGAAGAAGTTGTACATATGATTGAATATGATACTATAGTAAAAGATAAAGATTTTTTTAATAATAATACTTCATACTTATTAGATTCATCTTATACTTCTATATTATATTCCCTCCCTAGGTTTCATGATGGTGTTGGTAATTTGATTTGTAATTGGCCTATACAAAGTGTTAATATTAGGAAAATCCCCTTTAATTTATTGGAATTTAATTTTAGTGAATTAAAGACCCAATATAGGGAATATTATAACACTGGAAAACACCCTGTAATTGAATGTATGTTTTTTGATAATATATGGAACAAGTTAGATTACAAATTAATTAAATTGGATAAAGAATCAGATTTATCCTCACTAACATATAACACAGATAGTGTAGGTGATGGTAATATGGAGAAATCTACCCATATTACATTCCATGGGGGTGAACTTCACTTCGTGACTGAGAATTATTCTCCTGATCCTAAAAATTATACAATTGTAACGGATGGTGCAAGTGTAGATATAACTACACCCCAAAATACTTGGTTATTTCGATCTTTAGGTATAAAATTTTCAAATAAAATTCGTATTTTTAAAGAAAATATATTAATTATAGAGTATGATTTATCACTACAAAAGGATAGAGACTCTATCTTTAAATATTCAAAAGTTATAAGCAACTTCATTTAATTATTTGGCTTCGCTAGTTATCTTTTGTATATTATAACATAAATAAATTTATGGCCAAAAATAAAACACCTCAAATTGTAAAAGAAATACAAGACAACCCCCCAGAACCTGTAAACTTTGCCTTTGAAAAAAACGTTTCTTATTCTCAATTATCGATGTACACCCAATGTCCTAAAAAATGGGCATTAAATTATAGGGATGGTCATAAAGTAAGAGAACAAAGTATACATATGACTTTCGGTACAGCGATGCATGAAACACTTCAAATGTATCTTGATGTAATGTATAATGAAAGTACGGCCGCTGCTAATCGCATTAACTTGGAAGAAGATTTTGAGGTGAGGTTAAGAGAGTGTTATGCTAAGGCTTATAAATCAAATTCTAATCTTCACTTTAGTACACCTGAACAAATACGAGAATTTTATGATGATGGGATTGAAATTATTTCATATATAAAGAAAAATAAAGGTAAATATTTTTCAAAACGAGGGTGGTCATTAGTAGGTTGTGAGATACCGATTGTATTAGCGCCTAACCCACGTTTACCTCGCGTTAAATACATGGGCTTCCTTGATGTTGTACTATACCATGAAGATACAAATAAATTTATTATAATCGATATAAAAACATCAACCAATGGTTGGAATGCTAATGCTAAGAAGGATAAATCCAAACAACATCAATTAGTTTTATATAAGAAATTTTTTGCTAAGCAATATAATGTTCCTATAGATAATATTGAAATTGAATTTTTTATTGTTAAGCGCAAATTATGGGAATCAGACGATTTTGTAATTAAGCGTGTACAACAATTTCAACCCCCCTCAGGTAAAACCTCAGTTAATAGGGCAACTGCTTCACTTAAAGTTTTCCTAGATAATTGCTTTACTAAGGATGGGTTTAATGATAAAGAAATGATAGCTACAATAAATAATAATTGTAAATGGTGTCCTTTCCACAAAACCCACCTATGTCCCGCGACTTCTTAACAAGATGCGTATGTATATGTATATATTAAATAAAAAATAAATAATTATGGCTGACAAAGAATCAACATTAACTAGTGTTAAAATTAAAAGTGACTTATTTGAAGACTTCAAAATTGAATGTGTACGAAGAAAATTTAGTTTTCAAAAACTTGCTGATCGATCTATCTTCTTATACTTAACAGATGAGGATTTTAGGAAAAAAGTAAACTCTCAAACTAATTTAGATATAAAAAAGTAAAAAATGAATAAAGAAGGTTATATTATACCCGAAAAGAGGAAAAAGATAATTCTTATAACGGATGACATTAGAGTTCATAGTGGGGTTGCACAGATAGGTAAAGAACTTGTTCTAAATACCTCCCACCACTATAATTGGTCATGTTTAGCAGGTTCAGTTACCCACCCAGATAAAGGTAAAATGACTGACATATCCCAACAAATTAATGAAGAATCAGGAATAGATGACGCATCTGTAAAACTATACCCTGTAGATGGTTATGGTAACCCTGATATTTTGAGAGAAATAATTAGAATTGAAAAACCAGATGCAATTTTACTTATTACAGACCCTAGATATTTTGAATGGATATTTAATATGGAAGAAGAAATTCGTAGAAAAATCCCAATTGCTTATCTTAATATATGGGATGATATGCCTGCTCCTCAATATAATGAAGAATTTTATGAATCTTGTGATGCTCTATTTGGAATTTCTAAACAGACAGTAGCAATTAACAGAATTGTTTTAGGTAAAAAAGCAGATGATAAAGTTATTAAATATGTTCCTCATGGGTTAAACAATGATAAGTTTTTCCCAATGAGTGAAATTAATGATGAGTATACTAAATTTAAAAACTCAATAACAGGGGGTAAAGATAAAGATTTTATTTTGTTCTTCAACTCTAGAAATATTAGACGTAAAGCAATCCCTGATACTTTAGCTGCTTGGAAGTTATTCGTTGATGGTTTACCTGAAGAAAAGAAAGATAAAGTACTATTTATTCTCCATACAGAAGTTATGAGTGCTCATGGCACTGATATCCCAGCAGTTATAGAGTACTTGATGGGTGAGGATGATAAAACTGTAATAGTATCTAACCAAAAACTCCCTACGTCTCACATGAATTACCTTTATAATATGGCCGATGGTGTAATATTACTTTCATCAGCTGAAGGTTGGGGATTATCTTTAACAGAATCTTTACTTACGGGCACTCCCTTTATTGCAAATGTGACTGGAGGTATGCAAGATCAAATGAGATTTGTAGATGAAAATGGAAATTGGTATACTAATAGTATTGAAGTACCATCAAATCATAATGGTACTTTTAAAGAACATGGAAGGTGGGTTCTACCAGTTTTCCCAAAAGCTTTAGGTATGGTAGGCTCACCACAAACCCCCTATATTTGGGATAGTAGATGTGATTTTAAAGATGCTAAAGATAGAATAGTTGAGTTATATCAAATGTCAAATAAAGAGAGAAAAGAACGAGGAAATGAAGGTAAGGAATGGGCTCTTAGTGATGAGGCTGGTTTTACCTCTAAAAACATGGCCAAAATTTTTACATCAGGTATGGAAGAGTTATTTGTAACTTGGAAACCTCGAAAGAAGTTTACATTTTGGAAAGATACAGATTTTGAAATTAGAACATTAAAACATAAACTAGAATATTAATGAAAAATACATTTTACATAAGTGCACCTGTAGATACTTACTCAGGCTATGGAGCCCGATCTCGTGATATAATTAAATCTCTAATAGAATTAGATAAATATAATATTAAAATTTTATCTCAAAGGTGGGGGGATACTAGAAGAGGTTTTTTAAATGACTTTCCAGAATGGGAGTTTATGGAGAAATATATAGTACCTCAAATATTATCCAAACCTGATATTTGGTGTCAGATATCAGTTCCAAATGAATTTCAATCTATTGGAGCCTATAATATTGGAATAACAGCAGGCATTGAAACAACAGCTTGCGCTCCTCAATGGATTGAAGGGTGTAACAGAATGGATTTAATTCTAACCTCATCTGAACATTCTAAAAGGGTATTTGAACTAACTAATTATGAAGTGCAGAATAAGCAAAATGGTGGGAAGGTGAATCTTAGTGTTACAACCCCAATTAAAGTGTTATTTGAAGGTGCTAACTTAGATGTATACAAACCCCTAAAAGAACCAATGACTAATGATGAATTATACAAATCAATAGACTCAATCCCCGAAAAATTTGCTTATTTGTTTGTAGGGCATTGGTTGCAAGGAGATATGGGACAAGATAGGAAGAATGTTGGTTTACTAATCAAAGCTTTTTATGAGATATTCAAAAACAAATCTAATGCCCCTGCATTAATTTTGAAGTGTAGTTTAGGTAAGGGGTCTCATATGGATCGAAGAGAAATAATGAAGAGGATTAGTTCAATCCGTAAATCACTTCCTATAACAAAACTACCTAATATTTATTTGATTCATGGGGATCTATCAGATGCTGAAATGAATGAACTTTACAACCATCCAAAAATAAAATCAATGGTTTCAGCAACTAAAGGTGAAGGTTTTGGTCGCCCTTTATTAGAATTTGCACTCACAGGAAAACCTATAATAGCTACAGGTTGGAGTGGTCATGTAGACTTTCTAAACCCTAAATTAACAGCATTGATGGGTGGGGAATTAAGTGACTTACACCCATCATCCATACAAAAAGATATACTTATTGAAGGGTCTCAATGGTTTGACGTAAATCATGGACATTTAGGTCATTATTTAACGGATGTAAAGAAAAACTATAAAGAGTGGTTACCTAAATCTAAAACTTTAAGTAGAAATTTAAGGAAGAATTTTAGTTATAGTGCTATGAAGAATTTACTTGGAAGTATTTTAAATGAAAATGTAAAGATACCAACTAAAATGGAATTAAAATTACCTAAACTTAAAAAGTTAACCCCAATTAATAAATAAAAATATGAATGGTTTATTTCAAACTCAAGATAAAGGCTTTGGAAGTTTTATTGTTATACAAAATGATTTAATTGGTAATTTTATAAATCAAAACGGTTTTTGGGAAAATCATCTATGTCACATATATAACAATTTAATAAAAGAAACAGATATAGTTGTTGATGCTGGTGCTAATATTGGGTTCCATACTGTACAATTTGCTAAAAAAGCAAAAAAAGTATATTCATTTGAACCTCAAAAATTAATATTTAACCTTCTAAGTACTAATATATTATTTAATGATGTTTCACCAAATGTTAATAATTATAGATTAGGATTAGGAGATAAAAAATTAACCTTAAATATGACCCCATTAATTGATTCTATACAACCAGGGGGAATGGAAAATTTTGGAGGGTTAGGGTTATCTACAGAAAACAAAGAGACTGAAGAAGTAGATGTAGTGGTTTTTGATGATTTAGGGTTAGATGCTATAGATGTTATAAAAATGGATATACAAGGATCTGAACTATATGCTTTAAAAGGAATGGAAAAAACATTAGATAGGGATGAACCTTGGATAATGTTGGAGAATTACATAGACCAAGAAAATGACCAAAAAGTAATACAGTATCTATTAGATAAGGGGTATGAAATAATTCGACTAATGATTGGTAATAAAGATGATTGCTTTATAATCAAACCTAATAAACATCAATATGTAAAAGATTTATTGCTTAAATCAAAATTACCAACTAAATTACAAAACAAAAAAACAAATGGATAATTTAATAAAATGCGACCGCTGTAACTCAGATGCATGTTACGTTCAAGAAGTTAACGAAACCCTCAAAAACTATATGTGCTATGGGTGTGGGTTTATTACAAATACCCTAATGGAAGATGGTTCTAAATTTCTTAAGGATCAAATGGAACTCCTTCCTAACCTTTATAAAGAATTGATGGGTGAAGATAATCATGGAAAGGTATGGATGCCCTCCACAGTTAACGTCTTAGACAAAGGTATGGTTTTTGCCAATGGTAAATCAGCATATGATTGGAAATGGGGGGCTGTATTAGCTGTAGAAGTTAAGGATGACGAGAAAGAAAAATTCCCAATTAAAGGGAAAAAAGATGAATATTATAAGTGGAGGATGGATATGAAAACTTTGAAAGAATTTGAGGAAAATGACTACATGGAAGCTTTAGAATACATACAAATTTTTAAAAATTAAAAGATGAAAATTTCATATGCCATCACGGTTTGTAATGAATTAGATGAAATAACTAGATTATTAAATTTCATCTTAAAGAAAAAAAGAAAAGAAGATGAAATAGTTATTTTATTTGATGAAAAAAAAGGCACCTCTAAAGTTTGGTCCATTTTACTAGAATTAAAGGATGAACCTTCCTGTAAAGTAGTATCTTCTAATTTTGAAGGACACTTTGCAGATTGGAAAAATTTACTAACATCTAAATGTTCGGGTGATTGGATATTTCAAATTGATGCTGATGAAGTGCCTCATGAAGATTTAATAGAATACCTACCAGAAATAATTTTAAGTAATCCAGATAATGAGGTAATTAGGGTTCCTAGGGTAAATACTGTATTTGGTTTAACGGAAGAATATATTAGACAATGGGGGTGGAAAATTAATGAAGATGGTTGGGTTAATTGGCCTGACTTTCAATGGAGAATTTGGAAGAACCATCCAAAAATTAAATGGGTAAATAAAGTACATGAAGTATTAGAAGGATATGAAACTTGGTCTAACTTACATGAAGATGAAAGATTTTCCCTATACCATCCTAAAGATATAGAAAAACAGATTAAACAAAATAACTATTACAATACCTTATAAGATGGCACATAAAGAACAAAGAGATTATTTAGATAAAGTTAAAAAACAGTTCCCAGATGCTTTTAAAAATTGTAAAGTATTAGATGTAGGATCATTTAACGTTAATGGGAATGAAGAGCCTTGGTTTGATGGTTGTGATTTTATAGGCTTAGACTTACTCCCAGGACCAGGGGTGGATGTAGCATGCCCTGCAAACGAATATGATGCACCAGATAAAACCTTTGATACAATCATATCTTGTGAATGTTGGGAACATAATCCTTTTTATAAGGAAAGTATTGAAAATGCTATTAGAATGTTAAAACCTGGAGGGTACTTTATATGGACTTGTGCAACAACTGGAAGACCAGTTCACGGCACTTCATCTCAAGATGCTATTGATAGAGCTAAAGGTGAAACCTCTCAAGGCAATAAAATAACAGAATGGAAAACAATGCCTAATGTTGAAAAAGAAGATTGGGATAATGAATACTACAAAAATGTTACTGAAGAGGATATTAGATGTTTTTGTGATGTAGACCAAATATTTAGTTCTTATCAATTTGAAGTTGAAGAAAACCATTGTGATTTAATGTTTTGGGGGATTAAAAAATAAAAAATGAAATTAAAAAGTATTATAAATAAATCAACTTATGGAACTATGGGGTATGTAAATACCCAAAATGATATAGATACTTTAGAGTCTTACATACTATATAACCTCCCAGTTATAAATGAGTTTAAAGAAGTAGTTGTAGCTACCAATTATGGCTCGCCATTACAGGATGAAATGTCTAAATTGTGGAAGAAATATTTTCCAAATTGTATCTTAATTCATTCTAAGGTAAATAGAGGACACAACCATGGGTATACTGATTTAGAGAATTTATTATTTGATTGGTGCAAGGAAAATAATAGGGAGTGGTTTTGTAAAGTATCTAATGATATTATATTAGACTCTTCTATTTTAGAAAAGGAAGTTGAGAAATCTGATTTTTACTATATGAATGGTATAGGCTATGGGGGAATGATTCCTTATAATTTCGATTTTGAAAAAATAATCAATGAGTATTTCTACCCACAGGGAAATTTTTACTTATTAAATGTTAGTAAGTGTGATTTTATTAATAATAAAAGTTATCTTGATGAAACCTATGAATTTATCCAAAACATTCCAAATTACAATGGTAAAATTTGGGAATATATTGAAGGGTGGACTTGTGAAGATTTCTTAAAACAGTGCATTATAAGAAATAATTTGTCAAAGTATCATTTGGTTCCCTTAAAAGAATATCGTATTTTGTTGGAAATGGTAAAAAATCAACAGATATACGATTGTAGTCATAAAAATATAATGATTGAAGGTATATGTCATTACCAATATCCAAACGAACTTGTTACCTTAATACAATAATAATCTATAAATGGAAAAAATAACATTCTGTATACCTAGTAAGGATAACTTAAAATATTTAAAATCTGCTATTACTAGTATTAAACAAAATTCTATTCTAGAAAATGAAATTCTCATCTGGGTAGATTCAGATAATGATGGTACAGAGGAATGGTTAAAACAAAACCAAATTAAATATATAGTTAACCCTAAAGACAAACCTCAAGGGATAGCAGCAGGGTATAACAGGTGCATAGAAGCATCTTCAAATAATATTGTTTGTATGTTCCATGCTGATATGTTTATGGGTAAAGGGTTTGATGTTAATATTATTAAACATCTAAAACCAAACACAGTTATATCAGGGACAAGAATTGAACCACCCTTACACCCAGAAGGAAAAGAAAAAATAGTAAAGAATTTTGGAATGTATCCTAAGGACTTTCAAGAAAATGAGTTTAATAGTTTTGTAGAATTAATAAAAACAGAACAAAAAGATAAGGTGACATATGGAATATTTGCTCCCTGGGCTTGTTTTAAAGATGAAATTCTAGAAATTGGAATGCATGATGAAGAATTTCACTCATATCATGAGGATTCTGATATTTTTAATAGATTTTTATTAAAAGGTATGAAGTTAATCCAAAGTAGGGACGCATTAGTTTATCATTTAACTTGTAGAGGGGGTAAATGGATAGATGGGGTAGAACAAATAACTAAGGACCCAGATTTTCATTCTATGACTGTTAATGCCCGAAATCACTATTTAAGAAAGTGGGGGGTGTGGATTGAAAATGATTCTTACCAACATCCTATATTAACCCCAAAATATGATATTGGTTTTATTGTTAAAACTTGTAATGCTTCTTTATTACATGCTTTAGAACCTTGGTGTAGTAATATCTATATCGAAGATGATATGCAATCATCACTTACCATAGATTATTTTGAAAAAGAAAAGAATAATACTTTATATGATTTAAGTGAAAGGATAAAACCTTATGATAATGAAAAGAATAATGAAATATTAGTTAATATAGATGGTACAACATTTTCCCAAGAAGATTTTACAACTCTACAACAACTTCCCAAAATTATAAAAGATAGTGGAGAAGTAGGAGAATTTCAGATAGGGAATATATTTATCAGTATAGTACAAATGAACGAATATCAAAAAAATAATATTTATAACAAAACCCCTTAACATGAAAAAGTTTAAATTCTACGGAAGAGATGATGATCAAAAAGAAGCTATAGGTATAATAAATGCCACAAACCTTAATGAGGCATATATAAAAGCATATAATGTAAAACAACTCCCCCCTATAGTATTTGATCATTTATTTATTGTAGAGGCTTTATAAATATAATTTGGTTTCCCCAATAAATTTTCGTATATTTAATCAATAGTTTATAGTTATGTAGTAGGTATAAATTAAATACAAAAATATGGAATATAAAATGATACCTTGCACTATTTGCAACAAACCAATGCCTGAGTTAAGGTTTGAAAAGTTTGGGTATAAATCATGCGTAAATTGCTCAACTACAGGCGCATATACTGCAGTAAATACAATTAATGGGGTAGGTGACCATACTTGGAATGACATTGTTATAATGACCCCAGAACAGTCTCAAGAATATAATAAAGTTAGTAAAAAGAAATTTAAATTAGATTCATATAGCACTGATGCCTAAAGCTAAACCACTCGGAAAGGAATTAATATTAGCGGCTATGGCTAAAACTAAGTCTAACATGGCGGCTGCCCGATATTTAAATTGCTCTTATATCCATTATAAAAAATGGGCCAAGTTATATGAGAGTGATACTCATAATAGCTTATTTGAACAACACAAAAATCAATGTGGTAAAGGCATTCCTAAATTTCTTAGAGTAGGAGGCAAGGAACCAGCATTATTAGATATAATTGAAGGGAGAGCTAATGGTTCATCATTTAGCCCTGAAAAAATTAAATATAGACTTATAACTGAAGGTTACTTAGAAGAAAAGTGTGGGCAGTGTGGGTTTCAAGAAAGGAGAGTATTAGATTATAAAATGCCTCTTTTAATGAGTTTTAAGGATAGTAATAAAAAGAATTATAAGCTAGACAATGTAGAATTACTTTGTTATAATCATTACTTTTTAACTATTGGTGATATATTCACACCAAAACAAATTGAGGGTATCGAAGATCATAAACCCGTAAGTCAAGGAAAAGTTGAATGGGAAGTAGATGACTACCACTTACAACGCTTAAAAGAATTAGGGTTAGGTGATGATAGTCCTGAGGAATATGACATAATATCCAGAATATGAAAAAGTCCAGAAATATTAAAAAAAACAAACATGATTCAATCATAAAAGATTATGATACTCAAAAACAAAAACATTTAGAAAGATTAGCAACTAAAATGTTAAAAGATGAAGATAAAAATATTAAGTTAAAGGGTAAAATAGTTAAAGGAGATTTTTTAAATAAGTTTTAAAATTAAATATACATAATATGGAGCAAAAGCAATTACCTCAGTTGAAATTTAAACACCACTTAGAATTTAATTCTTCAGAAGAAATGAATACTATGTTTGCTGATGATAACAAACCACTATCAGATTTAATAGTAGATGTAGCATTAGAAAACCTTGATACTACTATAGAAACAATCCCAGTGGTTTCTATTGTGACTTTAGAAGATGATTTAATATATGATGTTGTAATAGATCGTATTGATATGGTTGAAACGTTAGAACAAAACCTCGAATTAATGGAGGATTTTGAAGATTATGGACGTTGTCAAAAAATAACAGATGCACTTTTTTATCTAAATTATAAATAAAAGTTATGAAAATATTAATTATATTAATGTCTTTAAGTTTATTATCCTTTAACACAATTACCACTACAAATAAAGTTCATGCTACTGTATACAACGCTGTACCTGAGCAAACAAATTCAGACCCAAGCCATACAGCTTTTATGTTTGAATTAGATTTAAATGACCCTTATAAACATAAAATTATTGCTGTTAGTAGAGACCTTTTAAAAAAATATCCTAAGGGGACAAAAGTATGTATTACTGGGACTAGTTATGATGGTATTTATATTGTGATGGATAAAATGAACAAAAGGTATAAAAACCGTATTGATTTATTAATAAATATAGATATGCCTATAGGTAATTGGCCTGATGCAACCATAACAAGAGAAGAATAAATATGAAAACCGTTAAAAACATATTAAAGAAAATAAGAGGAGGTTTAATAACGGGGATATTAGGATTAGTGATGATATCTATCTTAGTAGGGAATAGTACTATTAATTTATTTAAAAAGAAATAAGATGAAAACAACAATTAAAAACATATTGAACATTATGGCTTCAGTACCTAAAGACAAACTACTACATTTCTTTTACGGAAGTATAATAGCAACCCCATTAGTAATTTGGGGAACAACAATGGAAGCTGTTGGTTTTATGATATTAGTATCAATACTAAAAGAAATTATTGATGCTAAAATGAGATTTAGTACTCCAAATATAATGGATGCAGTATTTACTTTCTTACCTACATTATTATTATTAGCCGTTAAACTTTTAAAGTAATGTCTAAAAAATTATCAAATGATTCCCCTTATTTTGATTTTATTGATACGGAGATTTTAGAGTTATATCAAGATTATCCTGAACATTTATCTACAATGTGTATGCTGGTTAGCCTAGACATTCAGTTAGAAAAAGAAGGAATTGAATTACAATAATAAAAAATAGTTTATGAAAGTAGAAGTATCAAACGGAGAATTATTAGACAAAATTTCAATTTTAGAAATAAAAATGGAAATGATTGAGGATAAAGAAAAATTAGTTAATATTCATAAAGAATTTAATATTTTAAACCCTTTAGCTAAAGAATTATTTGAAAATTACGATGGTCAACTTCAAAATCATTATCTTGAATTAGCAAATATTAACAGTCAACTTTGGGATATAGAAGATTGGATTAGAGATTGCGAACGTGAGAAGAG
>TARA_B110000027_G_scaffold52878_1_pt1 | contig 20536 bp, 22 predicted proteins | sample TARA_B110000027 | Tara Oceans TARA_B110000027 (sample SAMEA4397101) | marine metagenome | biome: Polar Biome; feature: [SRF] surface water layer (ENVO:00010504); material: water (ENVO:00002006), including particulate matter (ENVO:01000060) such as... | depth 5 m
ATGGAAATCTTAACTTCCCAAGAAATTCATCAACTAGCTATGCAAGAAGTGGGAACATATTTGGAGCATGAAGGGTTTGAGTTTTTAGCAGTCAATTCGCAGATTAAACGCTCTCCTCAGTTTGTTTGTGTAAAAGATAAAATTCTATATTTTGTGGTTACACAAGGCTGTTTATATCCTCAACCCCCAAAAGAATATAATAGTATTAAAATGAACAAAGTCAAATTACATGCTGATAAAAATAAGGCAAAAGTTTACTTTGCTGGGGTAGGTTTTGCTAATGCACATGATTATAAAAAACCTTTATCAAAAACAGATCCCTATGTGGTTAATTTCGATGGAATTCAAAAAATTATTTAAGTTACTTTTGGTGATGTTATTTTTGAGTTGCCAAACAAAAGATGAAAATAAAATTCAACGAATTCAAGGCTTTGCTTTTGGGACAAGTTATTCTATTTCATATAAAGCGCCTCAATTATTGGAAATTGACTTAGAACGTCAAGTTGACTCTATTTTTGGTGTTATAAATCAGTCTCTGTCAACCTACATCCCAACTTCTGATATTTCTAAAATCAATCAAGGTGATAGCCTTTTGGTAGTAGATAATCATTTTGTAGCTGTATATCATAAAGCTAATGAAATCTGGGAGGCTACTGGGGGGTATTTTGATCCTACAGTTGGGGCATTAGTAAATGCTTATGGTTTTGGTCCTGGCACACCATTAAATCAAATTTCGGAGCAACAACTTGACAGTATCTTGTTTTTTACAGGTTGGGATAAAACACTATTAACGGAGCAATTCACAATTAAAAAAGCGCATCCTCAAGTATATTTTGATTTTAACGCTTTGGCTAAAGGTTATGTTGTAGATGTCGTTGCTGATTATTTGAGAATAAAAAAAGTTTTTTCCTTTTTAGTTGAAATAGGAGGAGAAATTGTGGCTCAAGGAAAAAGTCCAAAGTCAAATGCATTATGGAGCGTCGCGATAGACGATCCTCAACAAATGGAAGAAAGAGATTTGATTCAAGTTATTACTTTGAATAATGAGGCGTTAGCAACTTCAGGTAATTATCGGAAGTATTCAATAAATAAAGAAACTGGTGAACGATGGGTTCATTCAGTCAATCCTAAAAATGGAAAGGCATTTCCTTCATTTATTCTCAGTGCTTCCGTTCTAGCACCAGACTGTATGACCGCCGATGCCTATGCAACCGCTTTGATGGTTATGCCTTTTGAACAATCTAAAACTCTTATTTCGAATCACCCTCAATTAGAAGCCTATTGGATTATTGCTGATTCATTGGGAGGAATAAAAGAAGTTTTTTCTAAAGGCTTTGTGAAGCAATAAATTTTAAAAATAAGCTACTTTATTGCAATAGGAATTCGTTCTTTCCTTGGAAGTCCATAACAATGAATTTCTTCAGCACTCAGTGTGTTTAAAAAAGAAACTCCTTTTGATTTAAATCCAACAGCATCTAATCTAGTGTAGTAATCTTTTCCATATATACGCACATGATCATATTGACCAAAAATTCGAGTGCGCTCTTTTTTATCGGAAATCGAATCGTCTTCATAAGTATCATCAAGATTTTCATCTAAAGGAACTTGTGCGATCAATGTCCCTCCTTTTTTTAAAACACGATAGAGCTCCTCCATTGCTTTTTTATCGTCTTGAATATGTTCCAAAACATGATTGCAAAAAATTAAATCGTACTGCTCGTTTTCAAAGGGCAGCTCACAAATGTCAGCTTTCACATCGGCAAGAGGTGAGCGAAGGTCTGTAGTGGTATATTCCCAATTTTTAAGTGCTTTGAATTTTTTGTAAAAAACTTGTTCAGGGGCAATATGTAGTATCTTGAGGGATTGTTTTAAAAAATCTGTTTTTCGAGTTAAATAAAGCCATAAGAGGCGATGCCTTTCTAAGGAAAGCGTACCTGGACATAATGCATTTTCTCTTAAATTTTGATATCCATATGGCAAAAATTTCCTATAGGAACTCCCATCAATAGGATCAGTAAATAGGTTTCCTTTAAAATAGAATTTAATTAAAGGGCGAAACCAAACACTAATTGTTATTAATATTGATCTGGGAATAAAGTTGAGCAACCATTTCATATCAAAAGAGGTTCTTTTCTGAAGGGTAATTCTTCGTCACTTTTTATTCCGAGCGCAGCATAGACATACTGAAATGTGGAGAGTAACTCAGGTTTCCCATCCACTAAAGCCACGTTATGTTCAAAATGAGCACTGGCTTTTCCGTCTGCGGTAAGTATTGTCCAGCCGTCTTTTAGTTGTTTAATTCGGTGTGTCCCACCGTTGATCATTGGTTCAATAGCCAAAACCATCCCATCTTGAAATTTTTTACCTTTTCCACGTTTTCCATAATTAGGGACTTCAGGACCCTCGTGCATCATTCTGCCCAAACCATGTCCTACTAACTCTCTTACGACCCCATAGCCTTCATTTTCACAAAAACTTTGAATGGCATAACCCATATCTCCCAAACGATTTTCAGCGCGAAAGGTTTCGATGCCTTTATAAAGTGAAGCCTTAGTAACCTCAAGTAATTTTTTAACCTCTGGAGTAATATCTCCTACAGCAAATGTATATGCATGATCCCCATAAAAGCCATTTTTTAGTGCACCACAGTCAATGGAAATGACATCACCCTCGCACAAAGGAATTTTATTGGGAATTCCGTGCACTACTTGCGCGTTTGGACTCATGCATAATGTATTTGGAAAATCATATAAACCTAAAAATCCTGGTTCAGCTTCATGATCTCGAATAAAAGTTTCAGCAAGTTGATCCAATTTGAGGGAAGTAATTCCGGGCTTGATTTCAGCTGCTAACATACCCAAGGTTTTAGAAACAATAATTGCACTTTCTCTAACTAACTCAATTTCCTCCCTAGTTTTTAATTCGATTGCTGCCATATCAAAAATCTATGTACGAATTTTCGTAGTTTTTTCTTTTTAATATTTTAGAAAAATCATCAACTAGATTAACAACTGGAAATTCAACAAATCGATTAATTTCTCTTCCGTTTTCAATAAAAATTAAAGTTGGAATATAGAGAATATCATATTCTTTTTCATACTCGATTGGACTGTCTTTGGCTTCAGAAATAGAATACATTTCAATTCTATCATCAGTAACTCCCATAAGATCAAGAAGCTTAAACATACCTCCAAGTTCCCTTTGAGTATCACCACACCAAGTACCTAAAAATAATTTAAACTCAAGATCCTTTGCTAAAGGAGCAAATTCCTCTGCCCAACCATGAGGAATTTTAATATTTTTATATTCAGGCTCAAACCAAGATTGAAATTCGGGTGTATTTAAATTTGAGAGGTTTATAAAACCAAGGAGAACAGTTTCCCCTTCTTCACCAATTATACTTTTTACTTCCAAAGGGTCTTCAGAAGAACTCTTTTTTTTGGACTGACTTTTACAACCAATACAAAGTAAAATAAAAAATACAATGAGGATTATATTTTTCATGGGTGATGAATTAAAGATTTTCGTGTCATTATTTTGGGCTTAGGTATTTCCAGCAGGTCTAAAATAGTTGGAGCAATATCTCCTAAAACTCCAGCATTTATTTTTTTCTTTTCTGGATCCACTAAAATTACAGGAACAGGGTTTGTAGTATGCGCAGTGTTAGGAGTACCGTCCGGGTTAATCATGGTTTCACAATTTCCATGATCAGCAATTATAATACTTACATAGCCTTTTTCAAGAGCCGTTTCAATTACAGCCTGTGCACATTGATCTACCGATTCACAGGCTTTAATTGCGGCCTGTAAGTCCCCCGTATGTCCTACCATATCTGGATTTGCAAAATTTAAGCAAATAAAATCAGGAGAATCTTTTTTTATTTTTTCAACAATAGCATCTTTGATTTCAAAAGCACTCATTTCGGGTTGCAAATCATAGGTTGCTACTTTAGGTGAGGGACATAAAATACGTTCTTCTCCTTTAAAAGGAATTTCTCTACCTCCATTAAAAAAGAAGGTAACATGCGGATATTTTTCTGTTTCCGCAATACGAACTTGGGTTTTACCAGATTTGGACAAAACTTCTCCAAGTGTATTTTCAAGGTTGTCTTTATCAAAAACGACTTGTACGTTTTGAAATGACTCGTCATAATTTGTAAGAGTCACATAATATAAATCAAGCTGGGTCATTTGGAATTCGGGAAAGTCTTTTTGAGAAAGCGCTTGAGTTAGCTCTCTTCCACGATCAGTTCTAAAATTGAAAAATAGGACAACATCACCACTTTCAATTTTGGCAATAGCTTCTCCCTTCCCGTTATCTTTAAAAAGAGGTTCTATAAATTCATCGGTTACACCTTCTTCATAACTATTGGATAGCTCTTGAGTAAAATTTGAGGTTGACTTTCCAATCCCATTAACTAATAAATCATAAGATTTTTTTACGCGTTCCCAGCGCTGATCTCGATCCATGGCATAATAGCGGCCAATAATTGAAGCCAGTTGTCCTCCTGTTTCAGTCAACTTTTTTTCTATGCGTTCTACGAAAGTTTTTCCGGATTGGGGATCAACATCTCTACCGTCTGTAAATGCATGAAGGAAAACATCATTTAAATGATATTCACTAATAAGATCAATAAGACCTTCAATATGATTGATGTGAGAATGAACTCCACCATCAGATAATAACCCGAGTAGATGAACTTTTTTTCCTTCTTTTTTTGCATGTTCAAAGCTATCCGTCAGTACTTTTTCATCTCTCAACTTATCTTTTTGAACTGCTAAATTAATTTTAGCTAAATCTTGATAAACAATTCGTCCTGCACCTAAATTCATGTGCCCCACTTCACTATTTCCCATTTGCCCTTCGGGAAGACCTACATGTTGCCCATCCGTTCTAAGGGTGCTAAATGCGTAGCTTTTGTATAGGGAATCAATATAAGGTGTTTTTGCTTGATCAACAGCGGAGATAGTAGGATCTGATGAGTTTCCCCATCCGTCAAGAATCATTAAAAGACTTTTTTGAGCCATGTAAAAATATTTTTGTAAAGATACACATTACTCAATACCACTTTGAATCCTAAAGGCTGAAAAAAAAGGTGTTTCTTTGTAAATAAAATATTTGAAAAAAGGCATTGTTTATCGTTCAACAGGAAGTTGGTATACCGTTCAATCTCAGGGAAGTTTTTACGAATGTCGAATCAAAGGAAAACTACGCTTAAAAGGTATCAAAAGTACTAACCCAGTAGCTGTTGGTGACAAAGTTCATTTTGAGGTAGATTCAAACACTAGTTTGCTCGAGGGAAATATCACTTATATTGAGGAGCGCCAAAATTATATTGTAAGGAAATCTGTTAACCTTTCCAAACAAACTCAGATTATCGCCTCTAATATTGATCAAGTTTTTTTATTAGTTACTCTAAATAACCCACCAACATTCCCAGCTTTTATTGATCGTTTTTTGGTTACTGCAGAAGCCTACCATATACCTGCAATAGTATTGTTTAACAAAATAGATATTTATTCAGAAGTTGATTTGAATGAAATAAACCATCTTCAAATGATTTATAAAAAAATTGGTTACTCTACCTATATGATTTCAGCAACTAAAGGGGATGGCGTTCAAAAGATTAAAGAGTTAATGCAGGATAAAGTCAGCATGTTTTCAGGCCACAGTGGCGTGGGAAAGTCCACCTTAGTTAATGCGATTTCGCCAAGTTTAAATTTGAAAACTTCTGCAATTTCAAAACAACATAAACAAGGAATGCACACCACAACCTTTGCTGAAATGTTTGCATTGTCAAAAGGCATTAAAATCATTGATACCCCAGGGATTAAAGGGTTTGGTGTTGTCGACATGCTTCCTGAAGAGATTGGAAATTATTTTCCAGAGTTTTATCAGCGAAAGGGTAATTGTAAGTTCCATAATTGTATTCATTTAAACGAACCAGAATGTGCTATTATTAAAGCAGTTGAAAAGGGAGTAATAGCCTTATCGCGTTATACATCCTATACTCAAATGATGGAAGAAGATTCAACTTATAGAAATTAAAATGCGAGTGATTATTCAAAGGGTACTTAGTGCTCAAGTAATTATAAATCAATCAGAAAAAAGAGAAATCGAAGATGGCTTGTTAGTTTTCTTGGGTATTGAAATGATCGATGATTCTTCTGATATTTCATGGCTTGTGAATAAAGTGTTGAATCTGCGAATATTTAATGATAATGATGGTATAATGAATAAATCCCTTATTGATGTTAATGGTGATCTGATGGTCGTGAGTCAATTTACGCTTATGGCATCTACCCAAAAAGGAAATCGACCTTCATATATTCGAGCTGCAAAACACGGTCATGCTATACCACTTTATGAATCCTTTTTGGAGACTGCCCAAAAGCAATTAGCCAAAAAAGTAGTTTCAGGAATTTTTGGTGCTAATATGCAAGTTTCTCTTGTAAATGATGGTCCGGTTACGATCCAAATAGATTCAAAAAACAAAGAGTAGGATCAGAGAATATTTACTTCTATCTCTAAGGTAATATCAAATTCCTTTTTAGCCATTTTCTGAATTTTTTCAGCAAGGGCTAAAATTTCTATACCCGTTGCGTTGGCATAATTCACTAATACAAGTGCTTGTTTGGAGTGAACACCTGCATCTCCTTCTCTAATTCCCTTAAACCCCATTTTTTCAATTAACCAGCCTGCAGGAATTTTAATGGTACTATCAGGATTAGGATAATGAGGGAGGTCTGAATATTTTTTAAATAAACGGTTAAAGTGCTCTTTTTTAAGTACTGGATTTTTGAAAAAGCTACCCCCGTTTCCTATCTCTTTAGGATCGGGAAGTTTCGATTTCCGAATTGAAATTACTGCCTCAGCAACTTCCTGTATTGAATCCTTTTTTCCTTCTAAATATTTTTGAATATCACCATATTTAACATGAAGATTATGTGGAGCTTTTTGAAGCTGAAAACAAACACTTGTAATGATATCCATTCCTTTCCTTTTATTTTTAAAAATCGAATCTCGATACCCAAAATCACATTCTTTTTTTAAAAATGTTTTAAAACAACGGGTTTCAATATCAAAAACCTCACAACTATGAAAAACTGATTTTAATTCGACTCCATAGGCGCCAATATTTTGAATGGGCGAAGCTCCTACACTTCCTGGGATCAAGGCTAAATTTTCAACTCCTCCATAGTTGTGTTTTAGACACCAAAGAACAAATTCATGCCAGTTCTCTCCTGCTTGAACTTCGACTAACACTGAGCCCTCATCTTCACTTAAAATTGAAATTCCTTTGGTACCAATGACTAGGGTTAGACCGTCATAATTTTTAGTAAGTAACATATTACTCCCCCCTCCATGAACCCTTATGGATTTCCCTTGGGACTGTTTAAAAAGTTTTTTTAATTGTGAAGTCTCAGTGAGTAAAAAAAACTTTTTTGAAAAAACTTGTATTCCAAAGGAGTTGTATTTTTTTAAAGAAACGTTTTCTTCAAGCTTGAACATAATTCAAGATACTAATTTCTGATAGGCTGTTAAAGCCTTTTCAATAATACTTACCGCCCGAATTAATTTTTCACTATCTAAAATAAATGCAATTCTAACCTCATTGAGACCAATTCCTGGAGTTGAATAAAAACCTTGAGCTGGTGCGAGCATAACAGTTTGATTTTTATCCTGAAAATCAGTTAGTAAGTATTTTGAGAAGTCCTCCGCATCTTCAACTGGCAGTTTAACAATACAATAAAAAGCCCCCATAGGATGAGACACCTCAACATTAGAAATTTTTTCTAATCGTTGAATTAAAACATTCCTGCGTTTTCCATATTCTGCAATCACACCTTTTAGATAGCTATCTGGTGCATCTAATGCAGCTTCACTGGCAATTAAGGCATAGGTAGGAGGAGAGAGCCTTAAATGAGCAAATTTTAATATACTCTTGATTAGTTCTTCATTTTTAGAAACGACGCATCCCACTCTAGCTCCGCAAAGACTATATCGTTTAGATACAGAATCGATCATAACGGTGTGGTTTGCACCCTCAGGATCTTGCAATACAGAGTAGTGCTTGTTTCCTTCATGTATAAATTCCCGATACACCTCATCAACGATAAGGAAGATGTCATATTCAATGGCCAGTAATATAAGTGTACCAACTTCTTTTTTACTATAGACATATCCTGTTGGATTATTAGGATTACACAATAAGATAGCTTTAGTTTTCCCTGTAATTTTTTGTCTAATTTTTTCTAACGAGGGTAGCTCAAATTGAGAAATAAACTCAGACATAACCGGTATAACATTTACACTAGAGGCACTTGCAAAGCCATTATAATTTGCATAAAAAGGTTCTGGAATAATAATTTCATCCCCTGCGTCACAAATTACATTTAAAGCGAAAGTTAAAGCTTCACTCGCTCCAGTAGTAACAAGGATGTCGTCAGGAACTATTTCAATTCCATGTTTTTTATAGTATTTACATAATTTTTCACGATAGGTCAATGATCCTTGAGAAGGGCCATAGGGAAGAAGGGTCAAGCCTGAATTTTTTACCGCTTGAATAGCCTCTTTAGGGGCTTCAATATCAGGTTGTCCAATATTGAGGTGAAAGACTTCAATTCCTCTATCTTTTGCTTCGTCTGAATGAACGACTAATTTACGAATTGGTGATGTGGGAAGTTCAATCCCTTTTCTTGATAATTGAGGCATTCCAGAAATATAAAACAAAAATGATAAAAAAATAATTCTTAATCAAAAATGAAAACACATAAAATTTTATTTTATTGACATTTTAAATATTAATAAAAAAGTTTTACACCCTCTGATATATTATATTAAATAAGTTTTTACTCTTTTGGAAGAACTGTTCCTTTGATTTTGAGAGCTATAATCGGATTCTTTAATACGTTTGTAGTTATAGTAATGGTTTTCCTAAAAGGACCAACACGATTGGTATCATATCTAACAATTATTTCACTTGATTTACCTGGCGCAATTGGGCCATCAGGTTTTTTGGGTACAGTACAACCACAACTGGATTGAACATTTTGGATAATTAAATCTGTATTTCCAGAATTCGAAAAACTAAAGATTCGTTGACCATCACTACCATTTGAAATTATCCCATAATCTATAGTAGAAGTTTCAAAATTAATTTCAGCTCCTGATTCTTGAGCAAATGCAGGTGATATAACAAAAAGGAATAATAGATTTAGGTAATGTCTTAATTTCATAATATACTTTTAATGTATGTTAAAGTTAAAATTTTTCTTTCAATTTGGTACATCAATTTTTATTATACCATAAGTGTACCTACTTTTGTAAATCAAAAATTAGACCAAAAGTTTTATGGAAATTCCTTCCAAGTTTGATTCTAGACTGGTAGAAAGTAAATGGTACGCATTCTGGCAAAAAAACGGATATTTTAAATCCGTTCCTGATGATCGCAAACCCTACACCATTGTTATGCCACCCCCTAATGTTACAGGAGTATTGCATATGGGGCATATGTTGAACAATTCTTTACAAGATATTATTATTCGTAGAGCTCGCATGAGAGGGTATAATGCTTGTTGGGTGCCTGGAACAGATCATGCCTCAATTGCTACAGAAGCTAAGGTAGTTGCTAAACTAAAGGCTGAAGGAATTGATAAAAGCAGTTTGACTAGAGAAACTTTTTTGGAGCATGCATGGGATTGGACTCATGACTATGGAGGTGTTATTTTAGAGCAGCTTAAAAAGCTTGGCTGCAGTTGTGATTGGGATAGAACTAAGTTTACTCTTGATCCTGAAATGTCTGAATCTGTACTTAGGGTTTTTATAGACTTGTATAATAAAGGTTTAATTTATAGGGGCTTTCGAATGGTAAATTGGGATCCTGAAGCCCAAACTACTTTGTCAGACGAGGAAGTAATTTATGAGGAAAAGTCAGATAATTTATATCATATAGCCTATCAAGTTGAAGGTTCTGAAGAGCAAGTGATCATTGCTACTACAAGGCCTGAGACTCTTTTGGGAGACTCTGCGGTATGTATTCACCCTGAAGACGAACGTTATTTTCATTTAAAAGGTAAAGAGGTTTGGGTACCACTTACTGGTAGAAAAGTACCCATCATTCAAGATGAATATGTAACTATGGATTTCGGTACGGGTTGTCTTAAGGTAACCCCAGCACATGATATAAACGATAAAGCATTGGGTGAAAAGCATGGACTTGATGTTATAGATATCTTTAATGCTAACGCTACACTTAACTTAAAAGGCCTTGAGTACGAAGGTTTAGATCGCTTTGTCGCTCGAAAGAAAATAGTAAAAGCACTTGACGTAATAGGTGCCTTGGTTAAAACTGAATCTCATGTTCATAAAGTAGGGAGATCTGAACGAACCAAAGCAATAATAGAACCACGCTTGTCTGATCAATGGTTTTTAAAGATGGATGATTTAGCACAACCTGCAATTAATGCTGTCTTAAAATCTGATGATATTGCACTATTACCTGATAAATTTAAAAACACTTATCGTCATTGGATGGAAAATATTCGGGATTGGAATATTTCAAGACAATTGTGGTGGGGTCAACGAATTCCAGCATACTATTTTGGGACAAGTGTTGATGATTTTGTGGTCGCGTTAACGGCAGAGGAAGCATTAGAAGCAGCTCAAAAAAAAGCGGGTAATAATTTATTAAAACAAGAAGATCTTCGTCAAGATGAAGATGTTTTGGACACATGGTTTTCTTCATGGTTGTGGCCTATAACTGTTTTTGATGGAATCAGAAATCCAGAAAATGATGATATTAACTACTATTATCCCACTCAAGATTTAGTTACTGGCCCTGATATTTTATTTTTTTGGGTAGCTAGAATGATTGTGTCGGGATATGAATATAGAAAACAAAAACCTTTTTCTAACGTTTATTTAACAGGTCTTGTTCGTGATGAAAAAGGGCGAAAAATGTCCAAACAACTTGGAAATTCACCAGATGCTTTAAAGTTAATAGAAGATTATGGTGCCGATGCTGTTCGTGTTGGATTAATGCTCAGTTCAGCAGCAGGGAATGACTTACTTTTTAATGAAAGTCTTTGTAAGCAAGGGAAGAATTTTGCTAATAAAATATGGAACGCTTATCGCTTAATTAAGGGCTGGGAAATAGATAAAACTAATCAACCCTCACTCGCAGCAACTGAAGCTTTAGATTGGTATGAAAATCATTTTAACAAAACCATTAGTTGGGTAGATGAAAATTTTGAAAAATACCGAATATCAGATGCATTAATGACTATTTATAAGCTGATTTGGGATGATTTTTGTTCCTGGTTGTTAGAGTTAGTAAAGCCTGAATATGGAAAACCCATAGACGAAATTACACACACCAGAATAGTTCGCTTATTTGAAAAAAACTTACGTTTATTACATCCTTTTATGCCTTTTTTGACCGAAGAGTTATGGCATTTTATTAGCCCTCGTGATACTGACCAGGCACTTACTATTTCTTCATGGCCAACTTCAAAATCATTTGATCCAGCGTTAATTACCAATTTTGAAATTACTAAAGAAATTATTGCAGGGATTCGTAATTTTAGAAAAGATAAAAACATTTCTTTTAAAGAGAAAGTTACTGTTTATGTAACCAATATAAAATCAGATTTACCCTATGGCTCGAGTATTGTTAAGTTAGGAATACTTGATGAAATAGTTTATTCTGAAGTGCCTAAAAATATTAATGGAGGAAGTTTCCGAGTATCTAACTTGGAGTTTTTTATTCCTACCCTTGCTCCAGAAAATACTAAAGCTGAAAAAGAGAAGATCACTTCAGAATTGAAGTACACTAAAGGCTTCTTGTCTTCGGTAGGAAAGAAATTAGCCAATAAACGTTTTGTATTAAATGCCCCAGAACAGGTAATTGCAATTGAACGTAAAAAGGCAGCTGATGCTGAAGAGAAAATAAAAATGCTTGAAAAAAGTCTCAGCCTACTCTAAGCTTTTTTGAGCAATGGACTGAACACCTCCTTTAACAATATCGTTTAATTTAATGCTTAAAGGAGTTCCTAGAGGTAAAAATAAGTCAACACGGGAGCCAAATTTAATAAATCCAGCATCATCCCCTTGCTCAACATCCATGCCCTCTTTGGCATAGTTAACAATTCTTCTTGCAACAGCACCAGCAATCTGACGGTAAATAATCTCTCCAAAAACATCATTCTTTAAGACAATAGTAGTTCGCTCATTTAATTCAGAGGATTTTGGATGCCAAGCCACCAAATATTTTCCTGGATGGTATTTACTAAATTGAACTTTTCCACCCATTGGGTATCGAGTTACATGAACATTTAATGGGGACATGAATATGGAAATTTGAAGTCGCATGTCCTTAAAATATTCTTTTTCATAAACTTCTTCGATGATTACCACCTTACCATCAACAGGAGCGATGAGTAGATTTTTGTTTCTAGGAGTTATTCTTTTGGGATTTCTAAAAAATTGAAGTACTAAGAGAAGCATAAACACGACAATAATTTGAATCCCTATTCTAAGTAATTGAAAGTCTATTTTATATTCTGCTAAAATCGCAATTGCTACAGTAATAACAAAAGTTAACATGATAATTTGATACCCCTCTTTATGAAACATAATTAACTAAAATTAAAAATAAATTGACAAATGGAGCCGTGAAAAGTACGCTATCCATTCGATCATAAAAGCCACCATGTCCAGGTATTAAAGAGCCGCTATCTTTAACATTAGCTTGGCGTTTAAATTTTGATTGGACAAGGTCTCCAATTGTCGCTGTAATTATTATAATTATTGCTAAAATGGGATATACCCAAAATTGAAAATCTTTATGATAATAGACTAAAAAAAAGCTTAATAAAAAACAAGCAAATGCACCACCCCAAAAACCTTCCCATGTTTTTTTTGGGGATACTTCTGGGAATAAAGGAGTTTTTCCCCATTTTTTTCCAGATAGATAAGCAAAACTATTATTTGTCCAAATTAAAAAGTACATAGATAATGTAATTCCATTCATCCAACTACTTTCAAATTTAGTGGAGGCAATAATAAAATATCCAGAACTAATAAGATAAAAAAGAGTGAGTCCACTTTTTTGAATAGGAGGAAACTCAAAGGATCTTTTACTTATAAGCATTAGAGCTAAAAAAAAATTAATTAAAACACAAAATCCTAATAAACCAAAGTGAAGAGAATTATTGGGTTTTCCAGAATAAAATTGATAAACCAATAAACTAAAAAAGAGAAATGGAATTGGACTTTTATAATGCAATAATTTTTGAAATTCAAAAAGTGCTAAAGCGCTGAATAAAAAAAGCACAAGTATGAAAGCAAGATTTGAAAATAGAGCAGAAGAGACGATTAGTGACACATATAGGAGTCCAGAAAGGCTTCTTACCAAAATTTCGCGCATATTTTTGTCTTAATCTTCTATAAGCAAATATATGTTTTTTGCACTTGTTTCAAATTCTGAAATCACTTTTTCCTCATTACTTTCAGATTTTGACCTAAGGGAAGTAATATTTGTGGGGATTGCTTTTTTATATTTATTTTTAAGTGAAGTCATACCTTGACTAACATCTTTGACAATTTGGCTAGTCTTGGCTAGAATAATAATTGTGTTAGGTAGATCGGGTAGATTAAAATGTTTTATTTGATGTGCACTAAGTAAGACCTTTCCGGTATTACTAATAATAAATTCACAGTTCATTATCACACTCTCATAAGCTTTTAAATTACCTGAGGTTTGATCTATAAATGTTAGATTAAACCGTTTAGCAAGTTCTTTCTCTAGACTTAAGACATTATTTTTATTCCATTTATTTTCTTCAAGAATTTTCTCAATATTTGAGGGTATTTCTTCTCTAGAGTCACAAAACAAGAAATGGCCTCCATTTTGAGTAAAAGTTTTAGCAAAATTTATATCAATAGGAACTTCTTCATTTGGTAGATAGGGACTTTTCTCAGAATTATCCTTAGTTTTTTTACCAAAAAATTTATCCCATATACCCATGAGCTTAGATTTTATTTTTTTTAAGCAACTTTGCTTCTTCTATTTTTTCGCTATTTGTTTTAAAAGGTCTTTTACCTAAGATTTTCTCTAAATCATCTTTAAAAATAACTTCTTTATCCAAAAGACGTTCAGCAAGTTCTATTAATTTGTCTTTTGAAAGCTTCAAAATATCAATAGCCCGAGTATATTGCTTTTCAATAATCCCTGAAATTTCATGATCTATTTTCTGAGCGGTTTCCTCTGAATAGGGTTTGGTGAAATTATAATCAGCTTGACCCGATGAATCATAGTAGGTTAGGTTTCCAATTGCATCGTTTAGTCCATACACAGAAACCATGGATCTCGCTTGATTTGTGACTTTTTCCAAATCACTAAGCGCACCAGTTGAGATTTTATCAAACATTACTTTTTCTGCGGCACGTCCACCTAATGCTGCACACATCTCATCTAACATTTGTTCTGTTCTTACTATTTGACGCTCCTCTGGCAGGTACCATGCGGCTCCAAGAGATTGACCTCTAGGAACAATAGTTACTTTTACAAGTGGTGCTGCATGTTCAAGTAACCAACTAACCAAAGCATGTCCTGCTTCGTGATATGCAATAGTTTCTTTTTCTTCAGGTGTAATTATTTTATTTTTCTTTTCAAGGCCTCCAACAATTCTGTCAACAGCATCTAGAAAATCTTGTTTACCAACAGTCTTTTTATTACCACGAGCTGCAATTAATGCAGCTTCATTACAAACATTTGCGATATCAGCACCTGAAAAACCAGGAGTTTGTTTAGAAAGAAAATCAATATCTAAGGTCTTAATGGTTTTAATTGGTTTTAAATGAACCTTAAAGATTTCCTTACGCTCATTTAGATCAGGTAAGTCAACATAGATTTGACGATCAAAACGTCCCGCACGCATTAATGCTTTATCTAATACATCAGCACGATTTGTTGCTGCAAGAACAATAACATTTGTATCTGTTCCAAAGCCATCCATTTCAGTTAACAATTGATTTAGTGTATTTTCTCTTTCATCGTTTGACCCCGTCATATTATTTTTTCCTCTTGCTCTTCCGATTGCATCAATTTCATCAATAAAAATAATAGCAGGAGATTTATCTTTTGCTTGTTTAAATAGATCACGTACACGAGATGCTCCAACACCAACAAACATTTCAACAAAATCAGATCCTGATAGCGAGAAGAAAGGTACTTTTGCTTCTCCAGCAACAGCCTTGGCAAGTAATGTTTTCCCCGTACCTGGTAAACCAACTAACAAAGCTCCTTTTGGAATTTTTCCACCTAAAACGGTGTATTTGTTTGGATTTTTAAGAAAATCAACAATCTCTTGAATCTCTTCTTTAGCACCCTCTAGTCCAGCAACATCTTTAAAAGTCGTCTTTACATCGGTGTTTTTATTAAATAATTTTGCCTTGGACTTACCAATATTAAAAATTTGACTCCCAGCACCGCCACCAGCACCTCCAGACATTCTTCGCATCAAGAAAATCCATACTCCAATAATTATAATTATAGGTAAAAACCCAATAAGTGTATCAGCCCACCGGTTTTCAACGGTAACAAATTCTAGCTTGAAAGGAACTCCATTAGCTCGTGCTTTTTCCAATTTCTCTTCAAAAAGTTCAAGACTACCAACTTCAAATTGATAATGTGGTCCTCTCGAATTATCCTGACCTAAAATATTTTTCCCAGAAATGTCTTGATGATCACTTTTATTGAGAGCCTCTGGAGTAAGGGTAACCCGCACGCTACTTTTATTACGAATTACTGTAACTTGACTTACATCCCCCGCATTAAGATATTTTTCAAAGCTTGATATATTTGTTTTACTTATACTCTGCCAAGAATCACTACCTCCAAAGAGGCTCATGCCAAGTAGCACAAAAATAATCGCGCCATAAAGCCAATAAATATTAAACTTGGGGGTGGTTGGTTTTTTTTGTTCTTTCATAGTTTTTAATAATTCGAAGTGATTTGAGTAGTTTTAGCATCTCCCCAAAGCTCTTCGATATTGTAATATTCACGTATTTGTTTTTGAAAGACATGTACAACAATATCCACATAGTCTATCAAAACCCATTCAGCCAAATCAGAGCCTTCTGTATGAAATGGTTTTTCTTTAAGTAATTTGCTCACATTTTTTTGAATCGATCCAACAATAGCACTTACTTGTGTATTTGAATTTCCACTGCAGATTATAAAAAAATCACATGGCGTATTATCTATTTGTTTTAAATCCAGGATTTGAATATCTTCTCCTTTGACATTTTCAATTCCATTAACGATTTCATCTAACAGAGTTGATTCAGTTTTATTTTTTTTTACCATTTATTAGTGCTCGTTTTCACAAATTTATTACTTTTTGAGTCGGTTACATTTACTTATATGAGCTATTTTAACTTAATCAAAATTAATGCCACCTCATCAACTAATGATTTTTTAAAGGAAAGGTACCGAAAGGGAGCTTGTCTTGATGGAGATTTGGTTTGGGCAAAGCATCAAACTTTAGGAAGAGGTCAAAGGGATAGGACTTGGATTTCAAATCCTGAAGAAAGCTTAACTTACAGTATATATAAGATCTACGAACATTTTTCTTCGTCTGATGCTTTTGTAATAAGCGTTGCTGTATCCTTAGGAATAATTAATGGATTAAAGTCATTGGGTATACCTAATCTATCTGTAAAATGGCCAAACGACATTTTGTCAGATGACAAGAAAATTGCAGGAATTTTAATTGAAAATATTTTCAAGAAACAAAATCTAAAAGCTTCAATTATAGGAATTGGCTTGAATATTAATCAAATGAAATTTATAGACTTACCTAATGCTACATCATTAGCTTCTGTAACTAAAAAAAAATGGGATATTAATATTGTTTTTGATCAACTAAAATTTCAATTAGAAAAAATACTTTTTTCATTGGATTCTATTTCTTTAAGCCATTTATTTTCAGATTACATTAATTTGCTTTGGAAAAAAGATGAAATATCAGTTTTTGAAAAAAACGGAAGAACTTTCAATGCCATTACAAGAGGTGTAACTTGGTCAGGATGTATACTTATAGAGGATAAAACAGGAAAAAAAATGGAATTTAACTCCAGCCAATTAAGAATGAATTATAAAAATTAAAGTACGTTTGGAGACCAATTTTCAGGATCTTTCCTCCAAGTTTTTAAATTGTCAGATTGTGCTCTTGAAATTTTATTTGTTTTTAATGCTACTGGTAAAAGGTTTTCATAATCACACAAGGTTTGGAGTTTGATATCTGCCTCATAAAATGCTGTCTCAGCTTTTTCAAAACCATATGTGAAGAGTGCATACATTCCTAAAATTTTTGCACCAGCAATTTTAAGTGCTTCTACAGCATTTAGACTACTCATACCTGTGCTGATTAAATCCTCGATAACTACAAGTTCTTTTCCAGGTTCTAATACACCTTCAATTTGATTTTGTCTACCGTGTTTTTTTGGTTCTGGACGAACATAGATAAAGGGTGCTTCCAGTTGTTGAGCAATCAACATACCAAAACCAATGGCACCTGTTGCAACACCTGCAATAACAATATTGGCACCAAATTGTGTTCTAATTTCATGGGCTATACTTTTACTTAAAAAAGTTCTAACATCATGGTATGAAAGGGCTACACGATTATCACAATAAATTGGAGATTTCCATCCACTTGCCCATGTAAATGGATTTTCTGGATTCAATTTAATTGCATTAATTTGTAAAAGATATTCTGCAGTTTGCTGAGCAATATTTTGATTAAAGATCATAAACAAATGTATAAAGTTTTTTACAATCAGAAGCCATTATTTTTTACAACAGATTTAAAAAAAAACTCAGATGAAACACCTTTGTTTCATATCAAATTTACATCAGCTGAATCTATTATAAATGCATTTAAAAGCAAACGCGTTACAGGAGTTTATTTATATCATCGTGAGAAGGAAAAACTTCAAAATCATTTTCTTAAAAAATTTCCTTGTATTGAAGCTGCGGGTGGAATTGTGGAACATTCAAATGGTAGTTACCTGTTTATTTATCGAAATGATAAATGGGACCTTCCAAAAGGAAAGATTGAAAAAAGCGAGATTATTATTGATGCCGCCAAACGGGAAGTCATGGAGGAAACAGGTGTGACGGATTTGGTTGTTAATAAACCAATGCCTACGACTTATCACATTTATAATGCAAAAGGAAAATTTAAGCTTAAAAAAACATATTGGTTTTTGATGAAGACCAATTTTAGTGCTTCTTTATCTCCTCAATTAGAAGAAAATATTCAAATGGCAGTTTGGAAATCCAAAAGTGAGTTTCCCAGACTCATGAAAAATGCCTACGAAAACATTAAAATTCTTTTAGAAAACATTGATTAAATTATTTTTTTACGGCTTTAGGAACTAAAGAATAATAATCTCCATTGTGACTCATTATTTCCCTTACAATTCCACTACTGATATAAGAGTGATCTGCAGCTGTTAAAAGAAAAACGGTATCAATACCTGAAAGTCTTCCGTTTACTTGTGCGATATTTTTTTCAAATTCAAAATCAGCAGGATTTCTTAATCCTCTTAATATCGCAGTAGCCTTATGCTTTACACAAAAATTGACAGTAAGTCCGTTATAAGAATCAACGCTTATTTTAGGTTCATTATTAAAAGTATTTGTAATGAAGTCAATGCGTTCTTGTAATGAAAACATATATTTTTTATCATTATTTTCTCCCACAGCAATGATCAAAGAATCACAAAGTGGAAGCGCTCTTTCAATAATATCTTGATGTCCTAGTGTAATAGGGTCAAAAGAACCGGGAAAAACATATTTTTTCATTTGTTTAATTTTTATGTAAGACCTGTAATAAAAGTAGATTATAAAAATCCGAAATTTCGATTCCCATTGCAATAACTTGTTGCGGTATGATACTATCGTTTGTTAATCCAGGAACAGTGTTTATCTCCAATAAATGCGGCTCACCATTCACAAATATAAATTCACTTCTAACCACACCTTTTAATTCTAGTTTATGGTAAATTTCTTTAGAATATTTTTCAACTTTCTCTTTCCATTCTAATGGAATTTGTGCCGGAGTAATCTCTTGTGATTCACCTTCATATTTTGCAGCATAATCAAAGAATTCATTTTCAGTAATGATTTCAGTTATTGGTAAAACATGAATTTTACCCTCAAATGCTGCAACTCCAACCGAAACCTCTCTCCCTTCTAAAGCACTTTCAATGATCACTTGAGAATCTTCTTCAAAGGCTTTTTGAATCGAAGGCAAGAGCTCAGATTTTTTTTTGACTTTAAAAACACCAAAACTACTTCCAGCTCTGTTCGCCTTGACAAAGCATGGAAGTCCTACTGTTTTATCAATATCCTCCAGGTCAATAGTTTGACGACTGTCAATTGAATAATGCTTGGCGGTAGGAATATTTAATTCTCTCAAAACCGATAGGCAGTCTCTTTTATTGTATGTTAATCCAGAAACATAACTGTCACAACTAGAAAAAGGAATATTTATTAGTTCCCAAAGTGCAGCAAGCTGTCCGTTTTCTCCCGGTGCTCCATGTATAACATTGAAGATTATTTCAAGATCAATCTTTGTTTTATCACAACATAGTGAAAAGTCTCCTTTAGATACTGAGTAATGATTTTCTTCATCATCAGTAGCTGTCCAGCTGAAAGAATTTATTCTTATTAAAAAAACCTTCCATATTGAGCGATCTAAATTGTCAAAAACAGTTTTTCCACTTTGAATTGAAATATCAAATTCAGAAGTAAATCCTCCGCAAACAACTCCAAGCTTTTTCTTCTCCATTATTTTTGGATATAATACAAATGTAAATCATTTCAAAGCAATCGAAAAGCCAACGTTTTATTATCTTAGCCCTGAAATTAACTACATGCAATTTTTACGTTTTTTATTTAGTAAAATGTTTATGAAGCAATTGCTATACATAGGCTTGACTATGGTATTAGTTTTTGTGGGCATTTCTGAGGGCCTCAAGGTCATTACAAATCACAATGAATATCAAAAGGTTCCAAATTTAAAAGGAGTACCCCTTTCCTCAATTCCAGATATAATGGTTGAACAAAACCTACGTTTTGAGATAATTGATTCAACAAAATTTGTCACAACTTTACCCCCTCTATCTATTATTTCTCATCTGCCAGCTGCTAATAGTGAAGTTAAGAAGAACAGAAAGATTTATCTTACTGTTAACCCATCTGGATACAGAGAAATAACTGTTCCCAACTTGATTCAAATCACCAAGCGCAATGCAGAATCCATACTGAAAGCTGTTGGCTTTAATTTGGGTAGAATTTCATACAAAGATAATATTGGAAAAGGGATGGTTTTGGAAATCCAATACCAAGGAAAGAGAATTGAACCTGGAATTTTACTTCCAAAAACCTCAGCAATCGATTTAGTATTAGGCAATGGAAAACGATAATAGTCCTTTAGAAGAGGAAATTAAACTTTCCGAT
>TARA_B110000027_G_scaffold31749_1_pt1 | contig 20527 bp, 13 predicted proteins | sample TARA_B110000027 | Tara Oceans TARA_B110000027 (sample SAMEA4397101) | marine metagenome | biome: Polar Biome; feature: [SRF] surface water layer (ENVO:00010504); material: water (ENVO:00002006), including particulate matter (ENVO:01000060) such as... | depth 5 m
CGGCTGAATATTTACAATCATATTGGGAAGATAAATTGGGTTTTAATGAAATGGTTTTCAATGATGGTTGTGGTTTGTCAAGATTGAATTTATCTTCTCCAAATGCATTTAACAAGCTTTTACTTTATGAATTGAAGGCTAAACTAGGAATTGGAAAAGAAAGTTTCTTTAACTCTTTACCAGTTTCAGGTAAAACAGGAACGTTAAAATATTTTGGAGATAATTCGGTATTTGAAGGAGAGTTTTCTGGTAAAAGTGGTTCGATGGGTGGAGTAAGATGTTATTCTGGTTATTTGCGTAAAAACAAGAAATATTATCCGTTAACAATTATGGTAAATAATTTCACCTCTAGTGACTATTTAATTAGAAAAAGAATTGAGGATTTGGTGGTTAATATCTATGAAAATCTTTAGGGAAACTTTGGATATTTTTTAAAATCAGGATCTCTTTTTTCTAAAAAAGCATTCCGACCTTCCTCTGCCTCATCTGTTGCATAGGCAAGCCTGGTCGCTTCCCCTGCGTAGACTTGTTGACCTACTAAACCATCGTCAATTAAATTAAAACCAAATTTCAACATCTTAATTGCAGTGGGACTTTTTTTCATTATCTCTTGTCCCCAATCGTAAGCTGTTTGTTCAAGTTGATTGTGTGCAACAACTTTATTTACCATTCCCATTTCAAAGGCTTCTTGAGCAGAATAGTCTAGACCTAAAAAGAAAATTTCTCTAGCTTTTTTTTGTCCAACCTGTCTAGCAAGATATGCAGAGCCAAATCCACCATCAAAACTTGCAACATCTGCATCGGTTTGTTTGAATATAGCATGCTCTTTGCTCGCAATAGTCAAGTCACACACTACGTGAAGACTGTGACCACCTCCAACTGCCCATCCTGGAACCACAGCTATTACTACCTTGTTCATAAATCTAATCTGACGTTGAACATCCAAAATATTAAATTTACTAACTCCATCAAGTCCTTTGTAACCTCTTTTTGCACGAACTCGTTGGTCACCACCAGAGCAGAATGCCCAACCGCCATCTTTTGGAGATGGACCTTCTCCAGTTAGTAATACTACTCCAATTTCAGTACTTTCATGGCTAATTATAAGTGCATCAAGTAACTCATCAACAGTTTTTGGTCTAAACGCATTTCTTACTTCAGGTCTATTAAATGCAATTCGTGCAATACCGTTGAAAACTTTGAAAGTTATATCCTCATAATCTTTTATTGTATTCCAATCCATAGTATTATTAGTCTTTTTTTATATTGGTGAAATAATCGTTCAAAATATTTTCGTTTTTAATATCCCCAGTAAATAGTTCGATTATTTCAACATCTTTACTACTAAAAGCATTATTCAAATATTCAACAGCTTGACTTTCATTGCTTGCTTTTTGATAGTTTATTTTAAAAGTTGCTGCAATTTTTTCCAAACTTATTTCATGACTAGTTTCAAAAAACTCCTTACTGTAGGGAGTGGTTTTAGGTCCTGAAATAATATTAAATATACCGCCACCTTGATTATTTACAACTATTATTTTAAGATTTTTTGGAACTTCGTTATTCCATAGTGCATGTTGGTCGTAAATAAAACTAAGATCTCCTGTAATTAAAACTGTCAATTCATTACTAACACTTGCAGCTCCAATTGCAGTAGAGGAGGACCCGTCAATTCCGCTAACTCCTCTGTTAGAATTGTATTTTATTTCTTTTTGCTGTTGGAAGAGTTGAACATACCTAACACTGGTGCTATTACCCATTTGTAAATTTACTTTTTTACCATCTAATTGCTTTTGAATTAGCTCATGAGCTTTTAAATCTGACCATTTACATGTGGAAAGGTATTGGAAGTGATTTTCTTCACTTTTATTAAATTCTAAAGACCAAATATTACTAAAATCAGACTTTTTATTTGACAGGTAATCATCTAAAAACTCTTTCAAAAATTCTTCTGGATTTATTGGGATAAAATGCGTTAAGGATGAGAATATGTCTTGAGCTCTGTTAGTTTCTTCAATATGCCAATGTTCTTGTGGCTTATTTTTTCTAAGCAATTTTTTAAGTTTTTTAGAAATTATCGAATTGCCAATTGTAATTACAATCTCTGGGAAAAATGAAGGGTTATCATTCAATCTTTCTAAAGTTCTATCTATACTACTTATGAAATTTTCGTCGTGTAAGTTGGAGGTTGTCTCTGTTAGAACACAAACCGAAGGGTCGTTGTTAAATTCTTTTAAAATATTATTAAGTGTGCTATTCTTTTGAAGAGAACCACACACGATCATTTTTTTATTGTGTTTTCTCCACTTTTTTTGAAGAATTGCTAACTGATCTTTACCTATTGATTTATTGGTTTTGAAGTGGGTTATTTTTTTTCCAGATTTACTTGGCTTTAACTCAGTTTTATACAAGGGTTCTCTAAAAGGGAAATTTAAATGAACCGGTTTTGATAGTAATTTCGATACATGAAAAGCCTCGTTCGTCATTACACTTGTTTGCCATAAAGCGTCAGGATGGTCCAACATAGGAAGGTTGTAACTTTCTGCAATATAATTTTCGTAAACTTTGTATTGTCTCATAGATTGACCTTCTCCATGGTCCACCCATTCTGGAGGTCTGTCGGCTGTAATTACAATCAACGGAATTTTCTGATAAAATGCTTCTACTATTGCCGGAGAATAATTTAATACTGCACTTCCGGAAGTAGAACAAATTACTACAGGCTCGTTCAATTGTTGTGCCATCCCAAGTGCATAAAAAGCTGCTGATCTTTCGTCTACCAAAACTTTTGTTTTGAAATAGTTGTCGCCGTTGAAACCTATAACTAGTGGTGCATTTCTTGAACCTGGTGAAAAAACAATATTTTTTACTTGGTGTTTTTTTAATAGGTCAACAACTACTTGTACTCTAAATGATGCAGATGTCATTGGGCGAAGTTCTATTTTTTTTTAATCACAGACAATAGCGTTTGAGATTTTATTTCAGTTTCCTTAAATTCATTCAAAGGATTACTCTGACTTGTGATTCCTCCCCCAACAAATACTTGAACTTCTTTAGCAGAAAATCTAGCACATCTCAAGTTAACTTTCAAATCACAACCTTCATTTTCAATTAACCCAAGGAATCCACAGTAAAGACTTCTATTATGCAATTCTAAATCTTGAATTATTTCCAAAGATTTATCTAATGGGATTCCCGCAATCGCAGGGGTTGGATGAAGTGTTTTAACGAATGATAAGTAATCAATATTTAATTTAAAATTAAAATTCTTGTTTAAGTGTATTATATCTCCAGCAGTTTTCTCTAAAACTTCAGATTGTTTGGTTATGTATCCATTTTCTTCAATTTTTCTTTCTATAAAATCTACTACATATTTATGTTCTTGAAAATCTTTATCTGACCATTTTAAATTTTCATTTTTGGATTTGCTTCCTGCCAAAGCATGGGTAAAAAAACCACTTTCTAAATTTCCTTTTATTAATGTTTCTGGTGAAACACCTATCCACATACCATGTTTAGGATGATTTAGGATGTACTTAAATCCTTTGGAATAGGTTAAACATAGTTTTTTAAAGACTTCAAAATAGTTGGAAATTTCAAAGTCTGATTTTACTACTCTACTTAAAATACATTTTTCAATTATATTTTCATTGCAATACCCAATTATTCTTTGTATTGACTTTTTATAATCTTGATTGGAAATGTTTTTTTCATTAAATATTTTAGGGTTTTCAATAATTACTTCCTTTTCTAAATCGGTAATTTCTCCATCAATAAAATAAGTTTCTTTGTTAAATGCGTTACAAACAAAGTAGGTGTTGGTTATGTTCTTTTTAAAATCAAACAAACACCATTTACCAATGGCTATTTTATTTTTATTTGTAACAGTATCCTGATAGATTACAAAGCTATCCTTCCCTGAAAGGTGGATCATTTTATTTACTTTTTTTTACAATCATTACTGTTAATCTACAAACAGAAATAAGTCTTTCATTATTGTCTTTAACCTCGATATTCCATATATGAGTTTTTTTTCCTCTATGAATAATTGTTCCTTTTCCTATTACATAATTATCTCTTGCACTTCCAATATGATTTGCATTAATTGATAGACCTACAGCGTATTCAGTTTTGAGATCTATTAATATATGTGATCCTACACTTCCAATGGACTCTGCCAATGCAACAGTAGCACCTCCGTGAAGAATCCCCATAGGCTGAGTAGTTTTAGAGTTAACTGGCATTTTAGCGATTAAATAATCTGAACCTATATCGGTAAATTCTATTTCTAAAGTAGAAAGTAATGTATTTTTAGAAAAAGAATTGAGTTCAGCTAGTGATATGTTTTTTGGAATCATTAATTGAGGACAATTATTTTAAGAGATTTAAAAGGCTTCTTTTCAAATTTTAGATAATAAATTCCAGGACCATTATCCTTTAAATTTATCGTTAAGTTATTGGATGAATTTAAATCTATTTCTAGAACTAACTCACCAATGCTATTGAATATAAATCCTTTCCCAAGTTTTTTATAATCACTAATATTTAAATCCAAATTAAATATTCCATTGTTAGGGTTTGGAAATACCATTTTAGGATAATTCCCATAATTATTGATACCAGTATTTGAAGAAACTTTAATTAACGTGTCTTTTGTACAAACTCCTTGTCCACTGGTTACAGTCAGCTGTACATTGAAATTTCCAGAATTATTAAAAATAACTCCACCTGGATCTTGGGCTGTAGATGTTGTTGGAGAAACTCCGCCTAAACCATTGATGTCAAAGTCCCAACTGTAAGAAGCCGTTCCAGAATTACTTCCTCCAAAAAAGTCCATTGGGTTTCCTTGATCAACAGAATCGGTATAAAGTCCAATAATACAGTTTAAACTTGATGCTCCACCAGGAGGATAGGTTCCATCAATAGAATTTATATTTAAAGTCATAGGGTCTAGCCAAGGCTCTAGTTGTGCACCATTCGAACTACCATTACTAGTCCAACTAGTTGAGAACTTTCCATATTCATCCGAATACCAATCTGGATTGGAACAAATAGACCCACCTCCAGATAACTGACCTACAATTCTTTTGTCTTGGTTGAAAATTGGAGAACCTGAAGAACCTCCTTCAGTAACTCCATGGCCATTAGATGTAGCATCCCAGTAAACTTCCCAATGAGCATTGAAAGCTCCGCCATTATAACTAGAGCTGGCCAAATTGCTGTTGAATGTAGATATTTTTTTTGCGCTTCCGTTTGGATGGTGTATTCCAACTCCACTAGAGACCAAACTATTACTTCTGTCCCATCCTGCGAAATAGGCATTATAAGTCGATGGTATGTTTGTATTAAGTTCGACAAGAGTGAAATCTGAGCCAGCAACTTGATTTGAAGCGGGAGGATTATTTAAAATTCCACTTCCAGATGTTGCTTTAACTACTCCATTAATCATAGTTTGATTTCCTTTGGATGGATTGGATGCATTTGCATTAGGTTGACAACTTGTTTTTTGGTAATTCCAGTACCAAGTGTATCCACTCAAATTTTGATTTGCAGTTGGTTCTCCACAGTGCCAAGCTGTAAAAATATAGGGTGTGCAATCTTGAGATGTATTATTTATAACTGAGGAAGAACATACATAAATGTAATTTGGATCCGTGTAGGTGAAATGAACAACAGCATCAATCTGTTCTGTCCAACCAATATTTTCTGGAGAACAGGCAACATCTACCTGACAAAATTCAGCACTTTTTGGACTAAAGGATGTGGTTTTGCTCTTAAATGGTTCTAAATAATCTTCGAAACCTCTAAAAATATAGCCTACTTTGTTGATTTGAATTTTAAGATGTCCAGTTGAATAACTAGGTTCAAAATATTCAATTGTAATTACCTCACCTTCAATAACCTGTGTATGAGTTAAAAGATTATTAGAGTTGGTTATTGAATTAAATTCCCCAATTAAGTGTTTTTTGTTAGAATTATAAATAAACATTTCAGCACCTTCAGGAATACTAAAGTCTTCAAAAAATAGAGATAGACCAATTGCAGCTTTACATCTTATTTTTAAAAACCCCGATTTTGATCCATTGGAATGATTTATCCATGTTCCATTTTTTATAAGAGAAAGATTTGTGGATTGTATAATTCCAACTTTATAAGTTTGTTTTTCATCAATTTTTGCAAATTCAATCTCTTTAAATGAGGGTGCCTCAATCAAATACTCATTTATTGGAGTATTAATATTTTCAGTAAAAGAATAGGGAGTTCCGCCTTGAGAAATCTGACTTTGGTAGCTTCCGAAAAACAAGATAGATAATATGGAAATTAAATTTATTTTTGTATAATTCATAGTAATATAAAATTACAAAAAAAACAGTTATAATTTTTAATGCTATGTCAATAAGAATTTCAAATTTTTAATATGAAGAGAATCATGTTGGTTGAGGATGAGGAAAATTTACATTTAGCAATAAAACTAAATCTAGAACTGGAGAACTACAATGTGAGTTCAGTTTACAATGGGAAAAATGCCATGACTAAGTTTCGTCAAGGCAGATTTGATTTGATAATTTTAGATGTAATGCTTCCGGAAATGAATGGGTTTGATATTTGCGAATCCATAAGATTAGAAAACTCTAAAGTTCCAATTCTTTTTCTTACTGCAAAATCTTCTAATGAAGACAAATTAACTGGTTTAAGGATTGCCGATGATTATTTAACAAAACCTTTCAATCTTAAAGAGCTTATGCTAAGAGTTCAAAATTTGATTTCAAGAACTCAATATAAAGAGGAATACAACAAAAAAAATAAACTTTTTATAGCAGGTTGTAATGTTGATTTTAAATCTTTTGTTATCCAAAATAAAGAGGGAGAGGATTTCACATTGACCCATAAACAAATTAAATTACTTAAGTTATTTATTGAGAAGACAGACCAAGTGATTTCTCGTCAAGAGATCTTAGAAAAAGTTTGGGGTTACGATGTTTACCCATCTTCTAGAACTATAGATAATTTCGTATTGTTGTTTAGAAAAGTTTTTGAAAAAAATCTTCCATCATCCACCTATTTTAAGTCAATTAGAGGAGTCGGATATAAGTTTACTCCCTAGCAAATCTCACAATAAGAGCTATCTAATTTGTGCTTAAATACTTCAGTATTACTTATTTCTTCAACAAAATTTACCAGCCAATCTGAATAATTTTTTACCAATTCATTGTTAATGCCATCATTTTTTTTGAATTTTAAATTTAGTTTTGGTTGATAGGTGTTTTTTAATGAAATAATTTGACAAGTTATATTTTCAGTTTTTTCTTTAGAATTATTCCATAATAAAGCATAAAAAAACAATTGAAGAGCCTTGTGTTTTTTAGTTAATTGATCAAAATCAAAAATATTCAAATCCTTTTGTAAAACCATTCCTGTTTTGTAATCTATTAATCTTATTCCTTGGTCTGTTGAATCTATTCTATCCACATGCCCTAGGAATTTAATTTTATTACTCGAATTATTAGATATATTATTAAATGTCAGTTCATTTTCAGTTTCTAATATTTTGTATTTTCCAAAGGAATTAATTTCAGGAATTTCTTTGACCAATAAATTTTCAATGCATTTTTTAAAATGGTGGTACACAAGTGCATTTTTACCATTTATAAATCTTTTGTCCAGAAATATTTCGTTAAATGTATTGTTCATACATTCGGAAAGTTCATTTTTGATTTTTTTTATCTCATTTTCATCAATTATACGCCCTTTATAAAATAAACTTTCTAAAGTTTGATGAATTCCAATTCCCCAGTCGCTGGGTTCTAAATGTTGATTTATTTTTTTCTTTTCTTTTATTTTTAAAACATATTTGAAATAAAAATCTAAAGGACATGTACAATACTTTTGAATTGAGGAAGTTGAAATTCCACTTTCCATCCATTTTAGAAGAATATCTTTGGTTTTTACACTATTCTTAACATGATGGATATTCTGAACTATATCCATTTTCACGTGATGATGGTTTATTTTAAAATTCTTTTTCTCCCCAAATTCTTTTTCTATTTGTCTTATGTATCTACTAGGCTCATTGTAGGTAAGTCCTTTGTCATCTCCTTTTACATAGAGCAAATCAATATTTTTTGCATAATGAAAATTTCTAAAGAAATAATAAGCAGACAATGCCTCTCTTTCATATATTGAAGGAATTCCAAAAAACTTTTTCAAGTCCTCAGGAAAAAGATCTGTAGAATTAGATTTAGAGGGTAAAAACTCTTCATTACAAGAAACAAAAACTATATTTTCATAGTCTAAAGTTCTACTCTCCAAAAGACCAATAATTTGAATTCTAGCATTATTTTCTCCTTTAACAACTACACTTAAGCCATTAATTTCTTTTAAAAAAAGTTTTATAAATTGTTGAGCATTGAGCTCTATTTTGTAGTTAACTAGATGGGAATTAATTTTTAAAATTGCTTCTTTTATCTTATTTAAATTTAAAATATCGTTTTTACTTTCAGTGTATATTTTTTCTACAACATTTATAAGTTTTATTATTTTATTGGTAACCTCACTGGGTGAAGAATTTAAGAAATCTTCAACACTAGTAATTATTTGCTCTAAAACAGGATGGTGTTTTTTCAGTGTTAAACTACTAATTTCAAATGCATGCTTCTGATTTTCAATATATAAACTTTTAATTTCTTTTTTTGATAAAGTATTCCCTATGGTGCTAAAATTAAGTAAGACATCTATCCATTGGTAATTGATTTTATTCTTCTGGAAAATAGAATTTGAATCTAATAGAAATCGAATTAATTTATTGCTTTCAAAGTATTCAATTTTCATTCCAGATGAATAGTTTATACTTTTTTCATTCTTTAGAAGTTTTCGGTATAGTATTGGACCAAGGTTTTCGTCCATTAAAATTATTGTGAAATTCTTAGAAGTGTTTTTAACAATATTTTCTATTATATTAATTTGTTGATTGCTAGTAAATGACGAATAAATATTAATTTCTTTAGGTTCGTCTGATATTTTGTTAGATGGTTTGTTGTAATGTTTTGTTGCGTGCTTTCTATAAAAAAAACCAGCTTCATGGTCTTGATTTAAAGTGTAAAATTCATCTATATCAACAACTATTTTAGAAGAATTGTTTTTTGTTAAATAGTTCACAATAGTTTCTTCACTTTTTGAAAGTGCATTCAATCCTATAAAACAAATATTTTTACCTTTTGGGAAATAATCCTTTGGGTTTTCAGCTATGGTTCTTGTAATTAATCCACCTGTTCCCTTTTTTTTCTCCAAAAGTCTTTTTTTAAATCTTTTATATAGTTCACCAGTCTTTTTAAACTGAGTAATAAAGCTTTCTTGGTTTTTTGATAGATTTTTATCATTTAGACTCCAGTTGTCTATCCCAGAAATATTGTCTAATTCCTGAAATAACTTATGATGATCAATCATGTTTCTCTCAACGTCGTTATAGTTTTTTAATAAAGTACTTGCTTGATTCTGGAAATCATTGTAGTTGAGGTCTTTATCCAAAAATAATGCTTCATTATATAGCATTAGACTCGCTTCAATATTAGAAATAGGACTGAGTTTTGAAATGGTGTTAAAATAATTTTGAATGGTTTTAAATTCTGGAAATACAACGGATTTTTTAATAGCATCATTGAAACAATTTCTCAAATGCCATTTGGATCTTTCAGATGGAACAATTATAGTTAGAAGATGTAAATCCTTAAGAGGATAATTTTTAAGAATTTCACTAGCTGCATATGTCAGGAATTTTTCCATAATTAAAAGTAAAACTTTTAATTACTTATTTTATTACTTCCCATGTATGATCTGCTAATAATTTTACTGAACTGATAAAGTTTAGAGGGCATCCTTTTCTTCCCCATTCTTTTTCTCCAATCATCATTAAAAAGAATCTCCCATCTTCATTTTCATACAAATGATAAATATGAGATATTAACGGCTCAAATCTTATTTCTGCGTGATATATCATTTCAGAAATTTCAATTCGTTTCTTGATAGTATTTGCCTGTTGTGCAAGAAGACTCATTTGCTGTTTTATCTGGTCAAGTTGCATATCTGTTTGATGCTCCATTGCAGATATTGCTTTGGTTTTAATAGCCCCTTGTTTAGTAGGTATAACAGGAAAGCTTCCTCTGTGATGTCCATAGGTTAATGAACCAGGATTTTCTGTAATGTTGTCTTTATCTATTGGATTAATTATGTCTTTTTTCTTTTTCAATGTCTTAAAATGGGTTAGAAAAGTTATTGTTATTTATAAATTCTGGATCTGAAAGAGTTAATAAAAATGCTTTAAGTTCTATTCTTTCTTGAGGGTTTAATTGAACACCTCCTTGTGAGGAGAACTCAATAAGTGGATCAATATTTGGTGAATTTGGGTGAATACCAATACTGTAAAAATTAATCACTTCTTCTAAAGTATTAAACCTTCCGTCATGCATGTATGGAGAACTGTATTCAATATTTCTAATGGAAGGAACTTTGAATTTAAAATTGTCTTCAATTCTGCCAGTTACTAGCCCTCTGCCAGAATCAACTGGTATTTCGTCAAGGCCATTATTCTTGAAAGATAAATCTGTTCCTAAAATACCTCCGTGACAATGAAAACAATCACCTCCACTTAGACTATTAAAAGAAGATAACCCCGCATTTTCTTCAGGTGTTAAAACAGCCTCATTTCTTAAATATTTATCATATTTTGAATTTGTAGAAACCATAGTTCTTAAAAATTGAGCAATTGCTTTTACTGCATGAATAGAATCTGGTTCTAGAGTGCCAAATGCTTCAAAAAACATATTTCTGTAATTGTTGTCAAATCTTATTTCAGAAAGAAAATTAGCCCAGGTTTCGTCCATTTCAGTACTGTCTAGTACTGGTATAAGTATTTGCTCCTCTAAAGAAATAGATCTGCCATCCCAAAAGAAATCTTTTGACCAAGCTAGGTTTTGAAGAACCATAGCATTTCTTTTTCCTAAATCACCATTTATTCCAGTACTGACACTGCTTGGGTCAGAAAAAGCCTTTTCTGGCAGGTGACAACTTGCACAATTCATATTGTTATCTCCACTTAGTTTTTTTTCCCAAAATAAATGTCTTCCAAGACGAACTCCCTCAAGAGTTAGCGGATTATCTTCTGGGTGTTCAATGGCAGGGAAATTACTTGGTAAGTCAATACTAGTTAGGGTTGGTTGAAAAGACGATTCAACTGTGATTTTCTTTTGACATCCAATTATGAAAATATAGAGAAGTGTTAAAGATCCAATATGTAGTTTTAAACTTTTCAAAACAACTAGAAATACTTAGAAATTATATTATTAGAATTATCAGAAATTTTTGTAGCTAATGGAATATTATCAGATGTATGGGTGAAATTGTTGTTTTTAATATCTATATCATTAATTATTTCATCCCATTTCAAATTTAATTTAATACTGTAAGAGTCAGTTAAATTCCCATTAAAATTTACTCCGTTAGTATTGTCATATATTCTACAACTAATATTATTCATTGCACTTATAAAAGCATCCCCACCTAAATGGTAAACAAATATTTCACCAGGATCAAAAATTCCATTTGAATTTAAATCTGCAACTCCTTCAATTACCACAAATAAATAGCTCCAATCTATAGAGTTAGAACCCATTTGCCAATGCATACTAGGTGTCTGGTAAGAAAGTGGATTGTTACTTAGGTATAAAGCTGGATCTAGGTGATTATTAATAGAATCAACACCAACTTGAAATTCACAATCAATGGTATTGATTTGTGCCTCAAATATATCATTTCCCCACCTGTCTATAGGCGAAAAGAAACCTAAATTATAAATATGCTGGTTAGGTTGAATTAAAAAATACTTTAATGTGTCATCAAAACATATATTCTCAGAATTGTAAAAACAATTTTTTCCTAGGTAAAAATTTGCTCTGCTAAATTTAATCAGGGTGCCAAAATCATCCAAATAAGTAGAGTCTAGATTAAAATCATTTGTCTTGAATAGATGATAGGTTTCTAAAAAAAGTGGTTTTGAATTGTCATATTCACAAGAGCCATCACTCAAATTTGCTTTTGGATGGTAATTAGATGCTAGTGGATCTTTACAACCTGGTCTATCGCAACTTGTTATTAGAAGTGCAAAAGCTATAGTGGCAATAAATGTTTTTTTTAGAATCATAGGTTTATAATATTTTTAAAGAACGCAATTGAAACATAAAAAGCATGGTCTAAAAGTATTTTATAATCTAAATTAAGTTATTTTAAAAAAGGAGATAGATTTGTTTAAATTTATCCGCTATGATTTTAAGATGGTTTATTTTCTTGTTAGTAATTATTGGTTTTAACTGGTATTCTTCTTTAGCTATTAAAACTATTACCAAAAATTCTTGGATTTACTATACCTATCTACTAGTTAATTTATTGATTTTAGTAAATTTTGTAATTCAAATAACACTTAAAAACTATTCTTCTTATTTTTTCTATTCTTTAGGGTTGGTATTGGTTTCTGTAGTTTTTCAAATTTCAGTAATAGTCTTTTTACTTGTAGAAGATTTTATTCGTTTACCAGTTTGGGTTTATCGCATTTTCAGTAATGGATTAGAAACTTCGCTAAGTTATATTCCATCAAGAAGACTTTTTATTTCTCAACTTTCAATTTTATTAGCTAGTATCCCGGCAAGTGCTTTATTTCTTGGAATGCTTAGAGGAAAATATAATTACAAGGTTATAAAACACCAACTTTCCTTTAACAGGCTTCCCAAAGAATTTAACGGATTTAAAATTGTTCATATTTCTGATTTTCATTGTGGAAGTTTTGATAATAAAGAAAAGTTGACTTATGGTATTGATTTAATTAATAAACAAAAACCGGATATTATTTTATTTACTGGAGATATGGTCAATAATATCGCAGATGAAATTTTACCATGGAAAGAACTTATTTCATCTGTTAAAGCACCGCATGGAAAATATGCAGTTTTAGGGAATCACGATTATGGAGATTATACATCTTGGGATAGTGATCAAGACAAAGTAAATAATTTAAATAAATTGATTGCTCTTGAGAGCGAAATGGGATTTAAGGTTTTAAAAAACACGTCTGAGATAATTAAGATAAATCAATCCACAATTGACTTAATTGGGGTTGAAAATTGGGGTAGCGGGTTTAAGCAAAAAGGAGATTTAGATTTAGCTTTGTTAAATACGAACCCTAATGATTTTAAAATTTTAATGTCTCATGATCCCACTCATTGGAAAGAAAAAGTATTAACCCATAATCAACATGTCGATTTAACACTTTCGGGTCACACCCATGGAATGCAATTTGGGATAGAAATCCCAGGAATTATTAAATGGAGTCCCGCAAAATATAGATACAAACATTGGGCAGGTATTTACCAAGAATCAGGACAAATAATTAATGTTAACAGAGGATTTGGCTTTTTAGCTTATCCTGGCAGGGTAGGGATATACCCTGAAATCACACTAATTACTCTTCAAAAGAAAGAAGTTGAAAATGGATAACCAGCTTCTTGTATACAGATCATCAGCTGGTTCGGGAAAGACCTATACCCTTGTTAAAACTTATCTGTCTTTACTTTTTAAAATCAATTCTAACTATGGATTTAAGCAAATTCTAGCTATTACTTTTACAAACAAAGCAGCTGAAGAAATGAAAAAAAGAGTTTTAACTGCTCTTGATGAGATTTCTTTAGAGGGTATAGAAAATAAGCTTGCAATAGAAATCTCCAAGGAAAATAATTTTGACATTGTTGAAATCGTAGAAAGATCAAAATTAATTACTCAAAAAATATTGCATAATTACAAAGACTTTAATCTCATGACTATTGATAAATTCACTAATAAAGTCATAAGATCCTTTTCAAAAGAATTAGGAATTTCAAATAACTACAACATTATTTTGGAGGAGAATGAGTTTTTGGAAGAAGTTATTTCTAGGTATATTGATGAAGTATCCAAAGATGAAAATCAATTAGATATTCTTGAACAAATGATAGATCAATCAATTGAGCTAGGGGTGAATAACGATATTGAACGACAACTAAATAAGCTAAAAAGAATAATTTTCAAGTCCAATTCCCAGTTTATAAATCCAATGAATGCTGAAGAAATAGCAGATTTAAGAAGTTTTGTCTATCAGGGTTTAAAAATTTCAGATAATAAGCTAAAAAAATCAGGGGCATTAGGTCTAGAAATTCTTTCGGATCATCAAATTCCAGATTCATGGTTGTCACATGGTAAGGTGAAAACTATTTTTAATTCTACAGATCAAGTATCTAATTTAAGCTATAAGGAAATAGAGAAGTGGAATACTTGGCTCGAAAAAGATCAGTGGTTTAAAAAGTCTTTAAATAAAAATGAATTTGCCACGGTCAATATTATTTACGATTCAATTATAGAAGAGATTAAAACCATAATAGAAGAGATTACCAATAAACTCAAACTTGTTGAAGTACATAAGTTTTTGGTCCCTTTTTCAATGGTTCAGTCTTTAATAGAGAGGATTAATATTGAGAAAAAAACTCAAAATTCTATTTTAATTTCTGATTTTAATGATTTGGTAAGTGACATTATAAAAAATGAACCAGCAGGATTTATTTTTGAAAAAATCGGCAGTAAATATCAATTTATTTTAATTGATGAATTTCAAGACACCTCTACTTTGCAATGGAATAATTTAATTCCTTTAGTGCATGAATCTTTATCTGTTGGGGGGCAAAATTTGGTCGTTGGAGATGCAAAACAAGCTATTTACAGGTGGAGAAATGGAAATGTGAGACAGTTTATAGATCTTCCGAAAATTCACGATACTAATTTAAAGTACAATTACGAGTCTCTCTTTGCTAATTCTTTTATTGAAAAAGAACTAGATAATAATTGGAGATCTGCTGTTAATATCGTTGAATTTAACAATTGGTTTTTCACTACAGTAGTTCAAGACTTAGATTCTCCCAGCATTCAAAAAGCCTATAAAAATCTACAACAGGATTGTGAAAGAGATTTTAATGGCTTGGTGAGTATTCAAATTTCTGAAAAGTCAGATTTTGAATTGGATAATTATTTAAAATTAAATATTCTAAATGCCATTGAATCTGGTTACCGTTTTAAAGATATTTCAATTTTAGTAAGGTCTAAAAAAGATGCCTTGAAAGTTGTAAATAGCTTACTTTCCAATCCACTAATTATAAATGGTAAAACCTTAGAGATTCCTTTTATTTCAGAGGATAGTTTGTTTTTAAATACCTCTTTAGCTTACAAAATTCTAAATTCTGCTATAAATTATTTTGAATTTCAGGAAGATAGAGAGTTGGCAATTTTAAATCATTTTTTAGAAAATTACTTTTTGTCAGATAATTCAAAATTAGAAATGGTAAAAACTAATCTTAGGGTTTTTGATTTTGAATATTATTCCAACTTTTTTGACTTTGAAAAGCTAAGTTTTATATTAAATATATTACACCTGAATCCAAACGATCCTTTTGTTGATTTTTTCATGAATTTAGCCAATACTCTAGTCTTAAAGGAGAGCTTTTCTATGATTCAGCTGCTAGATTTCTTTGAGGAGAAAGCTAGTAAATTATCTGTAGAAAATGCTCCGAAAAATGCTGTTCAAATATTAACAGTTCACAAATCTAAAGGATTGGAATTTCCAGTAGTAATTATTCCTTTTACTAATTGGGGCCTAAAAAGCAATTTAGATGTGCAATATACTTTGGTTGATAATGTTAATTTAGAGGATAGAAATATTGATCGTTATATAGGGGAGATGTCCAATAAGAGTTTGTCACATCTTGACAAAAAATTGGTTTATGAAATTGAAGAGAAAGAAGTTCTTTTAGATACTTTAAATTTATATTATGTTGCTTTTACAAGAGCTATAGATCAGCTGTACGTTTCATTTGAAAATTCGGATAAAAAAACCAATCTACCTAATTTATTAACCTCAACAATTAAGGTCCATAATTCCTACATGGAAGAAACCAAGAATCTATTAATTTATTCTAAAGATGAAAAGCTTTCTATGGACTTTTCAGAAAGCAAGTCTGTGAGTAAAGTTTTTAATCTAACAACTAATAGTGATTTCAACTACTACAACAATATTCACTCTAATCTTAAGTTTTCTTCTAAAGAAAATTTTGGAACTTTTTTTCACAATGTTATTAGCAAGGTATACTCAGATTTTTCATCTGGGTTGGATTATTTAGACACTCTATTGGGCCATTCTAACTTAGATATAAATTACATTACTAAAACTAAAACTATTCTTAGTGAAATTCAGAATAAAAAGTCCTTAAGTTTCATCTATGATTCCAATCAAATTATCTATAATGAAAGAGAATTTAAATCTTCAGAAGGTGAGATTTTAAGATTAGATAGATTGATTATTAAAGATAACCATGCAATAATAATTGATTATAAAACTTCCAAAGGAGATAATGATGTTAATCAAGTTCTAAACTATTTGTCCAATATTAATTTGTGTGGTTTTACCAAGGTTTCAGCTTTTTTACTTTACGTATCTACTCAAGAATTAGTTGAGGTTACTATTTAATTATGTTTGGATAGTCTGTAATAACACCATCAACTCCCATAGTAATTAGAATTTTTGAATTTGCTTTATCATTTATTGTCCAGGCGTATATAGCTTGTTTTTTGGAATGAATGAAATCGATAATTTCTTGTTTTATAATCTTGTATTCAAGTCCAACTCCAAATGGCTTAAAGGTCATTAATTCCAATTCTTTTTTGAAGTCTTCATCACTTGAAAGAAAAATGAATTTAGAATTAGGCATTATTTTATATAGCTCATTAAGTATCTTAAAGTCAAAAGACATGAAATATATATTATCTATTAGTTTACTATTTCTAGTTTCTTCAAATATTATTTTCGCATAAGTTTCATATTCTGGAAAATATTCATTTATTAAGCTATAATCGCATTTTATTTCAAAAAGTATATCTCCCTTATAATCATTAAGTTCTTTTTTAAATTCTTTAAATGTTGGTTTCTTTTCCTTGATTTTTAATTGATTAGGAAACTCTTTTATAAACTTACTCCCGCAGTCTATTTCTTGAATCTCCTGAACATCCATTTGATAAATATTAAGATTTTTATCAGTTAATTTATTAGTTGTGCAGTAATTGGTATCTATATAGGATTCATGAGATATAATTAATTCCTGATTTTTATTTACAACCACATCTAGCTCTATTCCGTCAACGCCCAAAGAGATTGCTTCTTTAAATCCTTTGATTGTGTTTTCTGGATAAATGCCTCTGCATCCTCTATGACCAAATATTTTATACTGTTTTTGTGAAATCAACTTGTTAGTATTGAATAATAAAACAAGAGCTAATAAAAATCTTATTTTAATCATCTTAGTAGATTCAACGATCCACTAATTTTTTCAGACTTTATTGTTAGAGTATAAAAATAAGTTCCTGTAGGTGCTTCACTACCTACGCTATTTCTACCATCCCATTTTAAATTATTACCTGTAGAGAAATATTGTACTTGCCCCCATCTATTATATATAAAAAGTTCTGCACACTCTTCTACTTTTTCAGGGATTTCAATTTTAAAATAATCATTATCTCCATCTCCATTTGGGGTAAATACATTTGGGTCAGCTATGTCAAAATAATCTTCAAACTCAAGTGCTTTTCCAGTGTAGGTCAATGTATTTGAACAACCGTTAGAATCTTGGACAAATAGACTACTAGAATAACTTGAGCTAAATTCAAATGTTTTAGCTATATCATCAGTAAATATCGTATCTGAGTCATTAAAGAGCCAGTAAAAATTTAATGTAGGATCAGAAGTGTTTGAATAAGCTATTTCTATGCCATCACAACCTGGTTGAATAATTGTGTCAAAAATAGCTTCTATCACAGGTATTTCTACATTTAAGGTGTCTACTATAATACAACCTTTAGTGTTGGACATATTCACTAAATAAGAGATTGTAGAATTTGGGGTTAAGTCTGGATTTCCAATATTTGGGTCTGATACTCCAGTTGTAGGAGACCAACTAATTGTTGTTGGAAGATCACCATAAATGTTCGGTTGAAATGATTCACCATTACAAATTACAGTATCGTTGGATGTGTTAGCAAGAAATATAAATACTTGTACAGTATCGTATCCTATACATCCATTGCTGTCTGTTACTTCCACAACAAATTCCATATCGTCATTAGGAAAAGCAAGTGGACTTGCAACATTGGGACGATTTATATATAAACTATCTAGCCAAAAGTAACTAACTCCACCAGTAGCTTGAAGAGGAATAGCAACATTAGCACAAGTGTCTATATCATCTCCAGCATTAGCTACAACATTGTTGAAAACATCTACCAATATTGTGTCAAAATCAATACATCCAAAAGCATCTGTTACCTTAAGTATGTAATTGCTAGCTGAAGTTGGTGAGGAAATAGGATCGTAAATATTTGTGTTAGACAAACTAGTGTTGTTTGTCCATTCTGGAGTAATTCCACCAGATCCGTTCAATTGTAAGGACACTCCAGTACATGTAGCTGTATCTTCACCGGCATTAGCTACAGGTAGTGATAGAACTGTAATGAAGAGAGAGTCCACATTTGAGCAGCCATTAACATCTGTTGCTGTTACAAAATAGTAAGAACTAAAATTAGGAGAGGCTACGGGATTAGATATGGTGTTATTAGATAGATTGGTATTAGGAGACCAATTATAGCTTGTTACTAAAGCAGAACCGGTAGAATTAAAAATAGTAGAATCTCCTAAGCATAAACTATCTAATCCACTAGCAGTTATGGCAGGTAAAGAATAGATACTCACCCCAATTGTATCGTAATTTGTACAGTTTAATGTATCAGTAAGAGCAAGTATGTAACTAGTATCTGTCAGAGAATAAACAGAAGGGTTGAAGATGTTGGTGCTAGATATTGCATAATTGGGAGACCAAGCATAAGAATAATTTTGATCAACCGGAGATGTTAACTCAATACTATCATCTAGGCAATAAAATAAATCTGCTCCTAAATCAAAATTTGGAAGAGATTTAATGTTGATAATGGTAGTATCAATTATGTAACACCCATTTGTATCAAAAATAGATACTTCAAAAATTGTAGTTTCTGTTGGGCTTGCAGTTGGATTCGCAGAAGATTCATTTATAAGAATGGTGTCTCCTATTGAATTAGTTATTGGTGTCCACAAATAAGAACTACCTCCAAAAACGGATAAGGTTGTACTTTCTCCAAAACATATTGAAGTATCAATAGAAGAATTTCCAACAACATCAATGAAAAAGTCTACAAATACAGAATCAATTCCTGTACAAGTATCGTTGGTTGTTTGGACAGTGAACCAACTTGGAACATCTGGTTGAGATGTTGGATTTCCATTAGTTGGATTAGTTATGTTTGAGGAAGAAGTCCAAAGGTAAGAAGAACCAAAAGGTGCAGTTGGATTTCCACCTAAGACTACACTATTTGAACCACATATATTTATAGTGTCCCCACCAGCATCAGTTGGAACATTTGGTTCAACTTTAAGAAAGACTGTATCTTTATTTATACAATTATTTATATCAATTACTTCAACTACATATGTTTCATCGTTAAATGGATTTGCTGTTGGTGTTCCAGTTGATGAGCTAAGAGTTGAATCTGGAGACCAATTATAAGTTACCCCACCAGTAGCAGTTAATGTCAAAGATCCTCCAGGACAGATCCAAAGATCATCACCGGCGTTAGCTAATGGTAAATTCCATATGTTAATATCAATAGTGTCTTTGTTTATACATGAGTTAGCATCAATTCCAGTAACTATATAACTTGTTGAGTCTTCTGGCCAAGCATTAATAGAACTTGAAATGGCAGATGATATATTAAAGGTAGGACTCCACTGGTAATTTACTGCTCCTGTTACAGTTAATTGTGCTGTATCACCTATACAGATATCTTGATTAATTCCTGCATTAACGTTTGGTAAACTATTCACTTGGATATTTATCTCAGCTGTATCTATACAGTTATTGTTTCCTGTAACAACTACTTTATATGATGAATTTAAAGAAGGCCAAATTTCCGGGCTTGCTATATTTATATTATTGATGGAGTCTTGGTTTAACCACTGGTACGAGATTCCACCGCTTGCAGAAATAATTATACTATCTCCGAAACAAATCGATGCGTCGTTGGATGTAACAATTATTGGTAAATCATTTACCAAAACTTGGACAGTATCTTTATTAGAACAGTTGTTTAGATCTGTTCCAGTAACGATATATTCAGTGAGATTTGCAGGGTATACAAGAGGGTTAGAAATAGTATTGCTAGTTATATTAATATTTGGAGTCCACAAGTAATTATCGCCTCCATTTGCCAAAAGTTGAATGGAATCTCCTAGACATATTGTTTCATCTAGTCCTGCATCAATTGATGGAAGACTTAAAATGTTTACGTTAACGGTATCTTGGTTAGTACAATTATTTATATCTGT
>TARA_B110000027_G_scaffold13952_1_pt1 | contig 20506 bp, 22 predicted proteins | sample TARA_B110000027 | Tara Oceans TARA_B110000027 (sample SAMEA4397101) | marine metagenome | biome: Polar Biome; feature: [SRF] surface water layer (ENVO:00010504); material: water (ENVO:00002006), including particulate matter (ENVO:01000060) such as... | depth 5 m
GATGCCTTAGAACAAAACTTTTTACCACAGCAGCGGTTACTTGAACAGTTAGATTATTTACTAAAATATTAAATTGATTAATTTACACTAAAATTTTGAAGAGATCAGGCTACATATTATCCTTCTTATCCGTATTTTTTTTGTGCTGTGTATCTTTTAAATCACAGGCTCAATTAATATCTGATAGCGATGCTAAACTAAGAACGATAAAGGTCAAGAAAAAGGGTAACTCCCTATTTAATGGAAAGAAAAACCGAGGAAAGCATCGTGAAAGTGAAGGGGCTTATGTTTTGGGTAAACGTTTAAAATATGCAGAGTTTGCCAATCATGAGTTTGAAAGAAATAAAATAAGGAGTGTAGCAGGGCATAAAAATAATTTTCATGAAAGCAAACTGAGCTGGTTTAGTTTTGATTTGTTTATTAATAAGAAATCTTGGACCTCCTTCACGGGCCCAGCCTTTACAGATTTAAGTGTTAAAAAATCAGTACAAGGAGGCTATTTAAATTCCAAAAATAGAGATTGGAATTTATTATGGGTGAAATTAGGACCCACAAGCCATACCCCTGAGGGAATCAAAGAAAAGATAAGCCCTACAAAATTTGACAAAAAAGAACGAAAAATTTGGAATAATTAATGAACTGGATACCTCTTATAAGTGAAGGCCAATTGCTAGAAATTAAACAAGCTTCTCACGAACAACCTGTGATGATATTTAAGCACAGTACGAGCTGTTCGACCAGTGCCATGGTGCTTGATCGTCTTGATCGAAAATGGCATGGGGATGAAGTAGGAAACTTAGCTATCTATTTTCTAGATTTGCTTAGGTACCGTAATATCTCTGATCAAATCTCCATTGACTTTGACTTGCGCCATGAATCGCCACAACTATTAATCATCGAAAGGGGATCGGTTACCTATCATGAATCGCATTTCGGCATAGATTACCACGGGTTATTGGCCTATCTTGATAAGGATTAAAAGTCAAAGGTAATATCTTGTATGATGGCTGGTGCCAGAGCCAACGCAACGGGACAGGTCAGACCTTTATTTTTTAATAATATACGTTGTTCAGAAGAAATGGAGCAGTACTCCCAACTAAAATGGACCTTAATTTTCGCAAGGGTTCTTGGATCGATTCGCATCACTTTGGTGGTCTCCCAAGTAAGGCCTGTAAAGTTAATACCCAATTTATCAGCTTCTATGCCCATAATGGTTGCCATGCAACTACCTAAAGCCGCCGCTAGTAAATCGGTTGGTGAAAAAGTTTCACCTTGACCTTTATTATCTTTGGGCGCATCCGTGAGGAGGGTGTCTCCAGAACCTTGATGCATGATTGAAGTTCTTAATTTTCCTTGATAATTCGATTTGAATTGCATTTACAAACTTTTATCTTTACCCTACGTTACAACAATAGAATAAATTGATTAATGTTTAAAGGGATTCTAACTTTTTTTACCGTTTTAACTTTTTCTTTGGGATATGCCCAATTTGATGACGACGAGAAATATGTAAAAGAATTTATTTGGGGAGTAACTACCAATACGAATAGTAGTTTGATTGGAGGAGTGGTTTTTAGGTATGGAAGAAGTCACAAAGATGATATTTATGAAACGTTCGGTATTGAGTTAGTAAACGTAGCACATCCTAGCGAGCAAAAATATACCTCTTCACAAAACGGGAGCACGTTCATTTGGGGAAAGCAAAATAGATTATTCGCCATTAGAGGGCAATATGGAAGAGATAAGATTATATATGGAAAGGAAAGCCAAAAAGGAGTTCAAATCAATGCTAATATAGCAGCCGGGCCAACTATTGGTATTGTCATGCCTTATTACGTGCTCACCTCTGGAGGAGAATATGTGGTATACGATCCAGTAAGGTACACGACTTTACAATCCATTCAGGGTTCAGGTAAATTTTTACAAGGCTTTGGAGAATCCAAAATAGTACCAGGAATCAATATTAAAGCGGCATTAGATTTTGAATTTGGTAGTTTTATGAGAAATGTAATTGGGGTAGAGTTCGGTGTGATGGCCGAAGGCTATGTCAAAAAAATAGTTATTGTACCTACCCAGACCAATAAAGCTTTGTATACTTCCGCTTTTTTTACTTTTTTTTGGGGGAAGAAAATTTATTAATTGTTTGAGTCAATATATTAAAACTATATGATAGAATTACCTGTAATTTCAGCAGATTCAAGTAAGTATATTAAAAAACCAAATTGGTTGCGCGTAAAACTTCCAGTAGGGGAGGCTTATGCTAAGGTTCGCAAAATCGTAGATAAAAATAAGTTGCATACTATTTGCGAGAGCGGCAATTGCCCAAACATGGGAGAATGTTGGGGTGCGGGAACGGCTACTTTCATGATTTTAGGGAATGTATGCACGCGAAGCTGTACGTTCTGTGCGGTAGCTACGGGAAGACCCCCTGAATATGATGAGGCTGAGCCTCAACGCGTCGCCGAAGCCATTGCTACCATGGGGGTAAAACATGCAGTTCTTACTTCGGTCAACCGCGATGAGCTTAAAGATCGGGGTGCGGAAATATGGTATCAGACGGTAAAATTAGTAAAAGAACTAAGTCCAGCAACCACTATTGAAACTCTAATCCCGGATGTTAAGAACAACTGGGATGCTTTACATCGGATGGTTGAAGGTGGACAAGAGGTAGTTTCTCATAATATGGAAACGGTCGAGCGACTTTACCGAAGGGTGAGACCTCAAGCGAGATATGCTAGAAGTTTAGAACAAACTTTACGGACTTATGAGATGGGCAAGCGAACCAAATCAGGCATCATGTTGGGCCTTGGGGAAACCGAAGAAGAAGTTTTTAAGGCTATGGATGATCTGGTGAAGGCGGGGTTACATATTTTGACGCTGGGACAATATTTACAACCTACGAAAATGCATATTGAAGTAGCGGAGTTTATCCATCCGGACCAATTTGAGAAGTACAAAGAGGAAGGCCTAAGTAGAGGGTTGAAATATGTTGAATCGGGTCCTTTGGTTCGTTCTTCATATCATGCTGAAAGGCATGTAAATGTTCCTATCACTTAAAGGGAGGAACATCCGATCTCAACAGTGAAATGAGGTTCATACCTTAAAGAGCTGTTTATTTTTTGAGCATGATCTCCTCCACGTTATTTTTGATTTTGAAACAAATCTCATCGAGGGGCAAATCGTTGATATCTTCTCCAAAAGGGTCTTCGATTTCTTCTGATATCAGCTCGACACTCACTAAAAAATAAAAGGTAAGAATCACTATGGGTGTCGTCCAATAACCAAATTGCCAGGCAAAGCTGACAGGAAGCGTCATAGAGTAAATGAACAAAAATTTCTTGATAAACATGCTGAATGAAAAAGGGATGGGTGTTGTTTTGATGCGTTCGCATCCCCCTATCATATCTACAAAACCCTTTAATTCTTTATCTAGAATATAAAGTTGGTGACCATCAATGATATGCTCTTTATAAAGTTGATGGGTTCTTTCAAATAAGGCATCGGCCAATTTATTGGGTCTGTGCGAGCTAGCGATGACTTTCTTTCTCAGGGTCTCATCGGGTAATGACAATTCACTAATGAGGATACTATCTCGAAGATGTTCTTTCGTTGCGAAGGATACGTTTCCAATCATTTCCATAAAAAATTGGCGATCGGCTACTCTTTCGACAGGAAGGATGCTACTTATTTTTATCGCTAGATAGCGCGTATCATTAACCAATTTCCCCCATAGTTTTCTTCCTTCCCACCAACGATCATAGGCCGTATTGATTCTAAAGACCAGAAAGAGTCCCAGCATCACACCAATGATAGAATGGAATTGTATGGTGCTTTCATAATGGAGTTTAGCGAGATCCACGATGATGGCTACATAAGCGGTTGAAAACACTCCGATAAACAAAATAAGGGGTAACAATGACTTGAAAACATATCTACTGTAGACATCAAAAATAAGAGAAGCCCAGGATTTAGGATTATATTTTATCATAGTTTTGAATCGCGTAATTTAAATACGCCTTTTTCTAAGTAGCCAATAACTAAAAGCTTTTAAGACTTTAAATTATGTTGCCCGTTTCCACTTACAACGTATTAGACTTGGCGGGACTCATTAGTAGTAAATAATTTAATTTGGTAATTCTTCTATGCAATAATAATAGTAATACTATTAATTAGCAAATTTCCTATCTGATCAGTTGAAATAACATCTTAATCATGGTTTTTTGAAATAAAAGCTATTGATTTTTTATATAAGTATTGATGGTCATGACTTTAATACCATGAGGCCGATTGCCGATTTTAGTTTGATTAATCTACGGTAAGATTGAGTGATGGTTTTTGAATCTATTTTCCCTGTCAAAACTTGATGTTTTATGTGACTATGAAGGGCACCGGCAGAAATAATTTCATCAGGGAAAATATTATTTGAAAAAATAAGGCAATCGACACCCGCATTGATGGCTAAAATCACTGCTTCCTTGAATCCATAGTTTTTAATGATGGCGGCCATATGCATGTCATCACTAAAAATGACACCGTCGTATCCTAATTCTTTCCGAAGGAGGTCTGTAATTATCCGCTTCGAGAGTGTAGCCGGAAAAAGGTCTTCGTCTAGGTTTTTATTTATAATGTGCGCAGTCATTATGGCTTGAACGGTTCCTGTTTTGATCAATTCAATAAAGGGATCTAACTCCTTCTTTTGCCAGCTATTAGAGACGTCTGCGACTCCTAAATGGGTATCGGCTTGAGAGGAGCCATGGCCTGGAAAATGCTTCAATACGGTGGCTACATCATAGGGTTTATGACCCTCCATATAAGCAGAGGCATGTCGAATTACCTTTTTGGGATCTTTTGAATAGCTGCGCTCATTTTTTACGATCACAGGATTATTAGGATTGACGGCCACATCTACAGATGGAGCATAGTTTACATTAAAACCCAGGGAACTAAGTGTTTGTGCAGTTTGTGCACTATAGAATTTTGTTGAGTCTAGATCATCCATCGCTCCTAAATAGGCGGCTGAAACGGTTTTTGGGAAGCCGTATTTAGGTTTTAACCGATTGACATAGCCTCCTTCTTCATCTATCGCTATAAATAAAGGGATATGGGCGTCTTTTTGAAGTACCTGAATCAGGTTACTTAAGGCGGATTTTGTATTTTCTTTTTGTAAATTTTTTTCAAAAAGGATTACACCACCGACTTTATCAGTTTTGATTAGGGTACGTAATTCCTTGCGTACTGAAGGGTCATTAAAGTCAGTAATACCCACCTGAATCATTTGACCAATCATAATGTCTAAGGAGTCTCTTTCCTGACCCAATGCCCCGTAAAAGAAGAGCACAGAAAGGGAGTAAATAGCTATTTTTTTCATATATGTATCATTTTATCTAGTGCACGGCCACTGAGTGTTTGTTGCCCAGTCATAAGATCTGCTGTCAGACAAGAATGGACCGGCAATATGCCAATAATATGACCGAGTGAGAATTTATTTTTGTCTACATTTTTGGGTAAATGAATGATGCCGTGCTCTTGAGATATTTTTTTGAGGTATACGCCCTCTAAGATCTCCCAGCCATTTATGTTAAAAGAGACAATTTGACCAAAATGCTTAGCAGAGTTCTTGACGAAATCTTTAGAAAAATGGACGGCACCACCGTAAATAACGACTTCATTACGATCAAAATGTTGTGCCACAATTGGGCAAGCCATAGCCACTGCGATTTGATCAACCGTACAAGAGCCTATGGCCGCTTGTGTCAGATCATAATAAACGAAGTTACCGCATCGAAATTCGGATATGGGGTTGAAATTTTCAGAGACAGAACAAGAAGGAGTATCGCCATAGCTTACGAAGGGCTTGTCTGTGAATTGGTCCATCAAGGTCTCAAGATTTTGGAGACTTTGTTTGTGCCTCTTTTCAATCTCCAGGCTACCATGAGCCTCATAAGTATGCCCGGCATGCGCCATCAATCCAGAAAATTTGCACATTGAATTTCCCTGATGGGCCAATGATAAAATTAATTTCCAGTTGGCGGCATCAATGCCTGTTCTTCCATAACCAACGTCAGTTTTAATCATATAATTTAGCGGATGCTCTACATGTGATTTTAGATGTGTTAAGGCTTCTTGGGACTCGATGGACAGCGTAAGCTTAATATGGCTCGCTAGTTCATTTATCTCTCGGTACTCCAATAAGTTGTATGGGAAGGCAATATGAATGTCATCCCACCCATGCTGATAAAAATAATGGGCCATGGCAACAGAGGATACAGCAATTTGATTTACTCCCACTTCCCGGAACCACTGCGCTACGGTCGCAGATTGATGGGTTTTAAAATGAGGCCTAAACAGCAGATTTAATCTTTTGGCTTTTTTAGCCATGGAGGCAATGTTTTTTCTTACTTTGACTTCATCGATAATTAAAGTAGGCCGTTTGATTTTCATGGTTGACTATAATCTATCAAAAGTTTGATAATCTCTACAAAATATGCCCCATTATCATATCCATACCAACTCATAGATCTTGGTTCGTATTCTTCTAAATCGTACCATTGGTCATCAGGTACATATCCAGCATATCCACCGTTAAATGAAGATAAAATTAGATTTAGATTTTTGGACTTGGCATAGGCATACAACTCCACTGCTAATTCCCCAGAGAAATCACAAGGCAACCCAATCATGACCAAATCATTGAGCTGAATCATGGAGATTTCCAATGGGGAGTGACCAAATGCCCAATTAAATACCCACGGTCGAACGGCCCAATTTTCAGAAATTTTGAGCATGGGATGTCTTAAAAAAAGAGGAATTCTCAGAAAGCTAAGATTTAATTGATTTTGATAAGAAAATCCAAAGTGTTGAATTAAAGCGACTTGCTTGGCCATTTCTTCACCTATAAATTGACTGCGGTCAAATCCTGCTCGTGCACCTGTTTCTGGACCCATACTTGCTACGGCGCCGGCACTGTAAACAGCAAAATCTAGGGGAGTATTATTAACCACCCAATCAGAGAAAACACCGGGATAATCTCTAGACATTTGTTTATTTTTACCGGACAGGCAAGTGGCATGGGCACCATAAAACACATGTACCCCTTCTTTCATACCTGATTTTAAGGCCATGAGCTTCAAGTTAGGATCGGTAATGCCTTGGGTACCGACCAGTCGATTATTAATCAATGAAGGAATGGATAATTCATTAAAACTCCATGCACCAGTATTTAACCTTTTTTCGGCCATCTGAATACTGGCTACGATTCGATTGGCGATAAATTCAGGGTATTTGGCATCGTATGTTCCAGCGATCATATTGCCTACTAAACCAGGGGCCCAACCCCCTAAGCTGGAATGCGTATGGGTGGCCGAAAGAAAAACTTCCGGTACGGACCAAGCCGTATTGAAAAGTTTTTCTCTTAAAAGGGCAGTTACTTGTGGCGGAATAATCAACAGGTCTGCTGAGACGATAGCGATTTTATTTTTACCATTGTATATGACGGTAGTGTTAACGTAGATGGAGTCATGAACACCTGTCATTTCTTTAGGTCGTCGGTTTCCATAACCGGCCAAAGGAGCCAAGTCGGAAGGGGTCAAGTTGACCTGGGCAAAACCTATCAATAAGGTATCACCGATGGAGGGGCTGTGATTTTTTGTCAGTAACTGATTGATTTCATTGATGCTTTTTTTATAAAAATCAAGCTCCTTATAAGGGGTGCGATCTACACGAGTAAGGGTGGAGGAAAGAAAAACAATGATGAGACCGGTAGTGAAGAGGAGCGTTTTTTTAAGCATGCTATTGTTATTTGTTTTAGGACCAATATTTTTTTAAGGGTTAATTTATCTGCAAATATTACGAGATTAAATTTAGGCTAATAATTGTTACTTCAACGAAAGCCCAATCATTTCTTCGCCATCCACTCTAAATTTTTTGTGTCTAAAAAAAACAGGTATTAGTCCCCACTACCCCGCCCAATTTTCACGATCTAAACTTCTATATTGAATGGCTTCGGCTAGGTGTTCGATTTGAATATCATCTTTTCCTGCGAGATCGGCAATGGTACGGGCAACTTTCAAAATTCTATCATAAGCTCTCGCTGAAAGCCCTAATCTATCCATAGCTGTTTTCAGTAAAATTTTGCCTGCAGGATTAATGGAGCAGATGTTTTTTACCATTTGCGGATGCATCATCGCATTATTATGAATAGCAGGGTGACTTTCAAATCTTAATTTTTGAAGATTTCGTGCAGCGATGACGCGATCTCGAATCGCCATACTATTTTCAGATTTTCGATTTGAAGTCATCTGATCAAAGGAGACAGGGGTCACCTCCACATGAAGATCGATACGATCAAGTAGCGGCCCACTGATTTTGTTGAGATAACGTTGTACGGCACCCGGAGGACATATACATTCTTTTTCTGGATGGTTATAAAAGCCACAGGGACAAGGATTCATACTCGCAATTAACATAAAATTTGCAGGGTAATCAATGGATATTCGTGCTCTAGAGATCGTGATGTGGCGTTCTTCAAGAGGCTGTCTCAGGACTTCAAGGGCCGAACGTTTAAATTCGGGAAGCTCATCTAAAAAAAGAATACCATTATTGGCCAAAGAAATTTCACCAGGTTGTGGAATGCTCCCTCCACCTACCAGCGCGACATCGCTTACCGTATGATGGGGTGCCTGAAATGGGCGCGTTGAAATGAGATGAGCATCGGTCCCGAGTTTTCCAGCAACAGAATGTATTTTGGTCGTTTCTAGGGCTTCATAAAGGCTTAAAGGGGGTAAAATGGTAGGAAGTCTTTTGGCCAACATAGTTTTTCCAGCTCCGGGAGGACCTATCATAATGGCATTATGGCCCCCTGCAGCGGCAATTTCAAAAGCTCTTTTGATATTCTCTTGACCTTGTACATCTGAAAAATCTACCTCGTATTCATTTTGATAAAATTCGAAGGTTTCTCGGGTATCGTACTGCATGGGAGCAATGATATTTTTCCCATTTAAATGTTCCACAGCTTCTTTGATATTTGTGACGCCGATGACTTCTAACTGATCCACAATTGCGGCTTCTCTTGCATTTTCTTTGGGTAATATAAATCCTTTAAAACCGTTTTTTCGAGCTTCGATTGCAATGGGGAGGATGCCTCTGAGGGGTCGTAACTGACCATCAAGGGATAATTCCCCCATCACCAAATATTGATCAAGCGCGGGTAAATCAACTTGATTAGAGGCGCTTAAGATGGCCAATGCAATGGGTAGGTCATAAAATGACCCCTCTTTTTTGATATCTGCAGGGGCCAAATTTACCACAACCTTCTGGCGCGGCATTTGGTAGTTAAAAAACTTAATCGCGGCCTCCACCCGTTGTTGACTTTCTTTAACGGCCGAATCAGGAAGTCCAACCATAAAAAACTGGGTTCCTTGGCCTACATCCACCTCGATCGTTATAATGAAGGCATTAACACCGTATACCGCACTACCATAGGTTTTAGCTAACATAACATATTGAAATCATCATTTAAAGAGATCATTAAAGTACATGACACTTGCCGCAATCACAAGCCCAGGATCAACTTTACCCCCTTCAGTCAGCATTTAATGTCTTGAACTGGATTTTTTGTGTAGTTAATCAAGCACTATTCAGTTGATCTTCCAAAATAAAATCTTCTATCTACTAAGTGGCAGCGAATTACTTATATTTATAGAAAATAATGTGCCTTTCATATATCGACCCTCTTTAAGCGTTGGTGTTTTGGTTGCCGTATTTTTATTCGGTTGTGAGCATCCAAAGGATTAAAAAGAGGGCCAAATATTATTTAATGGTCAAGATGTATCTGGCTGGGATATCTACCTTGGACCTGAATGGAGAGAAACTAGTGATTCTACCGTTGAAAAAGTAGGGGATCCCGTAGGCTTAAACGTAGACCCCAAAAATATTTTTTCAATGGTAAGCGAAGACCAATAACAAGTGATCCGAGTTTCAGGGGAACAATGGGGGACATTCTAACAACCCAAGAATATGAAAACGATCACTTAACTAAATTTCAAATGGGGGCAAACCAAACATCGCATGAAAGAAAACATCAAAAGGCATAGTGGTCTTTTGTACCATGCAGTAGGTAATCATGGCGCTGACGGCGGCTTTTGGATGTGGTCACAGGAATTCCAAATTCAAGAAGAGGATTGTGGAGACTATTGGGGCGTAGCAGGAGGGATAATGGATGTTCCAACCAACCCAAGATATGATAATTATGTTTATAAGCTAGGTTCCCTCTTACGTACCTTTAGTGAAAATAGTGTGGCTGGAAGGCACGCTGCCAAATTTCTAGACCCGGAATATCCGAGTGGGGAATGGAATATCCTAGAATTAATCTGCTTTGGGGATACAGCTCTTCATATAGTCAATGGGGTAGTTGTAATGGTCTTATACCAATTGCGATAATTCTCTGAAGCCGGCGAAATCCCGTTGAAAAAGGTAAGATCCAACTTCAATCAGAAGGGGCTGAATTGTTTTATAAAGATGTCCAGCTGAAATCAATAACGGCAATACCAGAAGGTATTTTGGAAGATTAGTCGTTTGAAATCAATATTAGGCTAGCTATTACACCATTTTCCCAAGATTTATTTTCAACATCAGATCATTAATCAGTTATTTTTTGCTCGATCAATAAGATTAAAATGTGAATGATCTTGATATGTATTTCCTGAATTCTATCTGCAAATCCAAAATGCGGCACAATCAATACAATGTCGGCCATATCTGTCAACTTACCCCCATCTTTTCCAGCGAGCACAATGGTTTTTATATTCTTTTCTTTTGCGGCCCTCACTGCATTTACAATGTTCATAGAATTACCACTGGTGCTGATGGCTAAAAGCACATCTCCATTATTGCCCATCCCCTCAATAAATCTTGAAAAGATGGCGTCAAACCCATAATCATTACCCACACAAGTGAGGTGTGCCGCATCCGAAATAGCAATGGCGGGTAGCGATTTACGGTCATTTCTATATCGACCGGTAAGTTCTTCGGCAAAATGCATCGCATCGCAATGCGAACCCCCGTTGCCACAGGTGATTATTTTACCCCCATTCTCTATGACTTGGCTCATGAGATGGGCCATTTCGGCGATGGTTTCGATCAGCTTGGGGTCGGCCATGAAGTTGGACAATACTTGATGGGCTTCTTGCAGCTCTTTTTCTATTATTTGAATCGGATTAGTATTCATCATTTTCTTCTAAAGAGGAGTGGTTAAGATCATCGCTTGATTGAGGGTCGGAGGCCTCTTCGTTGGTCATTTGATCATATAATTTTGATTTAATGGACGTCACCGTTGCTGTTTGCTCTTTGATCTTATTTTTAAGTTTGTTGGTGGTGATCTTTTGAATAATGAGCTCGAATAACATCAGCACCGATAAAAATAAAATCAGGTTAGCCCCAATCAAAGGAAGTTGTTTTAGCTCTAACCAGTAGCCCCAATTCTGAACGATTACGAGTAAGACAGCCTCGTAATAGACCATCATGATAGCGGAGATAGCGGTCATGAGGTAAAGGATGAAAAAAGCAGTTTTTAACTTTGTCATTTTAGTTCAAATGAGGAATTTAAAGTTAATGAATAAAGGATAAATGAAGTTATTATTTTGGGGAACTTGGCTCTTTTTGTGAATGAGGCAGATTTTGAATTTCTAGAAGTGTTTTATAAACTCCCACTTCCTCAATTAATTCCATATGCGTACCTGATTGAATAATTTTACCCTCTTTGAGGACCAAAATTAGGTCCGCATTTTGGATGGTACTCAATCGATGGGCAATCACTAAAGTCGTCCTATTTTTTGTGAGATTGAGGATGGCATCTTGTACTAGTTTTTCAGACTCAGAATCTAAGGCAGAAGTGGCTTCATCCAGAATGAGGATTTCAGGATTTTTGAGAAGGGCGCGGGCGATACTCATTCTTTGTTTTTGTCCTCCTGACAATTTAGATCCTCGCTCACCAATCACGGTATCGTAATCCTTTTCGAGCTGCATGATAAAATCATGTGCATTTGCGATTTTAGCGGCTGCGATGATTTCTTCTAAATTGGCTCCCGCTTTGCCAAAGGAAATATTTTGACGGATGGTATCATTAAAAAGAATTGACTCTTGGGTTACGATACCCATTTTTTTTCTTAAAGAGGAGATGGTAATGTCTTTGATGTTTTGTCCATCTACTCTGATTGCACCTTCTGCGGGATTATAAAATCGGGCTAAGAGATCAGCAATGGTTGATTTCCCAGCTCCAGACTGGCCTACCATGGCCACAGTACTGCCTTTGGCGATATTAAAACTGATGTCATCGAGTACTTTTCGATCTTCGTAAGCAAAATGAACATTCTTGAAAGAGATACCCGAATTAAAGTTTTCTAAATCTTTTGCATTTGCGTTGTCAGTTACTTGTATTGGCGTATCAATTAATTGAAATACGCGCTCACTTGAAACCAAGCCTTTTTGAATATTAGTAAACGCATTAGCAATGTTTTTGGCAGGTACAATGAGCTGACCAAAAGTGATTAAAAAGAGAATAAATTTTGAAGGGTCCAATTGATGCGTATCACTTAACACCATATTGCCTCCAATCAATAAGATTAAACAGAGCATGGAAGTGCCGAGTACCTGAGCGAGTGGTGCTGACAGATTTGATTTTATGGCCATTTTCATGCTTTGGTGAGCATAAACGCCTGCTTCGTCTGTGAATTTTTTTTGTGTGTACCATTGCGCATTGAATGCCTTGATAACCCTTATGCCTGATAAAGTTTCCTCTAGTATATTGGTCATCCGACTGATAGATTCTTGGGTAAATTGAGCTCTTCTTTTTAGCCTTTTGGCAATTTGGGAGATGGCTGAGCCGGAGATAGGAACTAAAAGGAGGGTGTACAAAGTAAGTTCCACCGAGATAAAGAACAAGATAAAGAAATAGCCCATAATCAAAAAGGGTTCTTTGAAGAGCACCGTAAGTGAATTGACAATCGTAGCTTCTATGTTTTGAACATCTGTGCTTACTTTGGTCATAACATCGCCTTTCCGTGCGTCTGTAAAATAACCCATATCTAATTCGGTAATCCTATTGAAAACCGAATTCCTGAGGTTTGTGACCGCATTTATTCTTGCTTTTGCCTGAAGCATGAGGGTCAGGTAATTAAAGAGATTGGCCAAAACTACAGAAATGATGAGAATCAGGCAGATGGTATAAAGGGCTTCTTCTTTGGTTTGTGCAGCAATAAATTCATTTAAATAGGCATAAAACTGCTCAAGTGACCATAAATTAGGCTCACCCTGAGCCGTTTCGACCACATCTGTAGAGGGGGGCTTAAATAATAAATTGAGTAAAGGGGCTAAAACGGCTAAATTTATCACACTGAAGAGGACAAATAACAAAGTATAAATAAAGTACTGAGGGATTAACCACTTGTAAGGCTTGGCGTATTGGAGCAATCTAAAATATGTATTCATGCGAGGAGTTTATTGGTTACTATCGAACTGAATAAAAGGAGGATATTCAAATTGTATTAAATGAACAAGTCAATTAAAAAAGCACCCTGTTATCAAGTAATGTATTCATTTATATAAGCAAGAGCGCATACCCCTACCAGATGCAAAAGTAATCTAATGGAGATAGAGACATTTCATTTGAGGACAATATTCTTATAAACTTTAAAATTATCAAAAATCTTACTTTTGTATTACACAAATTTATATCTATCTTTGCAATCCTTTTTGAAACTATATAGTTCTATTCATGAAAAAAGATTTACATCCAGAATATAAAGAAGTTGTTTTCCTTGATACCTCGAGTGACTTCAAATTTTTGACCAAGTCAACAATGAAGTCTTCAGACACCATCAAATGGGAGGACGGAAATGAATATCCATTGATTAAAATTGAAGTTAGCTCAGCTTCTCATCCCTTTTATACTGGGAAGAAATTATTTGTCGATACAGCGGGTCGTGTTGAGAAATTCAATAGAAGGTATCAAAAATAAAAATAAGCAAAGATTTAAAGGAAGTCTTCAAGAATATTCTTGAAGACTTTTTTTATTTTTGGGGTATGTATAAAATAGCATTTTGGGATGATCCCGCAAGTCACCAACAATTATGGCCACTCACCTACACGAAGCCTTCTTGTGAGTTGCGGGTGGGGATTCTTACCATTAGAGAAAAATGGGAACATTATCTTCAAGCCGATCTGGCCGGTTATTTTACAGCGGATTATTTAGCCGACCAATATACCAAGCCCAGTGATCAATCTGGAATATGGGTCATCAACGGCAGCATATTGCCTAATGATCAGCTTATTGCCTCCATTAAGCGTTTAAAAAAAGGGACGGGGATTGTTTCCGAAGGGGTTATGATTGCCCAATACACCGAGGGAGATTTCGTTGCTACAAAAGAAGGCATGCTCTCAATTAAGGATCCTTTAGATCAAATAAAGTATGGATGGGATATTTTTATTCAAAATGGGGAGCAAATAAAAAAAGATTTTAAATTAGTTACTCAAAATCAAGCCTCTCAGCCAATCGAAGATCCCCACACTCGCACGTATGGATCTGATATATTTATTGAACCTGGAGTTACTATCAGAGCGGCCGTTCTTAATGCTGATCATGGTCCAATTTATATTGGGAAGCACAGTATTATCGGAGAAGGAGCCGTTATTCGTGGACCATTCGCCATGAATGAGCACAGTGAAATAAAAATGGGGGCTTTGATCAGAGAAGAGGTTACCGTGGGACCTTACTCAAAGGTGGGGGGAGAGATTTCTAAAACGGTTATTCAAGGGTTTTCCAATAAAGCGCACGATGGGTTTTTGGGAAATTCAGTGATTGGAGAATGGTGTAACTTAGGGGCAGGGACTAATAATTCAAATTTGAAACTCAATTATTCTACCATTAAAATGTGGGATTTTCTAGGCCGAAAATTTAAAGGCACCGGACTTCAATTTTGTGGACTTATTATGGGGGACCATGCCAAATGTGGCATTGCAACGAATTTTAATACCGGCACGACGGTCGGTATGGCTGCGAATATTTTTGGTTCAGGAATACAAAGAAATTTAATTCCTTCTTTTTCTTGGGGAGGGACGCAGGGTTTTATTACCCATCGGATTGATAAAATGCTTGAGACCACCGATCTTGTGATGAGAAGAAGGAATAAATATTTATCAGATCATCAAAAAGGAGTGCTCAAAAGCATCTTCAATCAAACTCAATACGAGCGTACTTGGGAACTTAGACCAGATAATTAGCAACTGAACGATGAGATTTGAGGAGATTCCGGGAATGGACGCGTTAAAGCAAACATTGGTTTTATCGCATCAACGAAACCATCTGGCGCATGCTCAATTATTCAGTGGAGAGGAAGGGGGTGCCGCGCTACCTTTGGCCATTGCCTATGCTACTTATTTGCTTTGTGAGAATAAGGAAGCCACGGATGCTTGTGGAAGCTGTCCGGCATGCCAAAAAATGGCGAAGCATATACACCCTGATGTTCATTATTTTTTCCCATCAGCCAAACTGGAAAAAGAGGATGGGAAACAACAGTCTAAGGTGAATGAAGTTTGGAGAAAACTGATCAGTGAACAGCCTTATGCTTCTTTGAGTGACCTTATTAGTGCACTGGATACTGAAAATAAGCAAAATCATATAAGTAAGGCGGAAGCAAAACGAATTGTGCAGACCGTGAGTATGAAATCTTTTGAGGGCGGACTCAAAATTTTGATTATTTGGTATCCTGAAAAAATGAATGGGGCGGCAGCCAATGCGATTTTAAAAGTGGTGGAAGAACCTCCAGAAAACACTTTGTATTTGATGGTCACCTATCGTTACGAAGATTTACTAACGACCATTATCTCCCGCTTACAACGGGTCACCGTTCCCTCGTTTTCACAGGAAGATCTGACCGAATACTTGGTTCAAAATCATGGAGCCACAGCAGAAGATGCGATCAATGCTTATCGATTCTCAAATGGAAGCTTACCTAATGCAGTGGCTGATTTAAAAGAGGGTAATGAAGATGAGCTGTATTGGTTCATAGATTGGATGCGAAATTGTATAGGTGCTAAATATGATTTTTTATCTCGGATGAGTGAGCAATTCAAGCAAATATCAAGGGCAAAACAACAGATTAAAATGCGTTGGGCCCTAGAGATGATTCGCAATGCTATTTTGGTTAAAGGGGCAGAAGATTTAATCTCTGCGGAGGGTGCTGAGCGTGCGTTCATATTGAAATTCAGTAACGCCATTAATCTTGAGGGCCTTGAACTCATTTATAAAGACCTTTCTGAAACCTTGTATTACCTAGAGCGCTATGCCCATCCACAGATGGCTCAATTGGCTTTAAGTATTAGGCTTTCTCACATTATTAGAACCCATCGTGGATAGGCCCATTGTCATAGGAACTCGAAAAAGCAAACTGGCTTTGTGGCAAGCTCATTGGGTAAAAAACCAACTAGCTAACGTAGGCATTGCTTCGGAGCTCGCGCCCATATCAACCAAAGGTGACCGTGTTCTGGATGTAGCAATCTCTAAAATTGGCGCCAAAGGAGTTTTTACTGAAGAATTAGAGTTGAAACTCCAAAATGGAGAAATCGACATAGCCGTGCATAGTGCCAAAGATATGCCATCGGTATTGCCTGAAGCGTTTGAAATTATCGCTTTTGGTCCAAGAGCAGAGCCCAATGATGTTTTGATCAGTTCAAATAAAGTCAATCTAGATGCGTCGCTGGTAATCGGGACCTCATCAACTCGTCGTGTGGCCTGCCTGAGGCATTTTTATCCTCATATGGAAACGGTAGATATGAGAGGTAACTTGCAGACAAGGATTGAAAAAATGTGGGCAGGGGATTGTGATGCCTTGGTACTGGCTTATGCAGGGGTACAAAGAATGAATTATGAAAGTATGATTCAACACGTCTTTGATGAAAAAACATGGATTCCAGCAGTTGGTCAAGGGAGTATAGCGATAGAAGCGCATAGTTCATTAGACCTTTCCTTGAGAGCTCAAATTATATCGAACTTAAATCATGAGCAGACGGCTCGCGAGATCATTGCAGAACGCGCATTTCTTGAGAAATTTGAAGGAGGTTGCAGCATTCCTGTTTTTGCGCATGCTACTTCTGATCAAAAGGGTATGATCATAAGGGGAGGTATTATCAGCTTAGATGGTAAGCAAAAGATCCTTAGGGAGAGAACAAATGACGAACCCATCGACCTTGGAAGGGGCTTGGCTTCAGAGGTTTTAGAAGCGGGCGGCCAAAAAATATTAAAAGAAATAAAGGATCAACTTTGAAAAGTTAAGAGAGTAATATGAAAAAGATAGGCATTATAATCGGTTTAATGGTGGTTTTACAGGGCTGTAAGTCTGACAAAGATGTTTTGGTAAATATCAACACCCAATTTGGAACCATTAAAGTGCTTTTGTACGAAGAAACGCCGCTTCATAAGAAAAATTTTATAGAATTGGTTAAGGAGGGGAAATATGACAGTACCCAGTGGCACCGTATTATGAAAGGGTTTATGGTCCAGGGAGGAAATGTGAATGAAAAGGAGGGGACGCAAGAATCTTTAGAGGACCGCATTCCTGCTGAAATCATCAGTGGTTTCATGCATACTAAAGGCGCTTTAGCTGCTGCTAGGCAACCAGACCGGGTCAATCCAAAAAAAATGTCCTCCTCTAGTCAATTTTACATTGTCCATGGAAAAATATTCAGCCAGCTATCCTTAACTATTGATCAATTTGCATTGAATCAGGGTTTGAGCGAGGTAATGAAGGACCCCAACTATGACACCATAGCCCAACAATTCATCAATTTGCAAAGGGGAAATCAAATTGAGGAAATGAATCAATTGGCCCTGAAATATGTGGACTTAGTTGAGTCTGTACAAGGGATTTCACTGCGTGAGGACATTTCATTGGATCGATTAGAGGCCTATTCGACCTTGGGAGGGGCCCCTCATTTAGATAATGAATATACAATTTTTGGTCGTGTAGTTACCGGATTGGACGTGGTTGACCAAATAGCAAGTGTATCGGTGGGTCGAGCCAACCGACCGATTGAGGACCTTTTTATGACTATGGAAATCGAAGTAATATCTAAAAAAGAAATCACCAAAAAATACGGTTACATCTATCCCGAAAAATCACCATGAAGATATTAGTTACCGGGGCCAACGGCCTATTAGGACAGAAATTAATCAGCCTTTCAGAATCACTGCATGAGATTTCCTTCGTAGCTACGGGTAGAGGAAAAAACAGGAATCCGCCTGGAAAATATGAATATAGACAGCTAGACGTCACCCATCAAGGGGAGGTATCTAAGGTCCTCAAAGAAATTAATCCTGATGTGGTGATCAATTGTGCAGCCATGACGCATGTGGATCAATGTGAAACTCAGCAAGAAGCGTGCTGGGCGCAAAATGTAACGGCTTTAGAATATTTAATAGCGAGCTGTATTGAAGTAAATGCTTTTCTCATTCACCTGTCTACAGATTTTATTTTTGATGGTTTGTTGGGTCCTTACGCGGAAGAAGCGGTAGCCAATCCCCTAAGTCATTATGGACTGAGTAAGTTGGCGTCAGAGGATTTATTAAAGGCCTCATCCGTCAAAAGTGCGATTGTCCGTACGGTTCTGGTATATGGTATTGCACATGACATGTCAAAATCAAATATAATTTTGTGGGTAAAGCATAGTTTGGAACAAGGAAAAAAAATACAAGTAATCAATGACCAATGGAGAACGCCTACCTTGGCAGAGGATTTGGCCTTGGGTTGCATGGCCATTGCTCAAAAAAAGGTGGAAGGAATTTTTAATGTGTCAGGTAAGGATTTGCTTACGCCTCATGAGATGGCATTAAAAACGGCTCATTTTTTCAATTTAGATGTTTCCCTGATTGAAGAGGTGGATGGAAGTGTATTTACCCAGCCAGCCAAGCGACCGGCGAGAACAGGGTTTATTTTGGATAAAGCCATTGCAGAATTAAATTATAAGCCACACAGTTTTGATGAAGGCATCGCTATTTTACAGAAACAGCTAGCAATCAGGTAGCTTTGAGATTGTTTGAACCTATTTTTAGGGTTCTACTTCAACAATCATCTCTATCTCTACACAGATATTCATAGGTAAGGCAACCATGCCTACGGCAGCACGTGCGTGCCTTCCTCGATCTCCAAAAACTTCTACCATTAGATCTGAAAAACCATTGATTACTGCAGGTTGTTGAGTAAAAGTGGGGGCAGCGTTGACCATACCAAACACTTTAACGATTCTGATCACCTTGTTGAGATCACCTATTTCGGCCTTCAAAGCAGCTAATTGAGAGATGGCCGTATACCGAGCCGCTTCATAACCCTCCGCTATGCTTAAACCTTGACCCAGCTTGCCAGTGACGTATCCATTCGGACCCAGTGGACCCAATCCAGCCATGTAGATGAGATTTCCTGTACGAACGCTGTTGACATAATTACCAACAGGTTTGCTTGGTTTGTTAAGGGTAATTCCTAATTCTAGTAATTTATCATCGATGTCATAATCGTATAAATTTTGACCAAAAAGGCCCAATGAGCCCAATGAAAAGAGAAGCACGCCGAAGAAATGTTTCATATCGATTTTTTTAAGTGAATAAAGATATCTTCCATCAGTTGTAATTCAATGGAGGTTTCATCTTTGGATTTGATAAAATAAGAAATTCCTTTTAAGTTGGTTTCGTTGATAAGATACAGGCTATCATTTTGTGATTTCCATATTTGGGAATGTTGAATGGTATCAACTCCGAATACGCAGCCCTTATAGCCATGTGCGATGATGGTGATGGAATCACCGTGAAAAATAAATTTACCATTCATGGTAAAACTTTCAATGCCCGCTATGTCCCCAAAGGACTCAGGTGAGGTTTCCCAGATGGCATCCCATGCTCCTTGCAGTTTGACTTCAGGACTACATGAGAGTAAAGAAAATATTATTAACGATAAGTGGATGAATTTTTTCATAGATCAATGATCATCTTTTATTACTTCGAAGATATTAAAAATGGATTTGATGAGGGCAATTTGCCTTTGTTTTATTTAAGGTTTTATCATCCTAATCTTCTTATTAAATGAAAACGCTATCGTTGAATAGGTTTTTTTTAGAGAAGAAAGTAGGAGGGTGCCCCTGCGCTATAATTGAGTGATCCATTGGGATACCTTCATCCTATTTATTTTGCAGAGGGAGTCTTAAAAGATAATTGTTCTAGTTTTTTCATGACTCTGTTTTTTTCGTGGAGAAAATCATGGAGTTCTTTAGGATTGATGGGATCTGAGGGGGGTAAATCTACTTTTAACGCATCTACTTGTTTGTTATTTTTCCAGAAGCGAAAACATAGGTGTGGTCCGGTAGCCAGTCCTGTGCTTCCAACAAAACCAATGGTTTGACCTTGTTGGACTTTAACCCCCGGCCTGATGCCTCGCTTAATTTTTTGCATGTGTAAGTATTGGGTTGAATA
>TARA_B110000027_G_scaffold86789_2_pt1 | contig 20475 bp, 31 predicted proteins | sample TARA_B110000027 | Tara Oceans TARA_B110000027 (sample SAMEA4397101) | marine metagenome | biome: Polar Biome; feature: [SRF] surface water layer (ENVO:00010504); material: water (ENVO:00002006), including particulate matter (ENVO:01000060) such as... | depth 5 m
CTCTTGAACTGTCTTAGATTCTTGAATATAACTTTTATAAGCATCAAGCTCTTTTTTTGTTTCTTCAGAAACAGCTTTCCCACTTGACTCAAGAGGAACACTGTATTTTTCTTTAAAATCATTAAGATACTTTTTTGCCTTAGAAAGTTCTCTTTTTTTAGCTATATTTTTCTTTTTAATCTCACCTTCATCATCTAAATCCTCATCATATGAAAATTTATCTTCAATTAAATAATGAATGTCATCATTATCTAAATCAGATTCTGTTAAAGAATAATACTCTGCTAACACTTGGTCTTCGTTTAAATCATCGTAATCTCTATTTGCTTTTACGAAATCATTAAATCCACGACCAGTTTCTTTTTTAAAATTTAAATATTTAGAAACATCTTCTGGTAATTCTTCGTTCATCTCTTTTTGAGCAAACAAATCATCTACAGATGATATATCTTTATTATATCTATTGTTAATATATGAAAGAACGTCTTCGTCCTTTATAGTTGGACCAACTTTTTCTTTTTCATCTCCTGTTACTTCTTCAACAGCTTCTTTATCTACTGACTCTTCAGCATCTAATTGTTGTTGATGTTTTTCTAAAAGTTGACTTTCTACTTCTTGAACCGATTTCGATTCTAAAGGATTTACTTCAGATACTTTAATTTCCATTTGATTTGATTTTTTACAAAGTTATATATATAATTTAAATTTAATTTTAATAAAATCACCTTGGCTCAAATTGAGCTAGGTCAAATCCATCTAAACTATCTTCAGAAGATTCAAAAGTAACAGGAGGTAAATTATTTTTCCTTTGCTCTATTAGTTTTGATTGCTCCGTATTAGCTTGAGTTATTCTTTCTGACTTGGCTTTTTCACGTTGTGTTTCTCTAGTTTTTAAACCTTCAACCTCAACTCCTTTTAGTTTCATATTAAGATCAAACTCTAAGTTCATCAACTCAGCTTTTATCGCTGCTTCACCTTGCATTTTTTTAACGGAGAATTGAGCTTTTGCTTCTTCTATTTGCATAGCGGCTTGAGTCTCCATTTGTATTTTCTGCATTGCAGTTTGTGCAGCCATTTGTTGAGACTGCATATTAATGTCTCCTTGCTGTTTAGCTGCTGCTGATTTTTGTTGCTGGTCTAGGTCTTGTTTTGCTTTTCTTTTAAGTTTTAAAACCTGATTAGCTAATTTTATATTTCTTATTTCTCTAATATCAATAGCGTCCTCTAAGTTTATAGAATCTCTTTGAAGAGCCATTTGAATATTAGCCTCTAACATTCTTTTTTCTTCTTCGTCTGGAACTATTTCTATAAAGATTCCAAAATCACTTAAATATAACTCATTAATCTCTTCTATTAGACCAACATTAAATTTACCTATTTGATTTACAAACTCTTCTTTAAAGTCAGAATACTGAAGCATATCTGCAATCCTACTAGACAATGCTGTACATAATCTTTGTGACATTTGTAGACTTGCATCTAATATATGTCTTGTTGCAGTATTGCTGCTTAAAGCTGCTAATTTTTGTAATCCAACTAATGCATAAGAATCTGGAGTAGCTCCATCTCTGGCCTCATTTAAACCAGTTACATCTCGAAGCATTGCTAAGTAGTGATTGTAACTACCTATAAGACTTTGTATTTTTGCTTGACCAGAATTACTATTTAATTGCTGAATAGGAATTTTAGCTTGATTGTAATCTCCATCTTGAGTGTAACTTCTACCAATAACACTACCCGTTTGAAAAAACATTCTTAATGCATCTTCAGGATTGTACGCTTGACCTGTTCCAAGATCTACTTCACTTAATCCATCAGCATCAATATATACACCATCTGGTACGACTCTAGATATTACTTGCTGCAACTTTAAATGTGTAATCTGTATTAAATCAGCGAAGGTTATCATTCTTCTAACCAAAGATTCTAAAGCTCCTTTATACATTCTTGGTGCAGAAGCTACAAACTCTGGATATACTTCTTGAGATGCTGATTGTGGTCTAGCCATGTTTTCTGACATTTCCCATTTAAGCAAAATATTAGTACCCATAACCATAACACCCTCATACCACACATCAATAGTTTTAGAGATTTTTTCAAAGTTCCCTTCATCCATCATTTCTTCTGTAGGATTAAAAGTGTCATCTTTTTCAATTACCCTTTCAGCTCCTGCTGCATTTACTTTCTTTTTGTATGTAAATGTTTTAGTGGTCTTATAATTAAAAAACAAAACAGTACAACTGTCTTTGCTAAATAAACTATTGTTGTAATACTGAGCTGTATTATTATAATCATACCAGCTTTGTGAATACTTAGATATTTCTTCCATATCAGCCCTAGTTAAGCTAGGATCAATCTTCATCAACTCAATAATTGGTAGTGTTTTAATTTCACCCCAGTAGAAACAATCTTGAAAATTAGGGTCTTCAGTATAACTGTAAACTACACTAGCAGGATCAACATACTCTACTTTTATTCCAGCTCCAGGCTGAAAACTATTTTTACATACTTGTATTCCTAAAACAGTTTGATCGTAGTATAATCTTTTTTGTATTTCATTGTATCTATTTTCTGCCAATACAGTGTTAACAGCTTCTTCTTCAGCTATTTCTATTGAAGGCTTATATTTCATTTGCATATGAAGCGCTAGTTCCTCTGAAGTATTTGGAATTTCTTCTTCAGACATAGCAAAAGTGTTGACACCAAACTGCTCTTGAACCTGCTTCATCATGTCTTTAGCAAGCATATCTTTTTCTAGATTTACTTGATACTCACTTCTTTTATCTAAAGACATTCCGTCTTGAGCATACGCATTTACAGTAAAAACCCTGTCTGCCATACCGTTAACTACAATATCAACAAACTTAGGAATAATAGGTACTGGTGTCCAGTCTAAGTTAAGATAACTTAAATCTCCATCTACAGCCAATTCATTTTTGTATTTCTGAATAGATTGTTCTCCTCTAGCATAAAGCCTTAGCCTATGAAAATCAGCCCATTGATTATAGAATCTACTTTGGCCACCATCTTTTCTAAACCATTCGTATTGAATAGCTTGACCTATTTGTAATCCAAATTCAAAAGATTTTTTTTCTGAGTCAGAAACAAATTGACTAGGGAATCCTGTAGGATTAATATTTACTTTTACGTCCTTCATTTATCTTAAAATTTGGCTGTAACTTCCATTATTATCATATTTAGCAAAGTTAAGTTTTATTTTTGATTTCTTTTTTAAAGGTTGGTATAGTGTTTTTTGACAAGCCATTATAGCTAATCCAGAACTAATTGAAGCATCAAACTTAGTTCTATTGTTTATATTGAATCTAGCCCAGTCTTCTAAAGTTCTTGTAAAATACATAGATCCTATTTCGTCATTATCCCTGTAAGTTCCTTGTAAATCAAACCCTACATTTTTTTCTATGTAAGACTCTATTGCTGCTGCGTGAGCCTGCTTTATGTCTTCAGAACTGTTAGGCATTCCACCTAATTCTTTTTCTGTTACAGATAGTTTATTATATGGTTTATCAGGTCTATTAATACTATATTTTCTATACCCTCTATTTTTAAAATGATATAATAGCCTAGGTTTGTTATTTTCTATAAGTATGGGCATTCCATAAAAAACACAAGCCATTAATACATCTTCAAAAAACATTTCTGCTGTTTGAGGTCTAGCCACATATTCTAGAAAAAACTCGTTAATAGGCCCTTCATCCATATGAAACTTTGTTAGTCCATGTAACGCCCCATTAGAAGCACCACCACCAACAGTACCTGATATATCGTAACTATCACAACCAAAAGCTCCCATGTGTTCATTACCAGGAAGTTTTAGTCCGTTTCTTGTATTGTAATTATTCTGTAGCTGTTTGTTTGGAGTCCAAGATATTAAAAACCTTCCTTTTTGATTAGGGCTAAATATAACCTGAGTATCTTTTACACCGTCTTTCCATGAAAAAGAACCTCTTGTTAAAAATCTATCCTTTATTAAAGAATCGTTGTAATCTATTTGCTGATATATTTTAGTTAAATTAAATAATGATTGCTTACTCTCATCTCTAAACGCATGAGACTCAGTTCTTGGAAACTGTCTGTAAAATTCATTTAATGCATCAGGATCGTTCTTTAAACTATCTACTTCAGCTTCCCAGTAATCAACAGCGCCTTGTTTTATGTATTCTCCATCTATACCCATTATTGGATTTTTTGGAGTTCTAAATACAGGCATTCCATATCTATCTATAAAACCTTCCATGTTATATTCCATTGGAATAAACAAACTATACAAACCACTCTTAGTTTGTCCATTACGGTTTCTGTTATTAACTTTAGAATCAAAATATAATTTCTTACCATTGTCTCCACCTTTTTCTAATGCATTAGCGGTAGAACCCATCATACATTTTCCAATAACTTTACTACCTAAACGCAAACACGTTTTTGTAACTCTCCAGTTATTTAAAATATTATTTGGCTTCTCCCATTTCTTAGATTCATCATGAATCAACAGTTTTAATTTTTCCCCATCATAACTGTTATCCCCTGTATTTCTCCAGTCAATAGATGTATCTAATCCCTCAACAACTGATTCATCTTCTTGATACATATTCTTTTTAGTAATCTTAGAAGCAGGAACTCTAAACGCTAGTTCTGTCTTAGGTTTATCCATACCATCTTGTACGGGTTTAAAAAAGAAAGGGTAATTATTTACAATTGGAACAACCTTATCTGTAAACATTTTTTTAGCATCAGCTCCTGTCTTAGACAAAATACCTATCCTAGCATCTTTACTTATTGTCCCTATGTTGCTAGCTTCTTCACTAGCCATATAAGAAAATCCTGAGCGCCTTATCTTCAGGTAGTCTTGACCAAAACTTCGTTTATCTGCTTTGCACGCTTCCCAGTGTAAATAAAAAACTCTGTTAGCATTTCTATGTTCTGGAAGTCCAATATCTATTTTAGTCCATTGAATATACATATAATGAGATCCTGTAATATATGTAGGAACACCATTATTCATAAACCAAAATCCTTCTTCTCTTCTGTCGAATTCCTGTTCAATATAATCTACCCATTCATTCTTAAAAGATAATGATGTGTTATGCCATTGAAATATAGATTTAATTTTATGCAATACTTTGGGGTAGTCAAAAGGTTCCCAGTATTGTTCTTTCTTTTCTTTGCTTCTTGAATGTATTTTTTCAGGAGGCTTTGGCAGTCCTATTCTTAAGCCTTCAATTTCAACTATGTCTTGAATTTGACCAGTCTTTGATATAACTATAAAGTCATACTTTTCATTATAACCATAAACCCAGGCCTTACCTTTGTTTTTAGTGGTTATAACACTTTTAGGAATAAAATTATCTAATTCCTTAATTAAGCTATGTTGCTCTTCCTTCTGCAAATCCTCTTTTTGGTTTTTTTATTTCTTTACTAACCCCCTCGATTTCATTCTTTTCCAATTCTATTCTGCTCAGTATTTCAAAAGCATCAAATATAGCCAACTTTTTTGTGGCCGCTGCATTCTTTAGTTTGTCTGCTGCCAACTCATCATCTTCACCATATTTTATAATATCTTCTCCAGCAACCTTTATCAATTCATTAACTGCTTTTTCACCTGCTTTTATAATCTTTAACTTAATCTTATTTACGTCCATATTATATAGCTAAAGTTATTTGATGGTCAAACATTCTATACAGTTTTTCTCCATCTACCATAAACTCATATTCGCTTTCAGGTTTAAAAGAAACCTTATCTCCATTATTAACACCCTTACTAATTAAGTATTCGTTTGAGTATTTAACTAGACCCATTAACGGCTCCTCTTCTTCGTGGCTTTTTAGGTAGTAGTCTTCTTTTTTTACAGGCTTAATCATACAATATTTAGAATGTGAATTCCAAGTATCATTATTTTTGTACATAAAAAATTGATCGTTGTCTATAAAAAATAAATCGTCTTTAAAAAAACTTTTTCCGCTTTTCTCTCTACCCTTCATATCATTATAATATTTAAAAACATTATGATGAACTAAAAGAGTATCTCCTATTTCAACAGGACCATTGTAGTTTATTGGAGTCTCAATGACTATTGCGTATCTGTTGGATGCAGTGTGGTCTTCTTTTGAAGTACTGGTAATAAAGTCTATATTACCAATCTTTTTGGTGTTGTCGTATCTCCTATCGTCTTTAGGCTTTACTATAAAATAAAAAGGTGATTTCATTCAAAATATATATTGTACTCAATTGAAACAGGCATAGAAGTATTAAATTCTTTCCAAAGAAATATTTCTCCCTTTTTGTTTTCAATAAAAATAGTTAGTGATTGATTTGATTCATTTTTTTTAATTAAATGAATCATATGAGTACCACCAAATATCTCTTGATTTACAATATAATGCATAGCGCCTGACTTATAATCAGCACCTATTGATATTTTTCTAATTTGTTCCATTTAATTTAATTTACAACAAATATAAGCAAAAAAAAATACCCCTGAATTAACAGAGGTACTTTGTAATATTAGATTGTTATTTATGGGTAAACTTTAATTGTCATTGGGGTTCTATATAATTGACTATCAGAAAGAACTCCTTCAGGAGTATGAGTATTAAAATTAATATATATATTGGTAGTGTTAGAGGGGAAATTTCCTGAACCTATAGTATATATTCTAGGTACATTATCTCCAAACATTACAGATACTTTAGCTGCATCTGTTGGAACAGTAGTTGTAGTCCATCTTATTTGAACACCATATGTCCCCACGCCAACTCTATAGAAAAAAACTTCTCTATATGTGCTTGGATCTACAGAAGAATCTCCAACTAAAAAATTATCGTACTGAGTATCGTACACAGCAGGTATACCTGTTCCTGATTGTTGTATTCGTACAGCATATTCTACAGGTACATTTGATGCTGGAATATCAGATACTAGTGCTACAGTTCCATCATTATCAGGAAACTGAAAAGTTCTTGATGTTGTTATCTGACTAACATCTAGGCTAGCATTTAGTGCGTTTCCATTATAAAGACCTATTCCTGTGGAGCCCCTAAACTCAAAAACATCTGAAACTTCTAATGTTAGTCCATCTCCGCTTACAATATCAACACCACTATCACCTGTAATTTCTAATTGGTCATCAGTACCTGGGTTCTTTACTTTTATTGTATTATCTGAAGTATCAACATATATATCATTAGCTGTTAAAGTATCTCCTACAAGTACATTTGAGCTAAATGTAGCGTCATTTCCACAACTGAGTTGATTTTGAACATCTACATTTCCTATTGTTGCAGTTCCAGTAACACCTAAAGTACCTGAATCTATATTACCTGCAACTGTAACATCGGAACTTACTGTAAGATCATTTCCAATAACAGCATCTGTTTGTACGTCAAGTGTTGTTGTTTTAGTTTCTCCATCAACCTCTAATCTTGATGTTGGAATAGCAACACCTATTCCTACGTTTCCATCAACATTAATGTTATTATCTACCTGAAGATTATCTTGAATCAAAGCCCCTGTTTGTATATCAAGTGATGTTGCTTTAATTTCTCCAGAAACCTCTAGTTCTGCAACTGGGTTAAGAACGTTTACACCTACTCCTGTTGCGGTGGCTGTTATAATACTATCGGTCAATACATCTGAAGCTCCTGCTCCACCCCACTTTGCAACCTGATTTCCTGTACCTGTTCCTGTTAGTGATGTGGTGTTATCTACTTTCTGCCAAAATGCTGTTCCACCCCCTGATGGCACTATATATATAGCCCAGTCACCTACTGCCCAAGTTGTAATTCCGCTTAAGTTTGTAGTACCAGCCACCTTTACTATCCAAAAATCACCGTTACCAGGAGTAGCAGTAGAAAGATTAGGTGTGTCATTGGATGCGTCCCATAATTCTTGAAACTGTAAACCTCCTACCACATTTCCAAGAAGGTCTTGGACAAATGCCGTAGTAGCAAGTAAATCATTGTTTGTTATGCTTGGCTGTGTTATACCTGTAGTAGTTAGTGCTACCGTACCTAATAATTCTCCTAAAAACGTAGGAGATACAACTTTATTAGTAGCTTCAATATTAGCAGCTACAATCTCAGAAGCTGTAATATCTCCTGAAACTGAAAGGTTGTCATCAATAGTAGCATTTCCTTCAACAAGTATTCCGCTAGTTTCAATAGTTGTTGATTTTATTTGACCATCAACAGTTAATGCGTCACCATTTGTGCTTGCAGTTCCAATTCCTACATTACCTGCTTGGTAGTTTATTCCGTTTGTATCTGGATTCCATGGTGATGCACTTGGTAAATCTGATGTTAGCGCTATTGTACCAGAAGCATCTGGCATTGCTATTGTTCTTTCAGTAGTTGGATTAAACGTTATATCTGTTTTCGTTCCACCAAGTTTAGTAAGCCTTAATATATCTGAATCTACAGAAACAATTTTATTTTCAACATCAACCTCTAATTTAGTTTTAGCACCTGATCCATCATAGTCTCCAACCTTAACAACAAGGTCTGTATCTCTTGTTCCTTCGGACTTTATTCCCTGTGTAGTTATGTTTTTTGTTGTAGTATTTCCTGATGTTGTTACCTCTTGCAGTGTTGGGACAGGAAGACCATTAACTATAAAAGTTTTTAATCCGTCTACGGTAACGTTTTTAGTTACGTTAGATGGGTTTCCGTTTGCTTCACTAATAATTATCTTATCGTCTCCCTCTGGGTTAACTACTGAGTATGTACTAATCTTTGCCATTTTACTTTTATTTTAATTCTTTTAACAAAGATACATATTATTCTTTTCTATTTTTTAAATGTCTTCATCACCTTTTCAATTCCTCTTGAACCAAAGTAAAATATAGTCATCGTACCAAACAGTGACTGTATCACAGGAATATATGCCTTGTCTATTGTAAACTCCCCTAAGTTTCCATCAAAAAATACACAGGCTAAAAACATAATAAACATTGAGCCAGTAAGAACTGGTCTAATCAACCTTGTTACGGCATGCTCGTTATCCATGGAAAGTCTTTTGGTAACCTCCACCATCTCAATCATGTCGTTCTCCATCTCCTGTAAAAGAATACTCTTGTCTGGCTCACTAAGATTCTTGTCGCCTCGTATGGCTTCGCCTAATGAGTTTAATTGCTTTATTCCTGTTATGTTACCAGCTAAGTCTAAAAGTTCAGGAGAAATAGCCTTACCCTGTTTAACTAGCCAACGAAGTGCATTACCTACGTTAGTTCCTTTTCCATCATTCTTTTTTTTTGATTCTTCCATACTAATATGTCCACATTACTGATTGAGCCTTATCAAAGTCTATGTCTACGTGAATAAACGTACTTCCTACCCCTATTCTTTGAAATCCTGTTTCCTGTAATAAAAATATTAGATTATATCTGTCTGTAGAATTTGTACATGATATATCTGCTGCCAACCCATACATATGGCTTGAACCTTTAGACGTTTTCGTTTTGGGTTTGCCCCCAACTTTTGCATTATGCTCTTCTGTTCGGTAGCCACTATTTATTTTTATAGGACTCCCTAGCTTATCCCTAACCTCATCAATCATTTCAAGTAAGGTTTCATTCATTAACGAGCCGCTACCAGGTTTATCTGGGGAATCAAACTCTGATGTTGTAAAGTATTTCATTTATTTTTTTTATAATTGGCATATATTCTTTGAGCGGTGTATACTATTGATGCTATTAGTAGTATTAATTTTAATACGGCTTCTATTTTACTAAAAGATACAGCAAATGTAATGCTATTGAGCAGGTATATTTTCAAGTCTGATATGGTCATTTTATTAAACATTATTTGGTTTGTAATTCATTTGAAAATCAACCAACCAAGAATTGTTTTGAAAAAAATAATATGTAGCGTTTGACTTCATTAGTATATAGAGTAATAAGAGTTAATATTTTCTTCTATAGGTCCAGCTATAGGGCTATTTAAAAGATATAATACAAATTCTTGTATTTTGCACTTACTTTCGTCAGTACCATTTGAAGATCTTCCTAACTGTGTTCTTGCTACTTGAGTGCTTCCATTAACTCCAGTGGCTTTTTGAATTCCGTTAACAGATGCAGTAGAAAAGAAACCATTGCTCTGAACATTAGTGTATAAATTTTGTATTCCAAAACCTGAACTATAACTTATATCTGCTCCGTTACCTCTTAAAAAAGCATCTGTAAGATCAAATCTAAAAGAATTAGCATCACCTCCTCCTGCTAATCCATAAGTAAAACCAATACTGTTTTGCTGATTAACCATAAACAAGTTATAAGCGTTTTGGTATGGCGCCTGATATAAGGCCCGTAAATTACTATCAATAAATTCTACGCAAGGTTTTCCATTTACAAGTAAAAGAACACCTTTTTCTACAATAACAGGCTGTAGTGCCTGGTCTATTTCAATTAAATCATTTGATTGACTTTGGTCATACCAAGTTGTTACAAATCCATTATCAAGAACTCCAGCTCCAGTAAAAGAAAGTAAAGTTCCGTTTGTTATCTCACTTGCTGTAAAATCTCGTTCAAGATTGTCGATAGATCTTCTAACTCTTACAACGCTTATAGTAGTAGATTTTAATTTTCTTAACGAATAAGAATGTCCATCTGGATTAGGAAATTCATCTAATAAAAAAATTTCTTTAGCCCTTTGACTAGTAAACAATATACCGTTACCTATACCCAATGCAAGACCCATATCTGATTTTTAATTTGTTATTACCAAAGAGCTAATATGTCAGAAGCAGTTGTAGCTATATTTAAAACCCTAACTACCTGTATTGGTATAAAACTTCCAGTTGGAACTCCTTTTAATATAACTGTGTCTCCACCTGCTGTTAAAACATTTAAGTCTCCACCCGTTCCTACATAAAGAACGCATCCGTTATTGCCTCTTCCATTTTCAGTAGACACACTAGGTATGTTTATTGTATCACTAGGAATTACTGCAGCAGCTCTACTTGTTTGTAATTTTTGATATGCCATTTTTTGTTTTTTTTATAATTTATGATTCTTTAGGAGGAAATCTTTTTTGTAGTCTTTCAAGAAGAGATTTTCTTTTTTCTGCCATTACCAACTGCTTTTCTTCTTTATTCTTAGGTATGTTACCTTTAAATGGAAGAGGCACAGGTGTTCCCTTTGGAGGTACTCTGCCTGCAAATCTAGAAGTCTTTGATGCATAAGCTAAATTGTTTGGCTTATCCTTAACGTCAATTATAACCTCTGAATATTCTAAATCTTTTGTTACATCAGCCGCAGGAAAATCTTCTCCCTTTACCGTTCCTCTCTTTACATCTCCTTCCAACACTACTTCTGCTGAAGCTTCCCCTTCGTATTTATATTCTACCTTAAAGGTTGCATCTATTGGTCTAAGTAATGTTGCTTTGTCGTCTGTTACTTTTATTAATGTTTCTTCCATTTTTTAAGCTATTGTAAATTCTACATTTGTATTTTTTTGAGCAATAAAATCCATATCAACATAAACATCACATTCAAAATTTGCAGCATCTGCTGCTACGATGAACATTGCATTAAACTCTATTGGGAATGTTGGTATATTTTCTTGGTTAATATAAAACAATCCTAAATTTGGTCTCGCTATATCGGTTGAATCATCAACCATAGCTCCAAAGTTTAGAGGATTATTTGTATATCCTCCAAATCCATTGAAGTCTACAGCCTCAATATTGGAACGATTACTTGTAAAAAATATATTACCTGCTCCAACCTCAATAGAACCTATAGCAACAACATGAGAAGTAGCTTCAGGAGTTAAGGATGCAATACATTTTAAATTGTAAGAATCATATTCTATACCGCCTACATTAATCGTAGTAGCTAATTTACTTATTCCTGCAAATTGCCCTTGAGAACCTATTTCTAGAGTAGTAGCTCCTGTAACTCCACCCATTAATTCCTCATAGGTGTATATCTGTCTTTTACTATTTATTAATTTTGATGCTCTTTCAGTTAAGTCTTGGGATGGATTAACTCCTACAAACTGTTCATTACTTAGTGGTGTTGCCATTATTGTTTTTTTATTTTTTTTAGTAAGGAAATTTTCTATTTAAGGTGTCTCTTCTTTCAGAACACCCACAAGGCCGCCCTGTTGCTTTAGCTACAGTATCAACTACCTTTTTAATCCCAGTTGCCGTTGTAAACTTTTCTATGCTATCACCTAGTCCTCTTGATTTAGGTGGTGTTTTTGAATATTTTAATGCTTGCTCTTTCATGTTTTTTCAATAAAATTACCACAGACACATTGGCCTACTTGCGTACATTCACAATTTTTCATTATTATTATTTTAAATGATCGTGTCTAACAATTTTGTGTACATGTCTATAAGACATTGACTTGTCAGCACCATAGGAGTGACCATACATTTTTTTAGACATTGACTTGCTTTCATCTCTACGGTCTTTCATTGATTGAGATTTTTTTCCGTTTCTAGAACCTAATGATTCATCTAGTCTGTCGTTGTAACCTTGTTTCATAACTTTTAGTTTTTAATTATACAAATATACTTTATTTTTTAGATTTTGCTCCTGAGCATTTCCATCTCTTTCGAGATAAGTTGTTTGGAGTATTAGGATCGTTTCTTTTTTTAGCAGAAAGTCTTCTTTTAATACCTAAACTTCTAGCACAATAACTATCACCTTTAGTAGTACCTGGTCTTACCCTTGGTCCACCACCTTTGGCTTTACCTGCTTGCCCATAACTTACTTTTTTACCTGATGAGGTAATCTTTACTTTCGCTTTTCCCTTTCTTGGTGTCGCCATTACTTTGTATATTTTTTAGTCACCTTGGCTGCTTTAGTATTTGACACAAACTGCTTCTTCCCCCCTGATGCTTTCTTTTTTCTTGCCGTCTTAGCCCTTTCTGCTTTACTTAAACTCTTAGCCTTAGCCAAAGGCAAACACCTGTCTGGGTTCTTTTTATTTTTGCTAGTACCACATGCACCCTTTATAGATCCATCCGTTCCTATGCGCACCCACTTTTCGTTTCTCCATTTAGCTAACTTTCCCATTAATAACCGCTTTCTGTCATTTTTTTTGTTGGGTTGTTTTTTAAATTACCTCCCATTGTTTTTGCAAATGTGTGTGCCTGAGCTTTACCCATAGCGTTGTATGGAAAACTTTTTTTCATTTTCTTTCCTGTGTCTCCACATTTATAACTTACTGTTGGCATAACTATTTTTTTTTATAATTTCTAAATGTTAATCTATACATTAGTCTATTCCATTGATGTTGTAAGTAGTCTATAAATTTTTCCATAATTATTTTTTCTTTTTTCCTTTACCGTAGTTAGGGTCTTTACAATATTTACTTGCAGCCATATTAGCATAAGCAGATGGATATTTATCAAAGGTTCTTTTTGCCCATGAAATTCCTGCCTGACATATCTTATTTCCTTTTGTTCTACCTTTCTTTGCCATTAGTTTATCTTCTGCTTCTGTAAGACCTTCTATTTGGTATATGCGGACTAGGTGCTAGAGGTTGAGATTCTCTTGCATCAGCTCGTTCTATTAAGCTTCTTATATTGTTACGAGCTTGAATGTCCTTTATTTTCTGTGGTCGATCTTTTTTTAGAGTTGTTGGTATTGTAACTTTTTTCGGCTGAACCTTTTTTATAGGGTCAGATTTTAAAGTAGAAACAGATGTAATCTTTTTGCGTGGTGTAGTGTTTTTTCTTGGACCTTTTGTTTTTGTTGTAGTCTTGTTCTTTGTAACCGTAACCGTTTTGCTGCCATCAGCATTTACAGTAACCGTTTCTGTTTTCTTTTTATTTCTTGTTTTCTTTTTACCTCCTCCTAATACTGCCATGATTTTTATTTTTTTTAAGCTATGCCATCTCTTGACATGTTATTAAATCCTCTTTTTCTTAAGTCCCTATCTTCTCTCCTTTGGTTCTGCACCTTTGCTCTCTTTTGAATCCTTTGACTTTTTTTAAGAAGTCTTTTTTCTTTCTTCATTTTTCCCTCATCTAAAGCAATGTTAGATTTTGAGCATACTTTAATCGCCCTTAGTTCTCGCTTGGTTGCTTGAGAAATAGGATTGTCACCTATTACTTCTTTCTTACATCTTTGACTCATATCTTTTATTATCTTTTATTTACCTCCTTTATTTCCTTTGTTTTTTCTGCCTTTTCCTTTCTTTCCTCTAGCTCTTCTGTCCCCAGGTGTGTTTGTTTTACTAGCTCTGTTTTTAGATTCTTTTTCTAAAACAATTCTTTTTCCTTTATGAGACACATCTTTTCCGTCATAGTTACCATAAGTTCCGAAATCACGATTTTCTCTATTATTTCTAACTCTTCTTGCTATCTGAGCCTTACGAGCATTGTATCTTTTCTGATACGCTAGTCTTTTCTTACGAGCCTCTGGGTTATCTCTATAATATTTTGCTGTCCTACCTAATGCCATATAAAAAACTTATCTTTAGCAAAGATAAAAAAATTTAATTCAATGAAATTCAAAACTAGATTTCGTAAAAATTACGATAGAAGAGAACCTAATGCAGACTACTTAAAGTACTGGAAGGTTGTAAAACAATGGGCTAGAGCTAGATATAATCTAGGAACTGCCGATATTGAGATGATGCTGTTTCTTTACAGCGAAGGATTATTCACCAAGTTTCAGTTTGAAGAATTTAATGAGATTATGTCCTGGGATAAAAACAGGTTTCATAAAATGTTGAAAGATGAGTGGATAATTAAATGGCGTGAACGTAAAGGAAGAGAATCTACCCTATACGAACTTGGATTTAAAGGTAAGCGCGTATGCGCTTCAATTTATAAAAAGCTAAACAAGGAAGAAACCATCTCCGAAGACCGAAGACGGAATCCCATGTTTAATAAATCTACTGAATACAGTAATAAAGTGTACCGTAAAATGATTAAAAAAATGAATCAAGAGGTAAAAAGTGATCTATAAGACTACAACTATGTCGTGTTCCGATATAATGCTTACCATGTTGTCATTTAATATCATAGAGTGACCTGCACGCTTATCATAGTAAATGTTGTCACCTTCCTTAACTGTATCCACATCTGTTCCAGGAATAACGACTAACCCTTTCTTATACCTAAATTGGTCGCTGTCATCTGACGTCAAAAGTATTCCAGAGTTAGTTGTTATCTGTTCTTTTATTTCTTCAATTACTATATGTTTCCCGATTGCTTTCATTATTTGCGTTTCATTGTTACTATTGCGTTTGTACTTAGTATTGTTGTGGCTACACTCACTGCATTCTTTAGTGCGTTCTTAGTAACCTTCGCAGGGTCTATAACACCCATCTTATACATGTCCCCATACACCTTATTCTTCACATCGTAACCGTAATTCTTAGGTACATCTGCGCATAAGCATACTTTATCTCTTATTTCTGCCACATCTTCACCTGCATTTTTAAGAATCTGCTCAATTGGAGCTATAAGCGCCCCATATAACACATCACTCGCGTGTCCATCACCCAAATCTTCCGCACATCTAAGCAGTGCTATACCACCTCCTGGTAATATACCCTCCTCAATGGCAGAACGTACAGCACACACAGCGTCTTCTACCCTGTCATACTTCTCTTTCTGCTGAATATCAGAGTTCGCACCAACATATATCACACCAACCTTACCAGTTAGCAGCGAGATACGCTCATCTATGAAATCTCTATCATTTTTTTCAGTATTATGCTCTTTCTGAACCTTTAACTCCTCTATCCTAGTCTGAATATCCTCAGTTCTCTCACCCTCCTTGATGATAATAGTCTCGTTTTTCCCAACCACAATCTTATCTGCATGGCCTAAGTCCTCCATAGACAACATACCAATGTTATCTCCTTGTGACTCACTAAAGTATTTCGCACCTACAGCCAGTGCAATATCACTCATAAGCTCATTGGTCTTGTATCCAAACGATGGTGGTATAATATTACAAAGCTTTAAGCTGTTCTGTATTACATTAGCGGCTAAGGTGTTAGTCACATTTGATGTGCAATTCCCAATAATCAGAAGCTTTTTGTTCTGGTTTATAATAGGCTTCAGCACACTCTCAATCTGTAATATGTTTGTTATCTCCATATCAGTCATCAATATGTGAACATCATCCAAGATACACTCATCATTACGCTGATTGTTTATAAACAACTTCGATGAATACCCCCTGTCAATCTTAATCCCTCTAGTAATGTCAATATACGTGTCCTCAGTCTTACTATTCTCAACAGTAAGCTTACCATCTTTCCCCAAATCACTATAAGCATCGGCAATCATCTTACCCAAATCCTTATCATTGTTGGTAGATATAGTAGCAACATCACGCAAAGTGTTTCCAGATACCTTCTTAGAAGACTTGTCCAAACTTTTAATAACGTCCTCTGAAATTCTACTGATATCACGAGCAAGTTGACTCGTATTTATATTCGGCTCACGATCTATTAGTCGCATACCTTCCTTTATGATAGCCTCAGTTAAAACTATCGCTGTTGTCGTTCCATCACCAGCTGAGGTAGCAGTCCTATCAGAAGCTTCCTTCATCATCTTTACCGCTAAATTCTCTACAGGATCTTCGAACTCTATCTCCTTGGCAACAGTTACCCCATCTTTGGTGATAATCATTCCCCTAGTGTGATTCATAGACTCCATCATTACAGTATTACCTAATGGTCCTAATGTACTTTTTACAGTCTTGGACATCTTAGTAATGCCCTCTAATAATTTTTCTCTTCCCTGCTTGTCAAAATGTAATTCCTTTGGATTCATATTATATTATTTAATTAAATTATTCTACAAATATAAGCTTTTTTATACAACTATAAAGAATGTTAAGTATGCTCACTTTTATTCTCTATACTCTCTCTATATGTTTTTCTATATTTATATATTTTTATTTTCCTATAAAAAAGAAAAAAAGAAAGCATTTATAACATATTCTTTATCCATAGTATCTAAGAAAAAAAAAGAAAGCATAAACTAAACATAAACTAAGCATAGACTTTAAAGGTCAGCATAAAAAAAGAGGCAAATACATAAAGTACCTACCTCTTGGAAAACAAAATTAACTTTGGGAAGAAAGTTAACGCTTGAAAAATTTTCTCATTTCTTGTCTGCTCTCTGCCAAACCAATTCCATCAGCAATGTCTTGAACAACACTCCTCTGGTTATTATCTTTACGCATTCTTGCAAATTTAGAAATACCTGTCTCATAATAGTTTCCCCTAGAAAGCATCTCACCCCTATCTCTACTATTCAAATGCTCTTGCATTACTGATCCTATCTTATCCATAACTTTAAATTTAGATTACGAAGATACGAAAAAAAAATCATCAGATACTTAGAGGTTTCGGGTAATAATATAATATACGTACGTGTATGCGTGTATGAAGTCGCTTTAAAAATCGCTAGGGGGGTTGAAATTTTTTGCGTTTTTGGTGCAATTTTTTAGCTTTTTTACCGCGTGTACGCGCGCCCAGGCGCGCACCCAAGCGCGCGCGTATGCCCTAGTTTTATTTTTTGCCTTTGTTGTTTGCTGTTTTTTGCCGTGCAAATTTTAACAGATACACAACCCTAGCAAGAGGGTAAAACAAGCACTAAAAAAATATATAATTTAACTTTTTTAATACTTATAACTTTAAACAAATAACCCTAAAAACAAGTAAAAAACAAATGTGATCCACTTTTAACGCAAAAAAAACTTTGCTTGTAAACTATTGATATTCAATAACTTATAAATTATTTTACTTTTATTTTAAAAATAACTTGCATTTTGTTTTTTATATCCAATAATCCTATTTACTTTTACATCTCAGTTGTGCGATAACGTGCAACATTAATCGCCTTATATATAGGCATAAATTTATTTATTATGACACAAGTACAAAACGCAGTAAAAATGAGTAAAAAAGTAGCAACTAAAAAAGCTACTGAGAGAGTAACACCAAAGAAAAAAGCGGTAAAAAGTGAGGCTACACTACTAAAGCAAGCCGCGAACGACAATTGGAAGAACAACACACGTTCAATGAGTGCATTAGTGAGATATTGCAAGGGGGACGGCAAACAAGACTTGCAAAAATTAATCGATGCAACAAACAAACGCAACAATACTAAGGTGCAATTTGGTCAAGTGGCAAATATTAAAACGATTGTTGCAAATGCAAGTGAGCGCGAGTTGTTCAAAAATGCAAACCCCGACAAAAGCAAGGGAGCAAAATTTATCAAGGGAGATAAAAAATCTTTATTTTCATTTTGGCTAATTGTTCTAACTGTAGGACGTCTTGCAAAAAAATAATAATACCCCACTAGTATAGGGGGCTTTGCAGCCCCTTATATAACTAAAATTACTCTTTGTTGTGAGCTTTACGCCACATTAACACATATATTTTATAGGTAAGCAAGACAATCGCTACGTATAAAAGTGCAAGGAAACGCTCATTGACATATTGAATTACTAGTAACCTTTACAGGGGCTGAAAGTGTATGACTAAGCATTGCCATCTTTGGCATTTCATGCCGTTCCACTAGGTAAGCAAATACGCTACCACATTAGCAGAGAACGAACAAACAAACAGCAAGACTCAAGAGTATCTATAATTCAATTTTAAAACCACTTAAAAAAATAAAGAGGAACGTGCCAGGAGTGGAGAGGCATAGTCTATGCGTGGCGACATGATGTTTTTGAGCATCTTCCATTCGATAGCATAGGGCGAAGTACATAGTTTCGTGTACAAGTCAACACCATACTGTGGAGATTAACAATTAAATCAGTATTGGGATAAGAGAAACAAGATAGAAAAGACGAGAGCGAAGCCACAAGAGTGGTGGATAGAATACATAAAACTAAACTAACGGCATGAGGTTCGAATCCTTGTGCCGTATCTATATACCGAAAGAAAAGCCAGCGGTGGCAAATTATTAATTAAAAACAATTAAACAAATGATAAAAGAAATAGTAGAGGTACTTATGATTGTAATTTCAATCGGGTGCATAGTAACGATTATTCACGAATTAATAACAGATAAATAAAAACAAATGGGGAAACGTAAAAGAATAGTGCGCATACAAGTGGGAGAACTTAATGCGTTAATTGAACAACAGAAAAACAAGTTTGAAAGATCAAAGAGTATGTATGCAGAGATTGTGCAAGACATCATGAAAGAAAATGATTGCTCCTGGACCGAGGCTAAACAGATACACAAGTTTAGAAAAGTAAGTAAGGGCATCAAGAGAGAGATAGATTTATTAACCTGTTCACACTCATAATATGATAAAAATAACATTTATATCAATTTATTTTATACAATTATTTGTGTGGTATGCTTACAACATATACACACAAGATAAAGACTAAAGTCATGGGAGAATTAGAAATAGTAATAGCAAAAGTAAAATCATTGTCAAACCTTTTAAATATACAAACAACATGGAACATAGAATTGTAAACGGACTACACGTAGTTGAGACCAGAACATTAATAGAAAATACAATACACGTAAAAATAAATGTGTATACAGAACAAGAGTACAGAGACCTAGAGATACAAAGCTCATGGTGGAGTAGAGTAAAGGAAACACTAACTAGTCTAGGTGCAGGTGCATCGTGGGCGCTTAAACATTAAACAGATGGGAGTATTTAGCTTTTTTACAACAGACACACAAGAAAGTATACCAAACACATGGCAATACGACAGACCAACATTTAAAGTCTATATGAAAGACGACAAAGGAAATGTATGGGAGGAGAGCGACTATGAAGGGTATGGTAACTTCGGAGGCAAGGACATTTACGAACTGTTAGCAGAGATGAACGGATTCGAAGGACGTGATAAAGGTATAGAGATATTTTTCAAGCCAATAGATGGAATGAAATATCCAAACCTAGTAAGACTAAAGAATAGTAATTGGGAGAACGAGACACTGAAAGACTGCCCAGAGCAGGGACACTTTTATGGTGGAATAATAATAATTGATTAAAACTAAACAGATGAAAATAGCAAACGTATTGTACGCAACACTAGTAATACTATTAAGTATATGGTGCTTCTTAATATGGGAGGGTACACCTAGATTTACGATAGAGCAAATAGTATATGTCCAGGCACTATGCCTAGCAAATATATTCGCATTAATAATAACACTTAAAAGAGAACAGGCATGATAAAGAATAAAACAAAAACCACTGAGCAAAAGAGAAACGAAATCTCTAAGTATATGGGATACATAAGTGACTCACAAATAGATTTACTTTATGAGATAGCTACATTAAACAGATACTCTAATAAAAATGAGTTGATGAAATTAGCCAACATAAGCGAAGATGATAGACGTAAAATTGATACGGCATATCCTCATGACTATTACAATAGGATACATGACATATTCCCGAACATCTCACAAGGTAATTTAGTATTTGACTATCGTGAAGGATACGGTCAGCTAGTAAACGTAAACGATTTAATAGTTAGTAGAATTTTAAAAAG
>TARA_B110000027_G_scaffold106854_1_pt1 | contig 20375 bp, 18 predicted proteins | sample TARA_B110000027 | Tara Oceans TARA_B110000027 (sample SAMEA4397101) | marine metagenome | biome: Polar Biome; feature: [SRF] surface water layer (ENVO:00010504); material: water (ENVO:00002006), including particulate matter (ENVO:01000060) such as... | depth 5 m
GGGATCGGGTATTACCCCTTCGCAATAATCACCGGCGATAGTGTTATACATAATTAAAAGATATTGTAAACAGGCAAATAATGCTCTTTTAACAGCTTTTAATAATATTTTTAATATAAGTTGCAAGGTTTACTCTACCGAACATTTTGTAAACTTTATTAGATAAATTCAAGCTAGTTAATGCTGAAGCATATCTTTCACCTCTGCGTGACGGAAGTAACTTAATTTTTGAATTAAACATTTTTGCTACTTGTAAAATAGTGTAGCTTTTTTTATTAGATATACTGTAATGCCTGCATTTACTTTTTTCCCACGCATAATAACATACATTAACGGTGTCTGAGATATGAGTAAATCTTCTTGATTGTGTGCCAGGCTTTACAACTGTTAATAATTTTTGATTTTTATATTGATTTTCAAAAATACCTATAACTGTTGCCATACTTCCAGTACTAATTTGTTGTGGGCCATAAACATTATAAAAATAAATTATTTCAAATTTAAATTTATACCATCGTTTTAAATTTTCTAACATTTCCAGATTTTTTGCTTTAGTAAATGCATATGGAGATAAATTCTTATCATTGCCTCTGTTTCCAATGCTTGCAGATGTTGCTGAGTAAATTAGTTTAATCTTATTCAAAAAACAAAAATTGAATACTTCATGTGATCCAATTGTATTAGAGTTGATGCATTCACTCATTTTTAAAAAGCTTTGATAAATTCTTGAAAATTCACCAAAGTGAAAAAGAGTATGGATTTTTTTTTTTACTTTATCCAATCTTCTTGAAATATTTTTAGTATCACAATTTAAGTATGTAACTCTTTTATCTTTAATATGATTTTTTTTTGAGCCTGATGAATAGTTATCTAAACTTATAATTTTATATTTTGTTTTTTTTAAAAGTAAACTGATCATGTTGGAGCCTACAAACCCTGCACCACCAGTTACAATTATTATTTTTTTCATTATGAACTTGAGTTTTTAGCTCATTTTAAAAAATATATAAACATAAAATATAATAATAATCATTTTGTTAAGAATTTTTCAGATTTAATTTAACCTTTTTCAAAAATTAATCTATATAGAGGCTTATGAATAATCTTACATTAATAATTCCAGCTAAAGAAGAAAAATTATCTTTGCCAAAAGTACTGGATGAAATGAAAAATTTTGAATTAAAGAAATTAGTAGTTCTTGCAAAAGATGATTACGAAACTATAGATGCAATAAAAAATATTGATTGTGAAATTTTATTTCAGACTGGAAAAGGTTATGGAAATGCTATTCGAGAGGGTATTAATCACTCTAAAACAAAATATATTTCTATTTTTTATGCTGATGGGTCTACTGATCCTAAAAACTTAAAACCAATGTTAGATAAAATAAAATATGACAATAATGAAATTATTTTTGGAAGTAGATATGAAAAAAATGCTGGTAGCCTTGATGATGATTTAATAACAAGAATTGGTAATTATTTTTTTACTCTACTTGGAAACATATTTTTTTCACTTAATATATCAGATATCCTTTTTACGTATATTGTTGCTGAAAGAAAAGCTATGGATAAGCTTATGCTTAAATCTGATGACTACTGTCTTTGTCCTGAAATTGCTATTAAGGCCAAGAAAATGGAATTTAAATATACAACACACCCCTGTGTAGAGAGAAAAAGGTTTGCAGATAAAAAAAAAGTTAAGGCTTTCAATGATGGTTTAAAAATTTTGAATTATATGGTTAAAAATTTCTTTTCTAAATCTCCTCAATAGAAAACAATGTATCTACAATAAATTTAATTTGGCTGGTACTAATTTTTTTTGTATGAAGCCCTATCACAAATCCTAAATCTTGAACTTTTTGAGCACCAAAAAATTTTTCTTTATAAGGATTAAGATTATATAACTTGGTAGATGGCTGATTTACAAATGATCCACTTATTACCGGTCTAGTTTCTAAACCTTTTCTTTCAATTAATTTAATAAATTTTGTTTTTTTATTAATGAATTTTTTATCAAGCATAATTGGTAAAACCATATAACTAGGGTCAATTTTTTTTGAATATTCAACAAATGTGAATTGATTTTTCCATCTTTTATCCTTTTTTAAATTGCTTATAATTTTTTTTTTATTCATTGTTCGAGTTTTTTTAAAGAAATCTAACCTTTTAAATTGATTGCTTGCAATAGCAGCCTGAATATCTGTAGGTCTTAAATTAAAACCAGAATTTATAAAAATATACCTTGGGTCTAGTTTGGGATATTTTTTAGCATTTCTTTCATATATTTTTTCACCACGAGACCAACCATGAGATCTTAATGCTAATAAAATTTCATAATCTTTTTTATTATTACATACAATCATACCTCCCTCTCCTGAAGTAATTTGATGAGAATAAAAAAAAGAATAAGTGCCAAAATCACCATAAGTACCTAAATATTTTTTTTCATATTTGGCTCCTAAAGCCTCACAGTTATCTTCAATAACTATAATTCCTTTTTTTTTTGCATAATTTGTGATTTTTTTCAAATTTGAAGAAACTCCCAAAACATTTATCAACATCAATACTTTTGTTTTTTTTGTAATCTTGGAAATTAAATAATCAGCATCTAAATTTAATGTCTTTGGATTTATATCAACAAATTTTGGCTTTAACCCTGTTTGGACTAACGGCCAAAGAGATGTGGACCAACATAAAGCTGGTATCAAAGCTTGATCGCCTCTTTTAAATTTATTTTGTCTTAATGGATTGCAGGCTGCAAATGCTGCTAAAAGGTTTGCTGATGAACCTGAATTGACCATTAATGCGTATTTACTTTTTAATTTTTTTGCAAATTCTCTTTCAAACATTATAGTTTGTTTATTCATAGTAATGAATCCGGTCTTTAGTACATCAATACCTTTTTTTAAATCAAGCTTATTAAAGCCCATTTCTAATAATGGATAATAATATTTATTTTTCTTTGGGTCCAAAAACTTATTTTTATTTTTCATTTGATATTTTATATACTATTGTCTTTTATATTGTTAAATCAATTAAAGCTAAATGAATAAAATTTTAGAATATAAAAAAGAATTCTATTTAATAATAATTCTTTATTTTACACTTTATTTAACATTTTTTTTTGAAAATAGAGATGCTTTAGAAAGTATTGAAAAATCTTTTTTTGGAATATTTTTACAAAAGATAGGTCCGTATTCTGATTTTGTAATGAGAGAGGGCATTATTGAAAATTTTAAAAATGACTTTCTATATACGTTTTTACATTATGATGAGACATCAGATAGACACTCACCTCTTTTATTAATGTATCTATCAATATTTAGAAAATTTGGTCTAGATATAGATACAATTCGATTGATACATATAAATATATTACCAGTTTGTGTTTTTGCATTTTTTAAATGTTTAAAAGTTAAATTTCCAGAAATTAAAAATAATTTACTATTTATTTTAAGCCTATCATTATTTTTATCTCCTCCATTACGTTCATTAAGTATATGGCCTGATAGTAGAATTTATGGGTTATTATTTTTTATAATATCGATATTTTTTTTTATTAAATTCAATAATAATAAAAAATTTATTGATGTTCTATATAATACTTTTTTTTTATGTTTGGCATCATATTTAAGTCCTAACTTTGCAATTTTTTTTATTTTTTATTTTTATAATTTTTTCAAATATTACAAAATTTCTATAAAAACTTTAATAATTTTATTTGCAAATTTTATCTGTGCTTTACCTGCATACTATTATCTTTTCGAACTAAAGGTGTTTTTCCTTTCTAAACCAGCTGTTGGGGAAATAGATTTATTAACTAGGCTAAATTTATCTAATAAGATTTTGATCATTTCATCGATAATGTTGTTTTACTTTTTACCATTTTTAACAAATAAGAATTTTATTAATAATTACTTCAAAAATAATCTTAATTATAAAAATATTTTTTTTAGTTTTTTTCTAGTTTCTATTTCTATACATTTTTTTTCTTATGATTTAGCTTTTACTGGAGGTGGAATTTTTTTTCAATTATCAAACTTTATTTTTCAAAATAATATTTTATTTTACTTAATATGTTATGCTTCAATACTATTAGTGTTAATCATGTGGAATGTAAGTATAAATAATAAATTAATTATTTTATGTTTAATCATTAGCAATCCTCAACTAACAATTTATCATAAATATTTTGATCCTCTTTTAATAATTCTATTTTTTTTATTATTTGATTTTAAATATGAAATTCAAAGAATTATAAATCTTAAATTTATAAAATTTTTATATTTTTTTTATTTAAGTTTTTTAGCTCTAAATTATTTAAAATAATTTCTGTCTAGATTCTATTATATTTTTTAAGCCTAATGAAAGTTTTATTTTTGGTGCCCAATTAAATTTTTTTATTTTGCTACTGTCCAAGTTTTTATTGATAGTACCATCAGGAAATGTCTTATCAAAAAAGACTTTTCCTTTAAATTTTGAAATTTTTTTAATCATTAATGCTAATTTTTTTATCGTTAAAGACTCACCACTGCCAACATTAAGAATTGGAAGTTTGTTTTTATTAATTTTTTTAATTTGTATTTTATTTAATTTTAGTATTCTAAATATTGCTTGAGCTAAGTCCTCAACATGAAGAAATTCCCTAATAGGTTTCCCTGTTCCCCAAATTTTAACATTTGTTTTTTTTTTCTTTGCTTGAAGAAATTTTGTTATTAAGCCCGGAATAACATGGCTGGACGAAATATCAAAATTATCATTTTCTCCATACAAATTAGTCGGCATAAGACAAATGATGTCTTTTTTGAATTTGTCATGAAGAATTTCACATAATTTAATACCCATAATTTTAGAAAGTGCATAAGATTCATTGGTTTTTTCTAACTTACCTGTCATCAAATAATCTTCTTTTATAGGAGTTTTAGATATTTTTGGATAAATACAAGATGACCCTAAAAAAACTACTCTTTTAACTTTGTATTTTTTAGCTGCTAGCAATAGATTTTTTTGTATTGAAAAATTATCTAATAGAAATTCCATTGGAAAAGTTTCGTTTTCTAAAATCCCACCTACTCTTGCTGCACAAATAATTAAAAATTCTGGCTTATTTTTTTTAAAAAAATAATCTACTTTTTTTTCGTTAGTTAAATCCAGCTCTTTTCTTTTTTTTAATAAAACATTTTTATATCCACTTTTTAATAATAAATCATGAATTGCCTTACCGACTAATCCATTGTGACCTGGAACGTATATTTTTGATGATTTCTTTAGCATTTAATCTAGTTTTTTTCTAAATCTTTTAATTCTGAAACAACCATCTCTTTGACTAATTGCTTTATATCAATTTTGGGTTTCCATTTTAATTCTCTTCTTGCTTTTGATGCATCTCCTAAAAGTGTATTTACATCTAGTGGACGTATATATTCTTTATCACATTCAATTATCGTTCTTTTTTCTCCCAATATATAAGCTTTTTCATTTATTCCTTTGCCCTTCCAGTCTATTTTCATTTTAAGCTCTTTAGCCACAAACATTATAAATTGTTTAATACTGTATTGCTTTCCTGTTGCTATAACAAAATCTCCAGGTTTTTTTTGTTGTAAAATTTTCCACATAGCTAAAATATAATCATTTGCATGTCCCCAGTCTCTTTTTGCATATAAGTTTCCTAGATATAATTTTTTTTGTAATCCAAATTTTATTTTGCACATAGCTCTGACTACTTTTTTAGTAACAAATGTTTCGCCTCTTCTAGGACTTTCATGGTTAAATAAAATTCCGTTCGATGCATGAATTTTATAGGCTTCACGATAATTTTTTGTAATCCAGTGAGCATATAACTTTGCAACTCCATAAGGACTTAGTGGATAAAAATTTGTTTTTTCATTTTGAGGAACTTCTTGCACTTTACCGTACATTTCTGATGTTCCTGCTTGATAAAATTTTGTTTTTTTAACTAAATTATGAAATTTAATTGCTTCTAAAATCCTTAAAGCTCCTAAGGCATCTGCGTTTGCTGTATACTCAGGGACTTCAAATGAAACTGAAACATGTGACTGTGCTGCTAAATTATATATTTCATCTGGTTTGATTAAATTTATAATTTTAGAAACCGAAGTTGAATCAGTTATATCACCATAGTGTAAAATAAATCTTCTATCACGTTCATGAGGATCCTGATAAATATGATCTATTCTATTTGTATTTATGGAAGAAGATCTTCTTTTTACTCCATGAACAATATAATTTTTTTTCAGAAGGAACTCTGCTAGATAAGATCCATCTTGGCCAGTTATTCCAAATATTAATGCTTTTTTTTTCATTTTATAAATTTGTAAATTTTTAAACTAAATTTTTACTTAAATACATATTTTTATATATATTAATGAAATTTAATTATCTTTTATTATATTTTTTATTCAGAAATATATATTCAAATGTTTTTCTAAATGGCATTTTAGACTTATATATTTTTTCAAAATCATTATCTTTTAAAAATTTGCTAATATCTGAGTATTTATAGCTCTTTTTTATCATATCATCATAATGATGCTCAAACATTATCAACTTTACTTCAGAAATCATTACTTTTAAACCTCTTAAAATCTCAAATTCATATCCCTCAGTATCTATTTTTATAAAATCTATGTTGCTAATTTGTTTTTTTTTTAAATAATCTTCAAGCGTTATCATCTTAACTTCAATATTTTGAAAAAATTTTTTATTATCGCTCTTTAATAATTTTTGTTTTTTTTTAAAATAATTTGAATGTATATTTATTTGATTTAAAGTTGATGAAGAGCTTTCTATTGACTGATTTAAACAGACATTACCTATCTTATCTCCTAATGCAAAATTTTCAATTATTATTTCTGTATTTTTAAATTTTTTTTGATAGTTATTTTTAGCAATTAATAACTTTTCAAAATTTATTGGGCTAGCTTCAAACGAATAGATTTTTTTTATAATAAAATGCTTTAAAAATAAATTTATTGATTCACCTTTGTGAGCACCTATGTCAAAAAATATATCTAATTTTAAAAAGTTATTTTTTTTTAAAAATTTTAAAATTTTCAATTGATAAAAATAATCAAAACAATTTAAAATATTTAATATTATATATTTTTTCATTATCGATTTTGGAATATATATTTTCCATTATTTTTTCTTATTTTGATATTAAGCTTTTTATTACAAGTATTTTTTTTTAAAATACAATTTTCATAATTCATTGTTAATTTAAATATATTATCTGTAATCATATAATGATTTCCCTTCATATCATAAAAAACATCGGTCAAAGGTTTATAATTGTATTGTTTTATTTCTACAAATATTCTGTTTATATTTCTTGAGGTAAAAATTACAAAAACTAAACAAATTAAAAAAATAAACTTATATTTTGTTTTTGGAAATAGATTTTCCATTCTTTCTAACAAGTATGATAATGGAATAAAAATTAAGAGACATATTATTGTATATCCTCCATATCTTAAGGCTGGATGATTATAGAACCATTCTATTAATAATAATATCAAAATTAAATATGTAATAGTTGGATAATTATTAAAATAAAAAATTTTTTTTCTTTTAGTGTAGAATGTTATAATTAAGACTAATGAAATTAAAAGTATCCCTAGTATGAAATCAGAAACTTTTGTAAAAAAATATACGTTAGTCCAATTACTTACCCAATTAAATCCTTGTATGTAATTTTCAGGGTTTTCTATTCTAAAATTTGGTCCTGCACCTCCTTTAGACCATTGTTCATACCAGTCGTTCATTGCACTGACTTCACTTAATGGGATTGCCCAGTCAATACCACCAACACAGGTAACATTTACGGGATAAATAAAACATCCACTATTAAAAAAATTATTTAATAAAATAAAAAAAATTATAAATATAAAAGAAAAAAAATAAAAATTCCTAAAAAATAAGTTAAAAAAAATTTTATAATTTCCATTCTTTAAAACAAAATACAAGATTGGAAAAATGAATAGAGAGTATAAAAAATAAAAGGCCTTTAAAGATATTATCAAAGCCAACAAGATATATATATTATTAATTGTTTGTTTCTTGTCTCTGTCTGAAATGGTAAAAAGTATTATTTCTAGTATTAATAAAAATATTAGTATTTGTGCAGATCTATCCGTACCATGTTCACTAATTCTATAAAAAAAAATATTGATGAACATTAATGCTAATAAACAATAAAACCCTATAAAATTTATTTTTTTTTCTGAAAAATTTTCTTCAATTTTTTTTAATAAGATTATGTTAGTGAATCCCATTATCATTATTGAGGGCTGATGGAGTAAATTAAATTCTATAATTGGTAAATACATCAATGAATTTATGTAAAAAATAGATGAAGGCGTTCTAAAACCATGATTAAATTGACCAATCCCAATCATAAAATCTGTCTGAGTTAAATAATAACTATATGGAAAATGATAATACGCAAAATCATCATGTGTCTTAAATATTAGTGATGCAATAAACAATATTAGAAATATTAGAAATATTAGAAATAATTCTTTTTTTAAATTTTTAAACTTTTTGAAATAAAAATACATAAATATAAAAACACCGATACTCAGGAATATTAAATTATGTAATTTTCCATGTGCTAAAATTAAATTTGATATATATGCATATCCCAGCATAAAAAAAATACCAAATAAGCCTGCATATCCAAAATTATAATTTTTTTTTGAATAATTTCCTATATTTAAAAATAGAAAACCATAACCAATCGTAGAAAAAAGTATAAAAATATAAAAAAATATATATAGATATAAATTATAGAACATATTCTTTAACTTATTTATTATTTACTAATTAGCAATTTAAAAAAATTAATGAACAAATTAACCTTAGTCATACCAGCAAAAAAAGAAAAAGACACTTTGCCTAAAGTTTTAAAAGATTTAGAAAAATTTAATTTGAAAATTATAGTTGTATTGGAGAGTAGTGATATTGAGACAATTAATGCAATTAAAAACCATAATAACTGTGAAATATTAATTCAAAATGGCAAGGGCTACGGAGATGCATTGATTTACGGAATTAGTAAGGTGCAAACTAAATTTTTTTGTATATTTAATGCTGATGGCTCATTTGTTTCTGGTGAATTAACCAATATGTATAAAGAAGTAAATGAAAATAATATAAATTTTGTTTTCGCTTCTAGATATTTGCCTGGTTCGAGTAGTGAGGACGATACAATTATTACTTGGATAGGAAATAAATTTTTTTCATTTATAGGAAACGTTTTTTTTTCATTAAATATATCTGATATTTTATACACATATGTGATGGGAGAAACTCAAAAAGCTAATTTTCTAAATCTTAAAAAAAAAGATTTTTCATTTTGTGTGGAGCTTCCTATTAAAGCTAAAAGAGCTGGATTTAGTTTAATAGATTTAAAAGCTAATGAAAAACCCAGAATTGCAGGTCAAAAAAAAGTTAACGCTTTTAAGGATGGTGCTCTTATATTGATATCAATGATAGTTTTATTTTTTAATAAGTAAATTTCTTTTTAATAAAAAATATATAAATAAATAAACACTAATATTCAGCATAATCAAATAAATTTGAATTATTGTTTTTGAGTAGTTTATATATGAAATATAAAAAATAATTAGATAATATAAGTTTATTATTAAGCCAGTGAGACTATTACTGAAGACAACTTTATTATTAAAAGAAGATAAGAGTTTTCTAAAAATTAATTGATGCAAGTGTTTAGTGTCTGGGTTCATGGGTGAATACTTTACTTTTAATTTTCTTATTAAAGAAAATAATATTTCAAAAGATGGATACCATAATAGATTGACAATAAAAAAAGGTGATAAATTTTTATTCTCTGAATATAATTTAATTAACAAAAATCCTACTAATGCAGATAATAAGTATATTCCACCATCCCCTAAGTATAATTTGTTAAAAATATTAAATATTAGTAAAGTTATTAACAAAACAAAAACAAAAATTAATAAATTACTATATTGACTAGATATTATTTTCTCATTTAAAATTAATAATACAAAAATAACTAAAGAATAATATCCTATTGCAAGGCCGTTATTACCATCAATAAAATTTGAACCATTAATTAAAACTAAAAAACAAAATAGAACAAAAAAAATATTAAAATATCTATTCATTAGTAAATTATCAAACCACGAAATTCTTATCTCCGAAATTGATAAATCTAAAAAAAATATAAATAAAAGTAGAATTATTATTTGAAGCCCAAATCTAATTAATGGAGATCGCAATATTCTAAGATCTGCTAAAAAACCTATTAGAAAAATAAGAATTAAAAAAAATAATAAGTTGAATTCTATAGTGTTAGTTTTAATTAAAAGTGAAATTACTAATACTAGACCGCCGGATAATGGTATTGTCTCTTTTTTAGTTAATATTTGGTGTAATTGACCAGAAAAATTATTTAAACTTTTGATATTCTTAACTAAAAAATTAATAAGGATAATAGTTAAACTTATAGAAACAAAATCGAATAGATAATCAAGCATTTTTTTTAAGATAATTAATTGATAAAATTATTAGGCTTAAAAATGATACAATAATACTTTTGTTCAAATAGTTTCTATAAACCTTATATCCATCTATCATTTTTCTTATAAGTGAAGATGAGAGTGAATTCTTACCAGACCTCCAAGTAGTAAGAAATTGATTTAAAGCATAAAAATTTTGTCCGTGTTGAGATAATTTTAACCATAAAACATAATCTTCTTTTGTTCGAAGATCAGCAAATTTAAACTTTTTTAAAAGTTTTCTTTTGACAATTACAGTTGATAGGCCAACATCGCATGATTTAAACAAATTTTCAAATTTTAAGTCTTTTGCAATTCTAAAGCCAATAACTTTATTTTTTTCATTGATTATCTTATATGAGGTGTGGCTTAAATCTAAATTATTTTTGTTCATAAAAGAAATTTGTTTTTTTAATTTATCTTTTTTCCAAATATCATCGGCATCTAAAAAAGCAATATATTCTCCCCTTGCTATCTTAATTGCTTTGTTTCTGGAAGGTCCAGCACCTATATTTTTTTCATTGATTATAATTTTTATTTTTTTATTATTTTTTGTTTTTTTTATTAATTCTTTTAATTCTTCCTTATTTTTATCGTCGTAAACAATTATTAACTCGTAATTCTTATAAATTTGGCTATCTATAGATTTTAGAGTTTTGTTTATAAACTTTTTTTTTCTGAAGTAAGGCAATATTATAGAAACTAATTTCATTTAAAAAGAATATATATATTATTTAAAGTAATTAAATTAAAATGATTAAAAAAAGAATAATAATATTTATGCCCTCTATAGAAGGAGGTGGTGTAGAAAAAAATCTTTTTTTAGTCTCAAATTATCTTTCAACAAAAATTAAATATATATCAGTAATTACAACTTCATATAAATTTAAAAATAAATTTAACAAAAAAATTAAATTAATTTTACCAAAGTATAGATTCTGGAATAATCTTACTAGGCGTACAAAATATTTCATTTCACTTTATTTACTACTAAAAGCTATATTATTAAATAAAGATGTTACAGTTTTTGCATTTCAAGCCAATTTATACTGTATATTATTATGTAAATTCTTTGGAACTAAAATTATTGTAAGATCAAATTCTGCACCAGATGGATGGTCACAAAATACAATAAAAAGATATTTTTATAAATTGATTCTCAAAAAAGCTGACAAAGTAATGGTGAATAGTTATGATTTTAAAAAAAAGATTAGTGAACAATTTAATATCAGGCCAATTGTAATCTACAACCCTTTGAACAAATCTGAAATTATAAAGAGATCTAAAATTAAAATAAAAAAATTTTTTCCAAAAAAAAAATGTTTAAAAATAATTAATATCGGAAGATATGTTGATCAAAAAAATCAAATTACTTTGCTAAAGTCACTAAATTATTTAAAAAATAAAATTAATTTTTTTGCTATAATTATGGGGGGTGGAACTTTAAAGAATCAATTAAATGATTATATCCATAAAAATAATATTCAAAATAAAGTTAAGTTAATAAATTTTGCCAATAATCCTTTTCCTTATATTAAACAATCTGATCTATTTATTTTATCATCAAAATATGAAGGACTTCCAAATGTCGTACTAGAGTCAATTGTTCTTAAAAAGTTTGTTATATCGAGTAATTGTCCTACAGGGCCTAGAGAAATTTTATTAAATGGTAAAGGAGGTTACTTATTTCCCATGGGAGATTATAAAAAACTGGCAAAAAAAATTGTTTCTTTCACTAAAAATCAAAATGAATGCCAAAGAATGCTAAGAAATGCATATAATCAATTATCTAGGTTTGATCAAAAAAAGAATTTAAAAAAATATTTAGATTTAGTTATTTCTTAAATGAATAGAACACTCTTCTTAAAGCATTTTTTATAGAAAATTTCCTAGATTTTTTTTTTTTTGATTTTTTTAGTGGTAAATCATTTTTTTTAATAACTTTAGCAGACCCAGATCCAACAAAAGAAAAATATAAATCCATATAGTCTTCATTTTGTGATTGGATATCTAATATTTTTTCAAAAGTTTCTTGGTTGTTTATTTCGCAATTGAAATTATTTCTGGGTTTATCTTCTAAGTAAGGCAACCATGAAATATCGTCAAAAATAAAGATACCACCAACCTTAAGAAATGAAAAATAGTGATAAAAAATTTTTTCGATATGATCCGCATTATGAAATGAATCTAAATAAATTAAGTCTACTTCTCTAGGTAATACCCTGTCTAAATATTCAAAGTTATCATCTCTTGTATGGTGAAACTTCCAATTTTTACTATCAGATACATCGCTATTGTTAGCAAGATCAACAGAATTTAAAAATCCATTATTTTTTTCACATATATCTATAAATTTTTTGGTTGATATTCCATGTCTTACTCCAAATTCTATAATATTTGGTGACTCAATATCTTTTAGATTGTTCATAAAAAATATGTCTATTTTTTTTTGATATTCATTATCCATAATTATTATAATCTATTATTTTTATTAACTCTTTATAATGATTAAAAATTGTAAAATCTTTAATCTTATTCTTTAATAACTTTTTTTTATTAAAAATTTCTTGCTCACTCATATTCTTATATTTTTTTAATGATTCGACTAAGGCTTTTTTATTATTTGTTTCATATAAAATTCCATTATTGCCATTGTCTAAAATTTCATTTGGTCCATTTTTACAATCACTAGAAATTACAAACGAGTTCATGTAGGACGCTTCTATAATAACAAACCCTGGATCTTCCCATAATGATGAAAGTATAAAACATTTTGCTTTTTCAAAATACTTAAATATATTTTCTTTATATCCTAACAAATATACAGATCGTTCTAAATTATTGTCTTGAATATATTTATTCAAATTTTTTTTTTCTTCTCCATCTCCTAGAATTACTAATTTTTGTTGTCCATCTTTATTAAAATCTTTAAATGCATCTATTAAAAATAAAAAATTTTTTTGTTTTGTTAACCTACCAGCAGCCATAAAATAATCTTTAAAATTTACATCAATTTTTTTTGAATTATTTCTTTTTTCTAAGATAATAGTTTTACTATGAATTATTGGATCATATAATAAAAACAGTCTTTTATTGTCAGCGACATTTAATTTAAGTAAATTATTTTTAGTAGCTATAGTTGGGCATGTAATAAATAAAATTTTTTTTAATGTTAGCTTCCAAATAAAAAATCTTAATTTAGATAATTTTGGATATCCTGAAATTCTCAAAATAAACTTTGTATTAAAGCTAAAAAAATAATTAATTAATAGTGGAAGTGGAGCGATTAAATGAATTATGAAATAAGCTGGAGATTCTTTTTTTAATAAATTAATTAGTGGAAAAAAAGCGATAATAAAGATGTAGTAATAGATTAACCTACTTCTAATAAAACCTTTAATATTTCGATTTTTGATTACATTTGAGTTAGTTAATTTTATTAAATTAATACCCTTCTCCTTTAAGGTTGATTGATATTCATCCCACTCTCCTGCAACATTAATTATATAGGGATCATATTCATTATTTGAATAAAGTTTTAATGAATATGCAGAATTTATAACTGCTTTAATTGTGGCCACCTTATCTATATGTGGTGACCAATAAAAAATTTTTTTCATTATTCTAATAAAATTATATTTTCTTCCTACAAATTCTTGAATTATTTAAACAACTTAGAATTATTTTTTATCCAGCTTATAACTAATTCGATTCCATCTTCAAATTTAGTTAAATTTTTTATTTTTAATGCTTTTTTAATTTTATTATTACTACCATGTGTTTTGTAAACATCTGCTTTATCTTTTTTTCTTTTAAATATTTTTGGTGAACCAAAATTATCATTAAGTTTTTTTAAAATCCTTGATAAACTTACGGGATTATTTGAACAAATGTTAAATACCTCATGCTTATTTTTTAATTTTTTTGACATTAAAAGTTTTATTGATTTAACTGCATCACCAACATATGTAAAATCTCTATAGTGATTACCATAATTATATAAATAAAATTTTTTATTTTTAAATTTAGATATTATATACTTCAAAATAAGCATATCTGGTCTTCCCCATTCACCATAGATTGTAAAGAATCTGAGACCTATAAAATGCATATCATAATAAGTTGAATAAACTTTTGCCATATCTTCATTATTCTTTTTACTTAGTGAATAAATATTTTTTGGTTCAAGACTCATGTCTTCCTTTAATGGAAAAGTTTTTTTCTCTCCATATACAGAGCTTGAAGATGCATATATTATTTTTTTAGTTTTATAAATTCTTGAAAGTTCAATAATATTAAAAAAACCATTTATATTAGATTTTACATATTCACTTGGATTTGTTATTGAATATCTAACTCCTGCCTGCGCAGCTAAATTTATAACCAAATCAAACTTATTTTTTTTGAAAATTATTTCTAATTTTTTAAAATTTGATAAATCTATTTTTTTAAATACAAATTTTTTATTTTTTTTTAAAATCTCTAATCTCTTTTTTTTATATTCTACCGAATAATAGCTATTTAAATTATCAACTCCATAAATGATTATATTTTTTTTCTTTAATAATAGATCACACAAATGAAAACCAATAAACCCCGCACACCCTGTTACCAAAATTTTCATCTTAAAATTTGTCTCCAATTTTTGAGCAATTTATATAAAGAAAGCATTATTAAAAATAAAAAATTTTGTCCATTATCATATCTTATAAGCATTTCTTCATAAAAAAGTTTTTTATAAGGTATTGTGCTTGAGAAACCACCTCTTCTAAATATTCCAGTTATCTCATTTTTTTTTGTTGCAATTCCTTTTAAATTCTTTTTGACTATCATTCTATAGAAATAATCATAATCAGCATGATATTTATATTTTAAATTATATTTTCCAACTATTGATGCTGCTTTTTTAGTTATATAAAAACCAGTAGAATGGCTTGAATAAATACCCCAGCTGTATTTAATTTTATGAGGCCTATATCCATGTAAAATTCCCCAATGTTTTTTTACACTGCCAAATATAAAGTCAATGTTGGGATATTTTTTATCATATTTTGATATAATGGATAATGCATTGGGAGTTAATTTATCATCCGAATTAACAATACAAATATATTTTCCCTTCGCATAACGCATACCTTTATTAAAAGCATCATATATGCCTTTATCTTTTTCCCTTATATATACATTGATATTTTTTTTATATTTTTTAATAATCTTGTTAGTGTTATCTGTGGATTTTCCATCTATGATAATATATTCAAAATTTTTGTTTTTTTGAGTAATTACACTCTTAATACATTCTTCAATATGTTCTTGACCATTATAAACTACAGTTATTATGGAAAATAAAATTTTTTTTTTATCTGACATAAGTTGTTAAATAATCAATCTAATATTTTATTTTTATTAAAAAAAAATCCAAAAAATGGTGACATAAAAATTAATGCTGGAGTAAAATATCTCGGTGCGGCCAATAAGTTCATTACAAGAATAATATACAAAACCGAAATTAGTAAAACAAATATTAACTCAGGCTTCAGACTCTTTATAGATTTAAAAAAACCAAATAAAATTATTAAATAAAAAATAAATGAATAAGCTATTCTAATCGGTATTTGTTTTTGATGTTCTTCAGTTTTTAAAAATTCACTTTTTCCATCATATTTATAAAAATATTTCACATAAAATGGATTTAAAGTTACCAGATGAAAACTTTTATCATAAAAAATTGAAATTAAGCTTCTAGGGTTTTTTAAAATTATTTTAATTGATTTAACGAAAATATAGTTATGATACTTTTCTAATTGTTTAAATTCATCATTACTAAATTTTAAAATAAAGCTATCATTACTGACAATGTCTATTTTATTTTTTTTTGCCCATAAAATGTCTTCTTTTTTTAAGTTAGCCATAACTTCTTTTTGAGTTTTCTTTTCTTTGTGAGAAAGCACCATTGGTACAATATATATATATGGTGCAGTTTTTAATCCAGTTAATCCAACACCATAAACTTCGGTTCTTTTTAAGTTAAGGTAGCTAACACTCGAAATAACTATCAAATACCCAATTAAAAAACTAGCAATTGGTTTGATTAAAAAATTTTTATATATAAAAAATATAAAAAAGTAATACAGCAAGATTATTACAATATAAAAAAAATATTCTTGGCTAATTAAATATAAGCTTGCAGTGCTAACTCCTAATAAGAAATTATTAACAAAATTTTTTTTAAATTCTACTAATAAAATTAATAAAATTACTTGAAATGAAAAAAATAAACTCTCATTCCAAAAAGATGAGTGATATTGAAAAATATCTGGAGATAAGCATAGAAAAAGAATTAAAAAAAAAGTTACTTTTTGAGGAAAAATTTTAATTATCTTTTTGTAAAGAAGATAAATTAATAAATAATACAAAAGTGACTTTAAAGCTAAATATAAGAATTTTCCATTATCTGCCTTAATAATTTCACCCTCATATAAATCATCTCCAGTTATAAAAAAATACAAAGCTAAAATTTTACCTGGTAAAAATTCATCAGATAGATCTTTTTTTAGTGGATAAGTTTTTTTATTTTTTAGGTATTTAATAATATTATCTGCTTCTGCATAATGATTTCCTACTGCAGTTTTTATCATTGGATGTATATTATTTTTATAAGAAGAATAGTTGTCATATTCATTTAAATATTGAAAACTTAAGTAAGTAGAAAATAAAAATGAAATAGCAATTAACAATACAAACTTATAATTAAAAATTTTCATTTATTTTTCTATTACTTATATTTCTTTATTACTCTGAATATATTTTTCTAAATAAAGGTTTTTTTTTACAATATCTTCTTTTTTTCCATACTCTAAAACTTTGCCCTCATCTAAAATTAAAAGTTTATCACAAATATTTAGAGAGCTTAGTCTATGGGCGATTATGACTATAATCTTATCCTTTTTGAAGTTATTTATTTTATTAATAATTTTTTCTTCAGTGTGAATATCTAATGCACTTGTGGCTTCATCAAAAATAATTAATTCAGGATTTTTATAAATAGCTCTTGCAATACCAATTCTTTGTTTTTGACCTCCTGAGATTTTAACGCCAGAGTCTCCTAATGGTTTATCTTGATGAGTATTAAGCATTTCTTTTAATTGAGAGAACTCTATTGCTTCTTTTATTTTTTTGGGATCAACTTTCTCATCTTCGACTCCAAATGATATATTTTTTTCTAGATTGTCGTCTGTTATATAATTCAACTGCGGTACATAGCCAATTTTACTAAAAATATACTTGAAATCATTTTTTATATTTCCATTAATTATAATATTTCCTGAGGATGGTTTTAAAAGACCCAAGAGAATATCAGCTAGAGTAGATTTTCCACATCCTGATTTTCCTATTATTCCAATAACTTCATTTTTTTTAAATTCTAAATCTATATTACTTAAAACATTTTCTTTGGTACCAAAATATTTAAAATTTACTTTCTTTAGTTGAATAGAGTTGATTGCAATATTTATATCTTTTTTTAAAGGACTTACTAGATTCTGTTCTTCATTATGGTCAACTTCATTTTTTTGATTAAATTCTTTTGATATAATTTCAACAGATATTAGGTTTACCAAAAGTGAATTAACATTCTGGTTTATAGCAGAAATGGCAGGTACCATCCTAATTAAGGCTAATGATAAAAATGTAACTATTGGGAGAATTTCCTCATAAATATAATCTTGTTGAAAAAAAAAAAATATCGTTAAACTAATTCCTGCTATAGCAATTACTTCTAAAATTAATCTTGGTATAGGACCCAAAACCGTACTAATCAAATTAATATGTAAAAGTTTTTTGTTAATAGAGATTATTTTCGAAAACGAGTAATTCTCTAAATTATTCAATTTTATTAATTTAATTCCTCCTATAGTTTCATAAATATTTTTTAATAAATTAATTGAAAAAGTGGTTCTTTTTTCACCTATAGTCTTAAGAATATTTTTTAAAATCTTATAAATTGCTAAAGAAAATAAAATTATAAAAATAAAAATTATTAATGAAGTATTCCAATTTATATAAATAATACTACCAATTATAGAGAGTGTTAAAATACTTTCTTTAAAAATATTAAGAAGACAAAAAAGAAATGCACTAAATCTTGTTGTTTCTTCTGTTATATTATTAATAAGTTTAGAGCTAGAATTCTTCAAAAAGAATTCATAATTATGATTTAGATATTTATTCAGTAATTTTTCTATTACTGAAAGACCTATCTTATTTTTAAATTTATTTAAAATATAACTAAAAATAAAAATTAAAAAATTTTTTATAAAAAAGAAGGAAATTAATAATATCAAAAATAGTGTAATAACATCTTCCTTTTCTAATTTTTGAATCTCTTCTCTAAATAAAAAATTTGGTATCTTGGAAACTATAACTTCTACATCTCCTAAAAGTGAGACAAATATTGCAATAAAACCAATACCTACAGTTTCTAAAATTGAGATTATGAATGTAAGTAAGATAATACCTGACAGCTGAAATATAGACCGTCCATCTAAAATGCTTAAAGTTTTTTTTATTGATGTTAATAACATTATTTATCTATTAAAAAATTCGTATAAATTTTTTCAATTTTTTTTATATATTTATTTTTACATAATAAATATATGGATAAACTAAACAAATTTTTACAATAGATTTAAAAAAATTAAAATTCTCTTTAATTGCTAAAATGCTTTTATTATTAAGAAATGACATTGAAATTTAAGTGATTAGCATATATATAGATAAAATTATCAATCTTTGCAACCACTCATAATAGCCCTAATATAGTATATAAGAAACAGATAGGAGAATAGAAATAAAAAAAAGGTATTTTATTTTAGATAACAGTCCTTTCAAGGTCTGATAAAATAATTCAGCTAAAAAAATTATCCTTTATTTATAGAAAATATAGATCAACAACACATTTAGATTGAATACAATGAATGATATTTTTAAATAACTTCTTTATGAATAAAATAAAAACTTTTTTTCGAAATAATATGATTTGGAAATTAAAAAAAATTGGAGAACTTCTAAATTTAAATATATATCCAAAAAAGTTCTATAATAAAGGTTTTAGATCAATTTATCCTAAATTAATTTTTAATTTAATTATGTTTTCAAGAACAAGGACTCTCAAAAAACATTTTTATAATAAAGTATTTGATAACAAAAAATTTAATAAGAATATTAAAAAAAATTTTTTGTTTTCTACCCCAAGTTCAGGAGGTACATTTTTAAGAATGATGATCTCAAGTTATTTAGAATTATTTCATAAAATAGGTGACGGAGTAGCAAAATATGACAGTATTCATAATAAATGGATGTATAGTTTTCCTTTCATTGAAGGGGCCTACTTAAAAGATGAAATTGGCTTTAGCATGTTGACTTTTGATTTAAAAAAATATCGTCCTACGGATGATTTGGAGAATAAAAAAATAATATTTTCCAGATATCCAATAAGTCCTATTGAATTATATGATTTCGATCGAATAAAACCAATTATAATTATGAGACATCCGCATGATCAAATAATATCCTATTATAGTAAAAATTTTAAGGATCAAAAAGATGAAACATTGGATAATAGATTACTTGATAGAGCGGTGAATAATTATGTAGAATATTTCACTTTTTGGAATAAGTATTTTTACGAAAAGAAGAAAGAAGAAGATTATTTATTAATCAAATATGAAAATTTGATATCAAATAGCGAAAATGTTTTTAGAAAAGTTCTATCTTTTTATAATTTTGAAATAGATGATGAATTAATAAG
>TARA_B110000027_G_scaffold95124_1_pt1 | contig 20329 bp, 15 predicted proteins | sample TARA_B110000027 | Tara Oceans TARA_B110000027 (sample SAMEA4397101) | marine metagenome | biome: Polar Biome; feature: [SRF] surface water layer (ENVO:00010504); material: water (ENVO:00002006), including particulate matter (ENVO:01000060) such as... | depth 5 m
TCCGGAAACAAAAGGGAAAACTTTAGAAGAAATGGAAGGACTTTGGAAAAAATAATAATTTATAACACGAATTGATTAGAAACACTTTTCATTGGATAAAATTTTTAAAACAATTAAACTTTATTGTCATTAAGAGGATTATACAAAAAGTAATGTATTATTTATAATGACCTAAGAGTCAAGCAAATTATCCTTGATGTTTAGAATGAAGCATGCAGTTTTGGAAATTTTTAAATCCTATGGCATAAATGCAATGATTGGTGGGTAGTTTAGAAATGGTTGTAATAAATAAAGTTAGAACCTTCCAAAAGAAGGTAAATATCAGCATAATAAAAAATAAAACCCTACAACAATGATGAAAATCACATATCATAAAAAGGATTTTGAGCCTGAAACTAAACTTCAAAAAGGGGAGGCTAGACCATTGGTGTATGAAACTTTCGATAGTTATGAAAGTTTCTATGCGCAAGTCTATCAAAGTTTGTTTCAAAGCCTTTTTGGTTATGGCATGCAAATCTGTGGCAACAGAGACTTGGTGAAGGATTGTATTCAAGAACTTTTTTCTAAGCTTTGGGAAAATAAAAAAATATTGATAAAAATTAAAGATGTTAAGCCTTATCTCCTAAAAAGTCTCAAGAGAAAAATCATTAGGAAACTAAAACAAGAGAAGCGATTATCGTTAGAAAATGGCTTTGAATTGGAAATTTCTCCTGAGTTAAAGTTAATACGTGATCAAGAAACTATTAAAAACAGCCAGGATTTGAAGTTAGCATTGCAATCTTTGACCCATAGACAACGAGAAGCCATCTATTTAAAATTCTATAGTAACCTATCTTATAACGAGATAGCGGAAATTTTAGAAATCAAGACTAAAGCTACCTATAAATTAGTAGCCAGAGCTTTAACTACCTTAAAAGAAGTTATATCTAATTCTTTGTAATTGATTGATTACAAGGTGTATAGATTTTAAATTTTTTTTTCATTAAAAAAAAGTTACATTCTTATGGGGTAAAAATAGGAATAGTTACCTCTTATATATAAACAGTTATTGTTTAGTATGATCTCAAGTAACGATTATTCACATTTTTCTCCAGAAGATTTCGCTTCTGATTCCTATTTTCAAAACTGGGTATTTCAGAGTGACGATATGACCCATCTGTTTTGGGTAAAATGGCTACAAGATCACCCTGAAAAGCAAGCCGATGTCGAATTGGCTAAAAAACTCCTCCATCAATTTACCTTCAAGAAATATAAGGCATCAGAGAATGACTTCAATGACGTATGGAAGAATTTAAAAGCTTCTCAAGCAGAGAGTTTCAAATCTAAAAGAGTGATAAGAAGAAAAAGGTATGCCGTATCGGTTGCAGCTTCTATCGCATTGCTTGTGGCTATCACTATATTCTCAAATAAAAATGTCGAGATTTTGGTTGTTGAAGAACCATTTGTAATTAAAGATATAATTACCCCCGGAACTGATAAGGCCACGTTGACTTTGGGGGATGGCTCTTTAGTTGTACTTGAGAAAGGTAAAGATTACAAAACAAAGCATGTAACCAGTAATGGTGACCAAATCATTTATAAAACTAAAAACAGAAGCAGTGTAGAATTAGTATATAACTATCTTACTATTCCACGAGGGGGAGAATACTCTATTAAGTTACAAGATGGCACCCAAGTCTGGTTAAATTCAGAATCTCAGTTAAAATATCCCGTTTCATTTACCGAAGGCGAAACCAGACAAGTGGAGTTGGTTTATGGGGAAGCTTATTTTGATGTATCGCCAAGTACGGCTCATAAAGGTGCTAAATTTGTGGTGATTAACAATGCCCAAGTAGTTGAGGTTTTGGGTACCGAATTTAATATTAAAGCGTATAAAGACGAGTCCAATATATATACCACCTTAGTAGAAGGAAAAGTAACGGTGAGTGCTATGAAGAAAACAAAAATTTTAGCGCCAAATGAACAACTAATCTTAAATATGTCCAGCAATAATATCATGGTGTCTTCCTCGGTAGACGTGTATCGAGTAATCTCTTGGAAAAACGGCGTGTTTAGTTTTAGAAACAAGCCACTTAAAGATATTATGAAAGTATTATCACGCTGGTATGATATTAAAGTGGATTTTAATAACGAAGCCCTTGAGATGTTAACGTTTAATGGAAGTTTGAATAAAAAATTAGGCATTGAAGAAACGCTTTCCATCATTAGTTTAACCAATAATATAAGTTATGAAATAGATAATAAAACAGTATTATTCAAATAATTTATTAACAACTAAAGAACTACTAATTATGAGATAAAACAACGATTGAACTGGACTCGATTCAGTATAAAAAAGAAGGGAAAGAAGGTCCGATTTCCTACAAACAAACCTTCACTTCCCCTTAAGAAGTATTAATTAATAATTAACTAACACATTTGCAAATTTATGAAATTTAAATTAACAATTGGTTGTCTTTCCATGAGAAAACAGGGCCAAATATTTATTATGAGAACTTTCGTATTCTTATTCTGTACTACTGTATTTAGTTTTTCTTCTGGAGATCTACTCTCCCAGAATTCTAAAATAGTGTTTGATGAGGACAAAATGATGACCGTCAATCACATTTTCGACATGATTGACCAGCAAACAGATTATTCTTTTGCTTATAAATCTGAAATGTTTATTGACTTTCCTGCTATAAAAGTAAAAAAGGGCATTATTCGGACAAACAAACTTTTAAAGCAAATTCTAACAACGGATGATTTTAATGTTATTGTGACAGAAAACTATGTGATTATCATAGAAGAAAAAATAGTAGAAACTATAGTAGTTCAAGAAATTGAAATTTCCGGTATCGTTACAGACGAAGATGGAGAGCTCTTACCTGGAGCCAGTATTGTTGAAAAAGGCACGACCAATGGGACAACAAGCGATTTTGACGGTAACTTTTCACTCTCAATCGAAGATGAAAATGCGGTTTTGGTTGTTTCATATATTGGATATGGCACCAAGGAAGTTTCGGTAAATGGGCAAACTACCCTCAATATAGTCTTGGAAGAAAGTTCTGCAGGTTTGGATGAGGTTGTTATTACTGCTTATGGTTCACAAATGGAGAGAGAGATAACCGGTTCGATTGTTGAAAAGGATATGGCTGAACTGAGTGATCTAAATGTAGGGCAAGCAGTTCAAAAACTTCAAGGACAGTTAGCAGGCATACAAATTAATCAGTCGAATGGATCACCTGGACAGGAAACAGCTATCCGCATAAGGGGAGCTTCTTCAATCAATGCTGGGAATAACCCATTATATGTTATAGATGGTTTTCCGGTTGAGGGTGGCTTGAGAATGATGAACCCTTCAGAAATTGAAAATATATCCGTATTAAAAGGTCCTTCAGCTTCTGCTTTGTATGGTTCCAGAGCAGCCAATGGAGTGATTTTAGTTACTACCAAAAAAGCTAAGGAAGGTCAGACTATTGTTAAGTTTAGCACTCATTTTGGTGTTGCGCAAGTGCCTGAAAAGGGTAGACCTGAATATATGAATTCAATGGAATTTCTTACAAGTCATAAACAAAATTATGAAGACAAGATTGCAAATGGTACTTATACAGGCGAAATTCCGCAAATATATCAAAATCCTGAAGCATGGACAGGTCCGGATACGGATTGGTTTGACGTATTAACACAAGATGGTTCTAGAAAAAGTTATAACCTTTCTTTATTAACTAACAACGGTAAATTTAGTTCTTCAAACATAGTTGGTTTTTATAAGGAAGAGGGGGGAATAATAAATTCCGGCTATGAACGGTATTCTTTCCGGAGTAATAATGAGTATAAGGTGAATGACAATTTCCGAATGGGCTTTAATATAGCTCCAACATATCAAGAGGTCAATAATCTTAATTTGGTAGGATTGGAGAGCAACTACCAGGGACAGTATAATATGCTCTACTCAGCATCTGCTACTCCCCCTATCTTTGGACCGAATGATACAAACCCCGATGGTTCGCCGGCTCTCAGTTTTTCAGCCCCTAATACATTTAATTTTCCTAACTGGCAAAACACAGTGAATCAGCAGACGAATGTAACGAAAGAATTAAGGTTGCTTTCTAGTATTTATGGCGAAGTAGATTTTCTGAAAAATTTCATGTTTAGAAGTTCTGCTTCTATAGATTATAATAGTGTGACTAATAGAACATTTTATCCTTCGACTATGAGCGCATTTATCTTTAGTGCTCTTCCTCCTTCCCCTGCGACAGGGTCATACGGAACAAATAATTCTATTTTATGGTTGGCAGAAAACAACCTTTCTTTTACTAAAACATATGCAGACAATCACAATATAGATGCCATAGTAGGCTTTTCAGCTCAGGAATACACATTGGAAAATGTAGGCTTGTCTGGAAATCAATTTCCGGATGACATAGTTCCCTGGTTAGATGCTGCCGCCAATATAACATCGTGGGATAATGGATTAACCGAGTGGTCGATGATGTCACTCTATAGCCGGTTAAATTATAATTACAAAAGTAAATACTTACTCTCTGTATCAGTTCGTCGAGATGGTTCATCCCGTTTTGGTTCAGAGAAGCAGTGGGGAACTTTTCCATCAGTATCAGCAGGATGGGTCATTTCAGATGAGAATTTTGCTCAAGGATTGCCGGTTGTGAACTTTCTGAAATTGAGAGCTGAGTATGGAGTTACCGGTAATTCTAATATTGGTAATTATAATCAGTTTGGAAACATTTCAACTAGTAATTATGTGTTTAACAACGCAATTGCAGCAGGAAGAAGCCAAAATACATTAGGTAATAATAATTTGACTTGGGAGACCACATCTGGAATGGGCATAGGAGTGGATATTGAGGCTTTTGAAAGAAGGGTATCTATTACTTATGATTATTATAACAAAACTACAGATGATATGCTGTATCAGATAGATATTCCCTATGGTACAGGTTTTTCTAATGTACAAGCTAATATTGGTGAATTTAATTTTTGGGGACATGAGTTCTCTTTGAATACCAAAAACTTGGTTGGAGCTTTAAAATGGAATACGAACTTTAATATTTCATTCAATCGTAACAAAGTAATCAGTTTAGGTGTTAATGACGAACCAATAGGAGCTAATAGTTGGTGGATTGGAGACGCTAATAGAACAGCAGTGGGTCACCCTATTGGTAGCTTTTATGGATTTGTGTATGACGGTGTCTATATGACCCAGGAGGAATTTGATACTCAGCCAAAATATATCCGTTCAACTGTAGGAAGTGGTAGATATAAAGATATTAGTGGTCCTGATGGAACACCGGATGGTATACTCGATGGGAATGACAGAACATTTATTGGCAACCCAAATCCTGATTTTAATTATGGTATGACCAATAGTTTTTCATACAAGAGCTTTGATTTGAATATTGTTATAATTGGTGCTCAAGGAGGAGATAAAGGTAGAACAATAAGGGAATGGAGTGAATACAATGGACTTTTTAATATGGGAAAATATATGGGAGACAGATGGCGTTCACTTGAAAATCCAGGTGCCGGAGTGATTGGAAGGTTTGATCAAGATGATTTTACTGCTGCTACTGTTAATTCACGCTGGATTGAAGATGCATCGTATTTAAGCATAAGCAATATTTCATTAGGTTATACTTTGCCAAAGATCAAACATGTTGGTAATGCTCGTGTTTTTGTCAGTGCCCAGAACGCTCTGTTATTTACTGATTATTCTGGTGCAAACCCTCAGGCAAGTAGAGTTGGTTTGAATGGCATGAGACAGGGTATAGACGATAATGCTTATCCCCTTTCTAGAACATTCACATTGGGCTTGGATTTTAATTTTTAACTTTTATAAACTTATATTTGATATGAAACATTTATTTACAATTATGGTGATTCCTTTTATCTTAACGGCCTGTTCGGAAGATTTTTTGGATAAACAACCTGAAGATTCAATTACGTCTGGTAATTTTTATGAAACACAAGATCAATTAGAGCAAGCTTTGAATGGGGCTTATGTAATGGTAAGAGACACTAAAGCTGGTGGCTATGCGATGGCTGAAATGCGTTCTGATAATACGCATTATTATAATAATTTATTCTGCGATGGTGGACAGGAAGGGTCTCCTCTCCATGTAGATTCATTTATTGATATTTCTCTAGCACCCAACGTAGCTGAGATGTGGATAGCAAGTTATATTGGAATAGCACGTGCCAACGTTGTAATTGATAATATTTCAGCAGTAGACATGACCCAACAAGATGCAGATTTGATCGAAGGGCAAGCCAAATTTTTACGTGCATTATTTTACTTTGATTTGGTTCGGTATTTTGGTGGTGTACCCTTATATCTTTCTCAGGTAGGTGGTATAGATGATGCCTATCTACCACGATCAACTGTTACTGATGTTTATAATATTATTGAGGCGGATTTATTGGATGCAATAACCAAACTGCAGGCGCCAACTTTTGATGGGAGCGGCAGTGCAACCAAGTCTTCTGCCAGAATGTTACTTGCTGAAGTTTATTTGACTCAGAAGGATTTCTCAAAGGCAGAGAATGAATTAATGAGCATCACACAGATGGGACACGATTTACTAGATAATTATGCTGATGTTTACGAATTATCTAACAAAAACAGTTTAGAGTCTATTTTTGAAGTTCAATATATGCAAGGGAATCAGGGACAGGATACCCAAGCTTTTACTACAGTTAATTCCTACAATTTCCTACCTCAAGGTGATGTTAGCCTAATAACCGGTTTTGCTGGAAACAACGGACCTTGTAGTACTAGTTATAACATGCCAACAGGTGATTTGATTAGCGTTTATGAACCCAATGACACACGATTGGATGCTTCAATAGGTATTGCTGAAGGTAGCACTTTGGGTGTTTATGGAGATATAAAGATAGACGTGTTGAAAAGCCCTGTGGGCTATACTACGCCTCCTGATAGAGCATCTGTTGCTTATATAAAAAAATATTTCCATAGTCATGCACAGCAATACATTATGGATGAAAATTTCCCTGTATACCGATATTCAGATGTTCTGCTTTCTTTAGCAGAAGCCTTGAATGAACAAAGTAAAACTTCGGAAGCTCTACCACATCTAAACAGGGTAAGAACCAGGGCAGGTTTGGAAGCTGTAACTGAAACCGACCAGACGTTATTAAGAGACATCATTGCTCATGAACGGCGTGTCGAATTTGCTTTTGAGCATCATAGATGGTTTGATTTATTGAGGACTGACAAAGCCATAGAGGTGATGAACGCACATGGAGAATATATTCAAGCTGCCCATGGTGATCAAGGCTATTTGATTCCTACTGGTTATAATGTAACACAGGATCGATTGCTGTATCCGATTCCTTTCCGTGAAGTACAAATCGCTAATATCAAACAGAATCCAGGTTATTGATTAGCTGCAATCTGTTTTGGAGCTATATTCCACCATCCATGTATAAGATGGGATAATTTGGAAATAAAAAGAACCCCGGTGGTTGCGCCGGGGTTTTTTAAAACTATTTCAATTGCCTTAGCTAGATTCATATTACCAGTTTCGTACCGAGATTATCCGACGGAGTTGATTGGGAAAACTGTGCCATTGAGCAATTGTTGTTTTCATGCATCGATCAAGAGCTGGTTTGGCATAATAAATTAAAAATATTATGAAAATTTATAGAAATTTTTTAATGGTTCAAGTCTATTTCTTAACCATTTTAGTTGCAATTACCATTTCAAGCTGTTCGAATAAAGATTCGGATAAAGAGGTAAAAAACCAACTGAATCTCGTAAACCTGACAACCGAATATCTTTCAGATCCTGTTGGGTTACAGACGGATAAGCCATCGTTTGGATGGCAGTTTGAAACAAATATTCGTGATCAGCGTCAAACGGCCTATCAGGTGCTAGTTGCCAGTAATCTAACAGCACTAGAAAATAACAAGGGAGACCTCTGGAATTCTGATAAAATTGATTCTGATCGATCTGTCAATATCCAGTATGAAGGGAAACCACTTGAAAGTCGTCAGATTTGCTATTGGAAGGTTCGTGCCTGGGATACTAATGGAACAGTAAGCGGTTGGAGCAAGCCTTCGCGATTTGAGATAGCTTTGCTTGCCAAAACGGACTGGAATGCGAAATGGATCGGGCTACAAACACCTAAAAAGATTTCGCCGCTACTGCGTAAGGAAATTGAGGTCACCGGGGAGGTCAAGTCTGCAAAGGTGTATATCTCAGGGCTTGGGTTGAGTGAACTTTACCTTAATGGGAAGAAGATCTCTGATGATGTACTCTCGCCCACTTTTACCGATTATGATCAAGAGGTCTTTTATCGCACATACGATATTACCTCTTTGCTTAAACAGGGTCCAAATGCTATTGGCATTATGCTGGGCAATGGCTGGTTTGGTGCTACAAAAATCTTTTTTGAAATTGGTGGATGGAAAACCAGGCCACAGGCAATTCTGCAGATGAGTGTTACTTATAATGATGGAACAGAAAAACATTTTTTTTCAGATGAGACATGGAAGGCAGCCAGCGGACCAATAGGCTCAAATGAACTAAAACCGGGCGAAGATTATGACGCAAGACTTGAGAAGCCTCAGTGGAATAAGGTGGGCTACGATGATAGTCAGTGGAGTCCTGTCACAGTTTTTCAAGCACCCACCGGTCGCTTGATTAGTCAGACCATCCCGCCCATGAAAGTCCAGGCTACTTTTCGCCCGATCAAGATAACCAAACACGAAAACGGTGGCTGGCTGTTTGAATTCGACCGGTATTTCGGAGGCTGGGTACGGCTGAATGTCAAAGGCAAAGCCGGCGATAAGATCACGATCCACTATGATCTTACTCCCAGCTTTATCCAAGATGAGAAGAACGAAAAGGATACCTATATCCTGAAGGGCGATCCGGATGGTGAGGTTTATGAGCCACGTTTCACCTTGCATCCCGTGCGGTATGTGCGGGTGGAGGGACTCGAAGCAGAGCCAACACTAGCGACCCTTGAAGGGCGGGAAGTCTACAGTGACGTCGATCTGTACGGCGATTTCAGTTGTTCCAACGAGCTTCTGAACCAGATCCATGGAAATATTCAGCGTTCCCTTAAGGTCGCCCTGAAGGGCTTCATTGCCGACTGCCTGAACAGGGAACTCCTCGCCTACAATGAGCCAGCCACTATTTTCGGAACCCTTGCAACACGCAATTTCATGCCTGATATATGGACCAGGTTTGCCCGAGAAGTTCAGCTCGGGAGTTCAGAGAACGGCGACCTTTCAGATATAGTACCCGTTCTGCCAGGTATGCAGCGAGAGAGCGATGTTTCCCAGAATTCCTCTTATCCAATGCTAATCTGGTATTTATACGAAAGCCATGGCGACCAGCGACTGTTGGAGCAGCATTACCGGACGGTAAAGGCCTGGGTTGATTTCATAGGACGGGAATTAGCCGATTCCACTCATATCGTCAAAATAGGCTGGCTTGGTGAGCACATGTTGCCTAAGAGTGGAGGCGAACCTGGATTTGATTTCTTCAGCAAAGAAACACCAAGGGAGTTTATCTGGACCTGCGATTATTTTCAGAATGTCAGGGTACTAGCGAACATGAGTCGGGTATTGGGCAAGAAAGAAGCCGAGGGTAGTTATACGGCTTTAGCTAAATCCATCAGAGAGAAAATTAACATGGAATGGTTTAATACAAAGACCGGGCATTATGCCACAGGCTCACAAACGTCCGATATCCTGCCACTTGCCATAGGAGGGCTTGTTCCGCCGGAAAACCAGCAACAATTGATCGAGAATATCGCCAGAACTATCAGAGAAAATGACGGTAAATTCAAGGTTGGCCATATTGGTCTGCCAGGTTTTATGGAGACGCTGGTTGACCACGGTCTTGGCGAGGTGGTCTACAAAGCGGTAAACACTACTGAATATCCCGGCTGGGGCTACATGATTTCCCAGGGCGCGACCACGGTGTGGGAAGGCTGGACTCCAACCTCGGTGGTGGAAGAAATGGATAATTGGGTATATCCAGCAGAAGAGAGTATGATGATGCTGGCTGGTGTCGGCAGGTTTTTTTATGAGGGAATCGTTGGCATACAGGAGCCCGCTTTCTATGGCACCCGAGAGTTCTGGCCGGGTTACGGCCAAATCAACATCAAGCCACACGTGCTCGGAGATCTGACTCACGCCAACGCCACAATAAAAACGGTCAGAGGCATCATATCATCGGGCTGGAAGAAGACGGATAATTCATTTGCTCTGGATGTCACTATCCCCGTAAATGCAACTGCCAAGGTGAGCGTGCCTGTAATAGGAGAGTTGAAGAACCCGACTATCACCGAGGGAGGTAAAGTTGTTTGGAAAGAGGGTGCTTTTGTAAAGGGTGTTGAGGGAATAACAGGTGGCAAACAGGAAGCTGGCTATGTTAGCTTCGATACAGGATCGGGGGAATATCGATTCAAGATGCAATATAATGGCAATGAATAATTTGTGTGAGAGGCATACCTAAGATAGGGTAAACAGCTTAAAGACTAGTTGAGAAAACTCATGTAGAAAAGAAAATCAGTAATTAATAAATCAGTAATTAATAAATAAGAATACTTATGAAAATAATAGAAATAAAAGTAGACCGTGTGGACGAATGCATATGGGGCAATTTTGACCGCCAGTTCAAGCTGCGCTTTATCAATCCAATAAACGCTATTAATCCTGATCTAACCTTTAAGGACTGGTTTTGGGACCTTGCTGTGTCCATCGTTCAAATTCGTACGGATGACGGGCATACGGGGATAGGATGGTGTGAAGATGGGACCGGTGCTGTTGAGGCTATGATAAACAACCACCTGCATCGTTTCGTCATGGGTCAGGATCCCTTTGATTACGAGGGGATATGGGAACTCATGTTCCGTGCCTCAACAGTATATGGTCGGAAAGGTGCAGCCATAGAAGCTATTTCTGCTATCGACATTGCTCTCTGGGATCTGATGGGTAAAGCAACGGGTAAATCGGTAGCTGCATTACTGGGTGGATCTTCCACTGAGTCCATACCTGCCTATGCCAGCGGCCTGCACCATGTAGAGCCTGAACTAGCCGCAGAAGAGGCTACCGACTATGTTAATAAGGGCTACACGGCAATGAAGGCACGTCTGGGTTATGGGCCCCTTGAAGGTCGTAAAGGGATGCTGAAGAATGTTGAGCACATAGCTGCGATACGTAAAGCAATAGGTTCTGAAGTCGGTCTTATGATCGATGCATATGGGGGCTGGAACTTACCCTATGCTTCTGAGATGTGCCAACTCTTAGAACCTTATAATCTCTCTTGGGTAGAGGAGCCATTCCTTCCTGATGACCTGAAAAGTTATGCCCGTTTGCGGGAGACTACGACTATCCCGGTAGCTGGAGGAGAGCATGAATTCACTCGCTATGGATTTCAGCAAATGATTGAAGCCAAGGCGGTAGACATTCTCCAGCCCGACTTGCATCGTTGCGGTGGAATCACAGAGGGTAGGAAGATTGCGAGTTTGGCTGCAGTTCATGGCTTATCCATTTGTCCACATGCATTCAGTAATGTGCACACGCAGTTTATCGCAGCTACCACGAATGCACCCATGTCAGAATCTTTTCCCGTACCTTGTTGGGAGGATTCGGATCTCAATAAGCAGCCTACCATAATCCTGAATCAGGCCAGTCCTGAAGGCGGCAAAATCCCTGTGAGCACGGCACCTGGTCTTGGTGTCGAAATTAATACAGAAATCCTAAACAAAAGCTTATTATGAAATGGTCACTACAGATGCTACCCACTGCGGAAGTGGATGTTCCATACCCTGAAGTATATTGGATGGAGCGTTTCCAGGATTGGACTACGCTTCAATTTCAAATGGGCATACTCAGGTCAGGGGATTACACCGTTTTGGTTAATACCGGATTCCCTGAAGAAATCAGTGGCATTAAACAAGCCTGGCAAGAGTATCTTGGAGATCGCGCCATTCTCAAACGAAGCGATGACTGGAAGACCGAATCTCACCTAGAACGTCTTGGCATTCATCCTGATGAAATTACCCATGTGATCATTACACCGATACAGATCTATGCGACTGGAAATCTGCATCTCTTTAAAAATGCAAAAATCTGCTTCTCAAGAAAGGGGTGGACTGAGGATGTCATCGCACCTACTTACTCACACCAGGTTCCTCGCCAAGGCTGTATATCAGATGAGCATTTAGCATGGTTGCTATTTGAAAATGAATCCAATTGCCTGTTGATGGAAGACAATCATGAGTTGCTGCCTGGCTTGAGCTGTCGTTGGGTTGGGGTCCATCATCGATCGTCAATTGCCGTTGAAGCAAACACTCAAAATGGGACTGCCATTTTATCGGACTGTGCCTTCCACTATGCCAATGTTGAAGAGAGTCGACCTTTAGGGATTGCTGAGAGTATCATTGAGGCTCACTCCGCTTACGACTACCTGCGCAAACAAGCCAAGCCCTTCATTCCGCTTTACGACCCTTTGGTTCAGAAAAGATTTAAAGGTGGCATAGTCGCTATATCAAGTAAAGCTAATCGACATGAATTATAAAGGTATCATCCCTATTCTTCCTACGCCTTTCGATGCTCAAGAGCGAATCGATTTTGAAGACGTACACCGTTTAGTAGATTTTGCGATCCAAGCTGACGTCAACGCCATAGGTGTGCCTGCCTTTGGTAGTGAATTCTACAAGCTCTCGGGAGCAGAGCGGGGAGAATTGATTTCAACGGTAATCAAGCATGTTGATGGACGAAAACCTGTGATCGTGCAATGCAATCACACAGCTCCAAATGTGGTAGCGGACATGGCTCGTGATGCAGAGAGTCAGGGGGCGAGCGCAATTAATGTCGCTCTGCCGCGGGCATTCCCATGTTCGGACAATCAATTACTTAATTTTGCTCAAACCGTCTGTAAAAGTGTATCGCTACCTGTCATCTTGCAGGACTGGAACCCTGGAGGGCCAACTATTGGGGTTGAATTTGTAAAAGCACTCCATGCCAGCTGCCCAAATTTCCGATACATCAAATATGAAGAACCTGGGATTGCTAAGCTTATACGTGAGATTGATATCGCGACGCAGGGCCTGGTGAAAACCTTTACAGGATGGGGTGGTACACACATGTTAGAGCTTATTCCTTGTGGCTCTGTTGCTGTCATGCCGGGATTTAGTTTGATCGATTATTTTCAAAAAATCTGGAATTCACTGGCAGATCAGCAGATGGAAGAAGCCTATCGATTGTTTGCCCGCATCTTGCCCTATATCTCATTCAGTTTACAGAATTTGGAGCAATTTCATCATGTCGAAAAACAATTACTTAAACGGAGAGGGTTACTCAAGAGCGCCACAGTGCGCAGCGTCACGATTGAGATCTTGCCCGATACCCAATCTTATCTCGATCTAATTCTGGACCAGACGCTAACTGCGCTTGAAGAGGAAGGCATAGCCTGCTATCAAGGTGATGAAATTCAAGACAGTAAAATTGTAAACAAAAGTATAGATATATGAACCAAGCTTTAGGAATACTATTACATGCCATTGGCGGTTTTGCAGCAGGCAGCTTCTACATTGCTTTTAAAAAAGTCAAAAACTGGTCATGGGAAAGTTACTGGCTAGTAAATGGCCTTTTTGCATGGGTCATCATGCCATGGATAATAGCCTATTTTACGGTTCCAAAACTCATGTCAATTTTGCAAGAGGCTCCTCCTCAAAGCTTATTTTGGACTTTTTTCTTCGGAATATGCTGGGGAGTTGGCAACCTGACTTTTGGTCTCTCATTGCGGTATCTGGGATTGTCTTTGGGCATGGCTATGGTGTTGGGCTTAACAACGGCCTTCGGTACCTTAGTACCACCCATTTTTATGGGTGAATTTGATGCCTTGATAGGCAGTGTTTCCGGGCAGTTCATTCTTGCAGGAATATTTGTTTGCCTGATTGGAATTGTTTTTACCGGATGGGCAGGAGTATCTAAAGAGAACGAGCAATCAGCAGAAGATAAGAAGAAATATATCAAAGATTTCAACTTTAAAAAAGGATTAATTGTCGCGGTATTTTCAGGGGTAATGAGTGCATGTTTTGCTTTTGCCATGCAGGCCGGAGCACCTATCGCCGACCTCTCAATCGAACATGGCACTACAGAATTATGGAAAAATAGTGCTGTACTGGTAGTTATCATGAGTGGAGGTTTTATAACTAATGCTGGATTATGTGTTTTCATGAATATTAAAAATCACAGTTTAAGCGACTATATCAATGTGAAGGGAGCCTCTTTATCTACCAATTATCTTTTTTGTGCCATTGCAGGTATCACCGGGTTTATGGAGTTTATGTTCTATGGCATGGGAACCACTAAAATGGGAAAAAATGACTTTGTAAGTTTCAGCATTCACCTAGCCTTTGTCATTGTATTTAGCACTATGTGGGGGTTGATTACCCATGAATGGAAAGGAAGCAGCAAACGCACAATGAAACTGATTTTTATAGGAATTCTCATATTAATGTTATCCACTGTTGTTATGGGATTTGGTAATTATTTGGCGGGTAAGGAGTAATAGATCCCGCCCGAAAAATATAATCATAAACCGAGTAAATCATTTCAATCAAAAAATACTAAAATGTCATTATACTTAACGCCCACAGAGGAAGTTATACCAACTCCGGGACTTACCAAGATTAAAGAAGTCCGTGCCTATGTCTCTCGCTCTAATGAATATGGTGCCAGTGATGTTCATGACACTGACAATTCACATTGGATTATGGGTCATACGGACGCAAATGGTGAATGGGATCATAAAACCAGTCACCCCCCGATTGCGAACCCAATGTCACGATTTCCTGAATATGCCGGGTCCCGCCAATCTTGGGGTGTGGCCAAAATTCCGTCAGTCATCGTTGAAATAGAAGATGACAATGGGCTTATTGGTATCGGTGTTAGCACTGGTGGAGAAGCAGCAGCTTTCCTCATTGAGAAGCATCTCGCAATGTTTGTTGAGGGGCAGAATGTTCGTGATCGTACTCATATATGGGATCAGATGTGGCGCGCTTCTATACACTTCAGCCGCAAGGGACTTACTGTGCATGCGATCAGTGCGATTGATTTAGCGCTGTGGGATCTTTACGGCAAGACATTAAATGAACCAGTTTATAATCTGATGGGTGGTAGAACAAAGCAACGCGTTCCCGTTTACGCAACGAGCTCACGCCCCGACATTGCCAAGGAAATGGGTTTTCACGGAGCAAAAATACCATTGCCTTATGGACCAAGTGAAGGACCAAGTGGCATGAAGCGCAATGTTGAATTTGTTAAAAATTGGCGTGAGAAAGTAGGCCCTGATTTTCCCTTGATGCTGGACTGCTATATGGCTCTTGATGTGGAGTATGCGGCGAATCTTGCAAAAAATCTGGAACCCTACAATTTAACATGGATTGAAGAGGCATTGATGCCTGACGATTATGTCGGCCATTCCAAATTGGCAAAAAAATTACAAGGGATGGGCTGTAGCCCATATTTCGCAACAGGCGAACATGAATATACACGCTATGGCTATCAGCAGCTTATTGAAACGGGCGTAAATTTGTTGCAACCGGATGTGATGTGGATGGGGGGGCCTACAGAATTTATTAAAGTTGCGGCACTTGCAGACGCGCAGTCCGTTGCCTTGGTTCCTCATGGGTGCGGTGTTTACGGATATTATATGGCAATGGCCTTTGATAATATTCATCTGGCTGAATTTATGATGATGAGTGAGCATGCTGATAAAATCGAACCAAATTTTGGGACAATGTTCAAAAATGAACCACTGCCTGTTAACGGGTTTATAGAACTTCCCGCGACTCCTGGATTTGGATTGGAGCTTGATCGTGAAGCGCTCAATCTTATTCGACCTTTCGATAATTGTCGTTAATAAAAACTACTTAAATGGTAAAACATATGAAACTCAGTTTAACAAGTTGGTCATTTTCAAATCTGAGCCTTGATGAGGTTGGTGGAATTGCAAAAATTCTTGGATTTGAAGCTATAGATTTGGGTTACTTCTATAAGTGTTCTCTGGATAAGGTGAAATTACTCACTGAACCAGAAAGCTATGGAAGTGAAATATCCGCTGCCTTGCCAGTCGATATTGCTAATCTTTTTCATGTTTTTGGCGATGATGAGGTGGATCGAAACCTTTCCTTACCATCAAACCCTCAAAACCTAGCTGACCTAAAATCTGCTTTGGTTTTTGCAAAAACTATTGGTGCGCCTTCCATATTCATATTGCCGGGAATGATAAATTCTGGCCAAAGTCGAGCTGAGGCAATGAAAGTATCAGCCGAAGCGCTCAAACCAATGGTTGCTGCCGGGCAGGAAGCTGGTGTGGCGGTGTTGATTGAGCCCCATGTCCATAGCCTGCTGGAATCACCTGCTGTTACACAGGAACTTTTGCACGCTGTTCCGGGGCTGAAACTCGTACTGGATCCGTCACATTATACGGCTCTGGGTTATCGCCAGGAAGAAATTGAAGTATTGGCCGGTGAGGCTGGACATGTCCATTTACGTCAAGCCAAACAAGGTTACCTGCAAACCAGAATGGAGTCTGGAACAATAAACTTTCCGGGTTTCTTTGGGGCGCTTCGAGATGCCGGATATGACGGGTGGCTGAGCATAGAATTTGAGGATCAAGACAATATTAATACACTTGCTGAGGATGTTCTCTCTGAAACTGTCAAGATGCGCGATTGCTTCCGGAGTTGGTCGTCTTCGGTCGGATAACCACACGGAGACTGAGGGTATGGAATAGTGAAATTCTATAGGACACGTAAATTTTTATCTGGAATGAACGAAGGAAAAAAATGAATATTAACGATAAATTAAAGTATAAATAATGCCGCAAAACACAACACAACGATACACCAAGGCTGTTCGTATCAAACCTGAAATGATCTCCGAGTACAAACGGCTCCACACCGATGTCTGGCCTGAAGTCACCAAAGCTTTGATGCAAGTCGGGATTTCAAATTACAGCCTTTTCGTGATTGGTGATCTGGCGGTTGAATATCTTGAATACAGCGGTGGGGATTTTGAAGAAAATCTGGCAATTATGGAAAACAACGAAGCAATTAAGCGCTGGGAAGCGATTTGCGACAAGTGCTGTTTACTGCCGATTACTGATAACCCTGATAGCGGCGAGTTTTGGACTTCGATGGAAGAGATCTTTCATCTCGATTAAGAACATATGATTAGTACTAATTTCTGTTATAAGTATTTTAATAAAACGAGCTGAAAAGTAATATAATTTTTAATTAAAGAAAAAATGGAAACAATATGAGACTACAATCAAAACGAGCATTAATCACGGGTGGTGCTTCTGGTATAGGCAGAGCCATATGCGAGGTATTCGCAAAAGAAGGTGCGAGCATTGTTATCGGTGATATGGACACGGTTGGTGGTCAAGAGACTGTCGAGCTTGTGAAAGCGCTAGGGGCACAAGTGAGTTTTATTCGCACAGACGTCTCCAAGGAATCAGATGTGCAGAATTTAGTTTCAGAAACTGTGTCAGAACTGGGAGGTATCGATATTCTTGTGAATAACGCCGCCGCTTTTGTGTTTGGTAAGGTTGAAGATGTCTCCAGATCGGACTGGGAAAAAGTATTAGGCGTAAATGTAATCGGTCCAGCCCAGATGGTCCGCTATGCTCTTCCATATCTCAAGTTGTCTCAGGCCGGAGCAATCGTTAATATGGCATCGACAGCGAGCCTTATGGCAGAACCAACAATGGTACCCTATGGTTCATCGAAAGGAGCCTTGTTTCAATTAACAAAGTGTCTTGCGATGGATCTCGCACCAGACGGTATAAGGGTGAATAGTATATGCCCGGGAGCAATCTATACGGCCGCCACAGAAAAACATCTCGCTTTCACTGGATTCGACCGTGATAAGTTCCTTGCTCAGTGCGCTGATGAAAGTCTCATGAAAAGAATGGGGGAACCTGAAGAAGTTGCTTTTGCGGCACTCTTCCTGGCGTCAGATGAAGCCTCGTTTACTACGGGCGCTCATCTTGTGGTGGATGGTGGGGCCATCGTCTGATTGATACGGGTGTGTATCTGTAAAACAGGCACTTATAGAAACAAAGCATAGCACCGCTATGGTGAGTTGAGATAAGTGAGTGAAACGATCTGTTTTGCAGTAGTTTCAGTACGGAATATCCGTTACTTCAATCATAGCATTTTAGAGTGCTCAAATTGAGAGGTAATTAAAAGAAAATCGACAAAACAAAAATTCAAATATGAATCAGGATCAATGGAAAAATAAAAATGCAGTGATTACCGGAGCTGCAAGTGGGTTAGGAAATGCCTTAGCACAAAAATTATTGACAGCTGGTGCTACTGTAGCATTATTTGACTTGGACAAAAGTGCTTTAGAACAACAGTTTAGGAATCAGAAGAATTGTGTTGCATACAGCATTGATGTCACAAATTTTGAGGAAGTAAAAAAAGCAGTAGATGATTTTGCGAACAAAAACTCCAAAATTGATATTCTGGTGAATTGCGCAGCTATAACTGGAAAAACTAATGTAAAAAGCCATGAAGTGGACCTCGAAAATTTCGATAGAGTAATGGCCATAAATGTTAGAGGTAGCTTAAATACATCTAAGGCTGTTCTTCCATACATGCTTGAACAAGCTTATGGAAGAATTTTACATGTGGCGTCTATTGCTGGGAAAGACGGAAACGCTGGAATGCTTGCTTATTCTTCCTCAAAAGCAGCTGTTATTGGAATGGCAAAAGTACAAGGAAAAGAATATGCTGAATCGGGTATTACGGTTAATGCTTTAGCCCCTGCTGTGATAAAAACTAAAATGGTCGAAGATCTGCCAGATAAACAAGTAAAATATATGACCGATAAAATACCTATGAAAAGGTGTGGTACGCTTGATGAATTTGTTGGTATGGCATCTTTTATTGTTTCTGAGGAAAACAGTTTCAGTACAGGCTTTACCTATGATTTGAGCGGAGGAAGGGCAGTTTATTAGGTAAGAATAAAGATCAATGCACTAAGCGGTTCTTTTATTTAGGCAATATCAGAGCATCGGGAATTCTAATGATTAAAAAACAATAATTCGGATTAAAACAACAATTGAAGAAACAGGCGAAGCGCTCTTGAATTTTGTAATTCGAGTTGCTAGTGGGAAAATACAAACAAAAGCCAGAAAATTAATGCAAGATGACTTTATCCCTTGGAAACGAGGAATGTCATTATAAACCAGCTTTTAAAATGTCTAAATTTAGTTTAAAAAACAAAACCGTATTAATTACTGGTGGAGGAAGTGGAATAGGAAAAGCCATTGCGTTTACCTTTGCCGCTCAGGGGGCAAAAATTCATATTTTAGACTTTAATGAAATAGCTGCAAAAGAAACTGAAGATGAAATTAATAATACAGGAGCAGTGACAAAAGCACATGCATGTGATGTGTCCAATCAGAAAAACGTAAATGCTATAATCGCTCAAATCACAAAAAGTGATAGGATTGATGTTTTAATAAATAACGCTGGAATTTCTCATGTTGGAAATATTGAATCTGTTGAAGAAACAGACCTTGACCGCTTGTACAGTGTTAACATAAAAGGGGTTTACAATTGCATTAAAGCATGTATACCCGTGATGAAAAATCAAAAAAGTGGCGTAATCCTTAATCTGGCATCTATTGCCTCACATGTAGGACTCAACGATCGATTTGCCTATGCCATGACCAAAGGCGCCGTTTTGACCATGACTTATGCCATCGCAAAAGATTATTTAAATTCGGATATTCGTTGTAACAGCATATCTCCTGGCAGAGTTCACACCCCATTTGTGGATGGTTTTATCAATAAAAACTATCCCGGGAAAGAAACAGAAATGTTTGAAAAACTCTCAAAAACACAACCCATAGGACGAATGGGGAAACCTCAAGAAATAGCAGATTTGGCCCTCTTTTTATGTTCAGATGAAGCGGGATTTATCACAGGATCTGACTATGCAATTGATGGTGGATTTATAAAATTAAACGGAAATTAATAAGTAATAAAAATGAAGTTAATTAGATTTGGAGCGATCGGCTATGAAAAACCAGGAGTTCAATTGACAGACGGAACAAAAATAGACGTCTCGAGTTTTGGTTCAGATTATAACGAAGAATTTTTTGGTGATGGAGGCATCACTAAGCTCTCTAACTGGCTTGTTAATAACCAAAGTCAGTGTCCCAAAATTGGATCAGAAGTTCGATTGGGAGTTCCATTGGTTCGGCCGTCAAAAATTGTTTGTGTGGGTCTTAATGGCCGGCTTCGGCAGCCCAGTAGCATTG
>TARA_B110000027_G_scaffold61624_1_pt1 | contig 20312 bp, 21 predicted proteins | sample TARA_B110000027 | Tara Oceans TARA_B110000027 (sample SAMEA4397101) | marine metagenome | biome: Polar Biome; feature: [SRF] surface water layer (ENVO:00010504); material: water (ENVO:00002006), including particulate matter (ENVO:01000060) such as... | depth 5 m
TTGGAACCTGACCTGAAATTATTATCATAGGAATTGAATCTTGATATGCCCCAACAACACCTGTTATCGTATTTGAAGACCCTGGTCCGTTTGATACTAAAACTAGTGCAGGCCTATTGGTCATTCTAGCGAATCCTTCAGCACACATCGCTGAGGCTTGTTCATGATAATTTGGTATGAGTTTAAAGCCGTTTTTTTTTGATGAATCTAGTAAGTGCGCAGCTGCACCTCCTGATACAGAAAAACCAATATCAACACCCTTTTTCTTCAAAAAATCAAAAACATAATCAGAAAGCTTTTGTCTCATAAGTTATTTAAAAATTCAAATGTTAAATCCCAATTTGTGAATCGATACCCATTGTCATCAATATATAAAAATGCTCTAGGTTTTTCAGAGGTAACCTCTTTTACAAACTTGTCAACATTATGTTTCTTTAACCATTCCCAAACTAAATCTGTACCAGTTTTTCCGTTAATTAGCGGTCTATCTGATTTTGCTTTAGCTGTATAAATAATTATTGAATAAGTTGCAGATAGGGTTTTTAATGCATTTAGTGCTCCTGGGAGTGGATCACCATAACAAGTTCCATCATAAAAGCCTTTGTCCATATTGTGAATAACACCGTCAAAGTCTATTCCAAGATTTTTCCCTTCATTTTCAAAACCTGGAGGAAAATTATTTTTATTCATCTTTAGATATTGTCATTATTATAGTATTCTTAATAACATGGTCAAGTTGGTTTGAAACCTTTTTAACTATTTTCCCAAAACCAACGTCCCCGGGTGATGTAACATAATGTTCTTTATTATTTAATTCACGAATCATTCCTCCGTGTAAAAAAACAATTATGTCATTATCTTTTTTTTCATTAATAATATTAATGTCATCAATGTTTTCTAATTTTAAAGTACAACCTGAAAATTTAAACTCCTCCGATTTGCCAAATCCCGGATCATCGAGCCATATATCATTTTCTGACTTTAAACTTTCAAATTCTTTTCCTTCATATGATTTTTTAGATCTTCCATATTCATCATTTAACCTAACCAAATCGTGCTTGTCTTTAGGTGTTTCAATTTCAAAAATCAAAGCATTGTCAGACAATGCTTTTGTTGAATGAAATAATCCTCTTCTGATCATTAATTTATCTGGTGCTGATAGAATTTTCTTGTCTGCTAAAAAGGAAACCTCTGCAATACCATCAAGTAAAATTAGACCCGTGGTTTTTTTTGGGTGACAATGCATAGAGGTTTTATGATTCTTTTTGATATTAAGAAACCAAAGTCCAACTTCATCATTCTCGTAAGCCAGATATTCATGTCCCCATGGTTTTTCAATTATTAAATTCTTATACATTATATCTTTCTGTTTTCGTGAACTTGATAGGCCGTTCTCATCCAATCTCCCATAAAATCATAATGAGGACAGGAAATTATATTGCCATCAACAACAACAGGACCTCTATCATAAGTTGCCCCAGCATTTTTTATGTCTGGTTCTATAGAATAATATCCACTAATTCTTCTTCCTTTTAAAATATCTGCAGTTATCAAAAGCTGAGCACCATTACAGACTACAAAGATTGTTTTATTTAAGCTATTCCATTCTTTTACAAATTCTACAACACCGCTTTCTAAACGGAGTTTTTCAAGAGCTTTTACCCCTCCCGGGATTAAGAGCACATCAAATTTTGATAAATATTTTTTACGAATAGTTTCATCTTTAAAAACATCTGTAGTAACGTCTCCAACCATATGAGCTCCTAAGATGCCATAAAATCTACCAGTTTGGTTTGCCATCAGAGTTACCTCGTAATTATTTTCTTTTAAACTGTGGTAAGGATATATTAGTTCATGATCTTGAAATTTTTCCCAAGTAATAATTAAAGCTCTTTTCATATTTTCTATAGTATTGTGTTTTTTGTGTGAAATTTTTGATTGTTTTAATTAAGTGTTTTTTTAGCAATTTATTTAAATTTAGCTAATTCATAAAGGGGGGGCATTTTTTAACCCTTTCTTTTCAATGAAGTATGCTAAATATTCAGCTACCGTCATTAGGATTGATTAATATATAATTTGATTTTTTCTAAAATATATTCAAAATGTTTCTTATTTAAGCCTGGCCAAACACCAAGCCAAAAGGAGTCATTCATGGCTTTATCTGAATTTATTAATTTTCCAATTACTCTTTGTGGAATATTTTTATAGGCAGGTTGTTTGAGCATATTTCCTCCAAAAAAAAGACGGGTACCTATTTTTTGTTCCTCCAAATGACGAACTAATTTATTTCGATCAATATGTTCAGGATTTCTTACCGTCAGCATAAATCCAAACCAACTAGGGTTACTGTTGGGAGTGGGTTCAGGTAAAATAAAATACTCTTCTAAAGGTTTAAATAAATCATAGAGTATTTTATGATTTTCTCTTCGCTTTTGAACAAATTGATCCACTTTAGATAATTGATTCAAGCCGATAGCCGCTTGAGTATCTGTTACTTTTAAATTGAACCCAATATGAGAGTAAATATATTTATGGTCGTAGCCTTGTGGAAGGTCTCCTAACTGCCAATCATAGCGTTTATTACAAGTATTGTCACAGCCAGTATCACAATAACAATCTCTACCCCAATCTCTAAAACTTAAAGCAGGCATTTGAAGTCTTCTATTGTTAATCAAAACGGCACCTCCTTCACCCATGGTAATATGGTGTGCAGGATAAAAAGATAATGTTGCTGCATCACCAAAGGAGCCTGTTTTTTTACCATCATAGGTTGCGCCTAATGAATCACAATCGTCTTCAATGAGCCATAACTTATATTTATCTGCAATTTCTTTAACGACCCCAAGGTTGAAGGGATTCCCTAAGGCATGGGCAATCATAATTGCTTTTGTTTTTGGTGAGATAGCTGCTTCTATCTTAGAAGCGTCTATATTATATGTTGGAATATCTATATCTACAAAAACTGGTACACATCCAAATTGTATTAGTGGATTTATGGTAGTAGGGAACCCTGCAGCAACAGTAATGACCTCATCTCCTTTTTGAATTGCTCTTTTTCCTAATGAAGGGGAGGTTAAAGCGTAAAAAGCGACTAAATTGGCAGAAGATCCCGAATTTACTAAAAGTGATTTTTTTGCTCCAATATAGGTTGCTAAATCCGTTTCAAATTGTTTAGCATACCTTCCTGTAGTCAACCACCCATCCATAGTGGCATCAACTCCATATAGGATATCGTTTGGATCAATTATTTTCCCAGTTACTGGAATATAATCTTTACCAGGCACAATTGTATTTGCTATGTTTTTATTGATCACTTCCTCTAAAGAAGCTTTAAGCGTTTGATTTATGTTTTTAAATTCTTTCATTAAATAGTAGTGTATTTTTCTAAATTTTCTTGAATGAGTTCATTTGCAATGGCGCCTTCATAAAATTTCTGATACCAACTAAGAGTCTGTTGAATGGCATATTCAGAATCCCATTTTGGAGTCCAATCTAATTTATTTTTTGCTTTCTCTATATTTAGAGATAAATAATTCGCTTCCCGTTTTTGAATAGTTGAAGTTACTTCCATCTTAATTGGAAGATCATTTGCTTCAGCAATCTCAACGATTTCTCTCACCGTAATAACATCACCGGTTTCTGGTCCAAAATTCCAAGCTCCTGAATTAGATGATGGACCCTCTGAAAGCACTTTAGCTAAGATTAAATAGCCATATAATGGTTCCAAAACATGCTGCCACGGTCTTGTAGCCTCTGGATTTCTGATTTCTAAAGATTTGTTTTCAAAAACAGAGCGGATGATGTCAGGTATCAATCTATTATCAGACCAATCCCCCCCTCCAATTACATTTCCAGCTCGAACACTAGCAATATTTATTTTAGAATTTTTAAAAAAAGAAGTGTGATAAGAATGTATTAAAAGTTCACAGGCTGCTTTACTTGCACTGTAAGGATCTTTTCCTCCTAATTTATCATCTTCGGAAAATGGAAGGTTCAATTCTTTATTTTCATAAACTTTATCAGTCGTGATAAAAATAGCTGTACAGGGAGTATTTGATTCCCTAAGTACCTCTAAAAGATTTAAAGTCCCATTAAAATTTGTTTCAAAAGTTGTTTTGGGATCTTCATAGGATTCTAAAACAAGCGGTTGGGCTGCTAAATGAAAAATAAAATCAGGTTCAAAAGATTTGATTTCTTTTTGTAAACTGTTGTAATCATTAATGTCTGAATAAACCGAGGTATGGTTATCACTAAACCTGAGATTCAAATAAAGAGAAGGAGTTGTATGGGGTTTTATTGCATAGCCTTTTGTAATAGCACCATATTGATCCAAAAGAAAAGTTAACCAAGAACCTTTAAAACCTGTATGCCCAGTAATAAAAACTTTTTTATTATTAAATTCTTTTAATGTCGGTATCAATCCCATACTTTCCAAATTGCTTTATTTGAACCCCAAAGATCATTTAAGGCATATTTATCTTGCAGTGTATCCATAGGCCTCCAAAACCCTGAATGTTTATAAGAAGATAGTTTTCCGTCTTCAGCTAATTTTGGCATGGAATGTTGCTCCCAAATGGTAGTGTCATTTTCAATATAATTAAATACCTCTGGTTCACAAACCATAAAACCACCATTTATCCAAACACCGTCTCCTTTGGGCTTTTCATGAAAGGAATTAATTTTATTTTGTGAATCGATTTCTAGAGCCCCAAATCTCGCAGCAGGTTGAACTGCTGTAATGGTACATACTGAATCATTTTTTTTATGGTTAGCAACTAATTCATTTATATTCAAATTACTAACCCCATCTCCATAAGTCAGCATAAATGGAGAATCTCCAACATGCTTTTGAATTCTTTTTATTCTTCCTCCTGTCATTGAATCTTTTCCAGTGTCTACTAAGGTTATCTTCCAAGGTTCTGCCTCAGTCTCGTGTTCCAAAACAAGATTTTTTTTGAGGTCTATTGTAACATCTGTTTTATGTAAAAAATAATTTGCGAAAAACTCTTTGATCACATACCCCTTATACCCTAAACAAATTACAAAATCATTGTATCCATAGTGTGAATAAATTTTCATTATGTGCCAAATAATTGGCATACCACCAATCTCTACCATCGGCTTTGGCTTTACGTCTGTTTCTTCAGAAAGCCTAGTGCCTAAACCTCCAGCTAGAATTACTACTTTCATGATTTGATAAATTTATATTTGTGCATAACGATAGTTCTATTACAATATTTTATAAAGATTGATGATATATGAAGAATCTTCATGATCAAAACTTTTTAAAAATTCAATCCCTAATTCAGAATCATTTTCGATTTTAACAGTTGAAAAAATATAAGAGCAATCAAGCTTTTTTAATTGACTAATATTTAACTTGAGATTAAATTTATCCTTTATTTTATATGATTTATTGCAATTCAAACAAATAGAATTTAATGCATTATCAGTTAAGAATAATTTATTTGACAATTCAATATTTTGAATCTTCTCAAACTGTTTGTGATATTCAAATGAATGATTATTGAAATACCCGTCTAAAGTGTAAAATCCATTATAAATTGTTACCGATGGATTTATCCCAAAAGAAATGATTTTATAATCTTTTTTATCCTTATTAATAAATTTTTCAATTAAGCAAAAAAGTTCTGAAGAATAATAACCCTTAAATGAATCTTTATAATTCCAAAAAGGTATTTCTCTTTTTCTATTGAAGAGTGTCCTAAAATAATTGTCCTCCTCAAAAAAATAATTTTTAGAATAGTTAATTCCTTTAAATTCATTGAATGCAAATTCTGGGTTTCTGAAATAATTTAAAAATATTTGTGCTGTCAAAATTAATCCCCCAAGAATATAAGTTTTTTTTGAATTAACATTGTTAAGAGATTCAATAAGAGCTAAATAAAATAAAAAAGGATTTAATTGAACTATTCTTGAAAAATCATAAGATGCTACAATAGGAAAATATGGTGATACATAAAATAAAATATGTTGGTAAAAAGTACTTAGAAAAATATTAAAAAAAATGAATATAAAAATATACCCTATCCTTTTATTAAATTTTATTAATGAGATTATAATTATTAATATCGAAATTAATAATGAGTTTGTTTTTCCACTCCCAAAAAACATTTGATGAAAAAAATTAAATAACATGCCTGATATACTAGGTAATTCTATTTGACGTTCAAACCTCAATGCTCTATGAGTTAATTCCTGATTACTTGAAGAAAAAACTGTTTCAATTAAGCTAAAGTTGAGTAAAAGGCTAATAAATAAATAAAATATTAATCCATATAATATATTTTTTGCAAACAAGTGCTTATTAAAATATATTGTGCCTAAAATGACCGACAGAAAAATAAAGGGAAGCGAATATTGAATTAATGAATAGAAAGCATAAAATGCAATGCCTAAATACCCTAATAAAGAGTTTTTAGATTTTCCTAATTGTATAAATGAATTCAATATTAGTGGTAATCCCAAAACAGTTATACCATATGAAGTATATACGGGTAATAGGGAAAATGAAATAGATATTAAAAAATTAAGATACTTATTTAGGCTAAAGTTATTTTTTATTAAGAAAAAAATTGATATAAACCCAATTGTTCTTGTTAAAATTGAATTAATAATATATGACCAAAAAGAATCAAAAAAAAGCAAGAATAAATTATATAAATTAAATTGGCTATGAATAAATTTTAATTGAAGACCATTTAGTGTATTTGGTATTATTAAGTCTTGATTAAATGAAAATAAATTGTTAGTGGTTTTTAATAAATATCTATGTATAAAAGTGTCATCTAAAAAATCATCAATAGTAATATAACTACTTTCTCCTAAAAGTAAAATTGGTGAATAAACTATCAAAAGCAAAAAGGTCACTAATATTGAAAACCCTATATGCTTTTTAAACTTTTTAATTTTATCCAAAATATTTGAAATAAGAACTTGTGCCAAGACTCATCATAGGGTAGTCTTTTTTTGAATTACCAAAAACAAATATTTTATCATATTTCTCTAATTTAATATTTTGTTTAATCATAGTAACTTTAATGTCTCCATTACAATTTGAGTCAAAGCAAGAAAACCTTTCATTAATGAAAATTGATTTTGTTGAAATTAAATTAAAATTGATTTTTTTTGCAAAATTTGTCATCCATATATCTAATGAGGCAGTTACAATGTACTTGTCGTCGTCGTCACTTAAAGTATTAATATAATCCTTTGCTTTTGGGTATAGATTTTTCAATAAAAAATCAGAAAAAAGCTTAGATTTTATTTCTAACTCTTCTCTGCTAAAATTCTTCAAATGAATATATAAAAAGTGGTTTTTACATTTTTTTAAATCTATGAAGTTTAATAAAAAAAAAACTAAATACGGTATGAATTTTAGACTTTTAAAATAGAACTTATAACGCGTAGGGTATAAAAAAATTAAGAATTCAATCATCGAATCTTTTTTAGTTAAAGTACCGTCAAAATCAAATAAAAATAAATTCAAAATATTAAATGATTGAATTGATTAAATTTAGAATTCCTTGTTTTACTGGACCTTTATGAGGGCTCTTCTTCTTGTTATTATTAAGAATAGAAACCCTGTTATCTATATAATTATTATAACTCTCCAAAATCATCTCTTTGTTACTAAATTTTGGTTCCCATTTTAATTCCTTTTTAGCTTTTGCAATATCAAAATACATCGATTTACCGTACATCATAGAGTGATATGCTCCAAGTGGTGAAATTCCTAATACACTAGCTAACTTCATGAAAGGAATAATTATCCTACTATTTATTGACTTAATTTTTGAGGTAGATTTAGAATTATTAATTAAATGGGCTAAAGTTTCTTTCATTGTGCAAAAATCAGATGCTCCAATGTTGTATATCCCGGGGTTTTTAGTGTGAATACATTTAATCATTGCATCTGCTAAATCTTCAGAATGTACAAATTGATATATATTACTTCCACTATCAAAAACTGGAATATTTTTATTTTGATATACCCACTCAAATAAAATTTGGAAGATCCCTAATCTTCCATTGCCAAGAATTGTTCTGGGTCTAATTATTGAACATTTTAAACCTTTATTCATGTATTCTAATACAATTTTTTCTCCATCTAACTTTGCTTTACCATAACTTTCTCCTGGTTTAGGATCTGTGGATTCCAAAACTGGATTTAAACTAGGAATACCGTATATAGCTGATGATGAGGTATAAATAAAACTTTTAATTTTATTTTGTAATGATGCCCAAAGAATGTTTTCTGTACCCAAATAGTTGACTTCATGAAATAATTTTTTATTTTTTGACAGTGGGACTTGTGCAACATTATGAAAAACAAAATCAATATCCTCTGTTGCTTCTAAAACTTTTTCTCTGTCTCTAATATCACATTTAAAAAATGTTACTTTTCCCTCTAATAATTTATGATCAGGCTCATTTAGATCTAATATGGAGCATTCAAAACCTTCTTTAATTAAATTTTTACATAAAATTTCTCCAAAATAGCCACTTCCTCCTGTAACCAAGACTTTTTCTTTTCTCATTTATTTAAATAAGTTTATATTTTCGGTAATGATTTTTATCATCCCGCTTTCAAAATTAATTTTTGGCTTAAAGTCAATTTCTTTTTTTGCGGTTTCAATTGAACAATATATGTTTTTATTCAACTCAGATAAAACATGTATTTTTTGGTTGTAAAAACTTAAATATTGTAAAACATAATCACATAATTGCGCGATTTGGCCAAAAAAGAAAGGTAATTTAATATTTGCTTTTTTGGTTTTTAAATCAAATTTTTCTTTCATTATTTTTCTAGTTGTATCAATAATAAAGTTGTAGGAATACGGTTTTTCATCTGCAATCCAATAGATTTTGCCTTTTGAAATTTCATAAAAAGTGGTTTTTAAAAGACCTTGAATGATGTTTTTTATATGAGCTTTTGATCTTAAGTTTTCTCCATTCCCAATAACCGGTACATACCCATTTTGGATCATTTTATAAAAAATAAGTTGTCTTTTAGGCATATTATCTCCATAAAACCATGGAGACCTTATTATAGTAATATCTACACCTTTATTAATCTTTTCAATCAAATATTTTTCCATCATCATTTTTGATTTACCATAATGCATGTAAGGATTATATTTTGATTCTTCATTAAAAGGCGAAAACTTATCCTTATTACATCCAATCGGAGAATTTGAAGACATAACAACAATTTTTTTTATGCCACTTAATATTGCTGATTCCACAACATTTTTTGTTCCCTCATAATTTATATCATAAAATTCTGATGTATTTTTAGGATGGATTATTCCTGCGAGATGAAATAAAATTGAATTTTCAGTGTCTTTGAAGAATGATTTACAATCATCAATATTTCTTATATCTCCCTCGTAAATTGAATGATTAATATTATGTGATGAAATTTTAGATTTCTCATCTCCATTAAGTATAAATGAAGTTACCCTACAATTGTTATTGTTAAAGTTATCAATGACATCTTCATCGCCTTCCAGTAAGGTTTTAACCAATTGATATCCAAGCCAACCATTTGCTCCAGTAACAAAAACATTATTAAATTTAAATTTCATTTTTAATATTATTATTTATAAAATTATCGATATTATATTTTGCAAAAGCTAAAATTGTACCCTGAGGATTAACTCCCGGAGAATCGCATAGTATTGACCCGTCATTAATGAAAATATTATTCTCATTCCATAATTTCCCATAGGGATTAGTTGCAAACTGATTTTTATTTTTTCCCATTCGTAAACTTGAAAATAAATGAACCGACATTAAATTAAAGTTTTTCATTGACATGTGTTTCATTATATCCAATTGAACTTTATTTGTAACTATCATTGAATTATTATAAGAAGGGTAAAGTGAACTAGCCCCAGCCTCTAGAAGAACATTCCCTAAAACTTGAATACCATTTTGAAGGTTTTCATAATCTTTTTTTAAAAGTTTATAATATATTACGGGTGACTTAAGAAAAGGGTGGGCTCTAACTTTTCCATAACCATATGGAGAAATCATAACATAGTAACTAGCCATATTTTTCCATTTTTCTATCTTTTTGAAATTTCCCGTATCATTTAGTACTAGTCCTAAATAACCTTTTGAACTAATAGAACATCCCATTGAATAATTATGATCACCTTTTATTTGATGAACGGGAACACCCATGTCTTGGGTGTTTATTTCTTTATCAAACTGAGCGATGAATTTAAAGCTTGGATGTAATTTCAAAGTAGATCCAATATGCTTTTTTATGCCACTTTTTCTTAATGTAAATGGAGAGTGAACAGCACCCATACACAAAAAAACTGTTTCACATTTAAAATTAAAAATTTTATTATTGATATTTACTTCTAATTCAATTTTATTATTAGATTTTACTATTTTTTCAAGAGAAGAACTACACAAGTAACTGCCTCCTAAATCAATATATTCGTTAAGATAAGTTTCTGTCATAGACTGTTTAACAATTCCATTCTTTGATGATTTAATCCACCTAGGGACCTCAATACAGTTTAGTCCAAGTTTTTGACTTCCTTCAAAAAGCTTTTTTGATGCCTCAGAAATTTTATTTCCATCAGAAAATGATATGTTAATTCTTTTTTCAATTTCGTTGTAAATTTCTAAAAGTTTTGAGTTTTCATAGTCTAAACCAAAATCTCTTCTCCATTCATTAAATTTATACTTCGGAAGTCTGTGATAGAGTCCACTATTTATTTCACTTCCACCACCAAAACAGGAAGCTTCAACATAATTTATTCTTGATTTTCCTAAAGTTGTTGTGAGTCCTCCATTGTTATATTTTTGAGTCATTTCACTGAAAGAGTACTCTTTAACATCTCCCATTCTTGAAAATTCACCTTTCTCTAATAATAATACTTCAACTCCAGCTTTTAATAGATTAATTGCTGTCATAGATCCTCCAGGCCCGGAACCAACAACTATGACTTTATATTTATCCTTCATAATATTCTAAAATAATTATCGAGAAAAAAAATTTATACAATAAAAAGAAAAAAGGGATTTTATATTTAATAACAAATTGTAAAAAAAATATAACGTCAACTCTCAAAAATATCAAAATGGACATCATTAAAGACACAATAAAAGTTAAAATTTTGACCCCTAAGAGAATATGGGTTGGACCAAGGTTAACATGATTAATTATGTTTTTTATATTTTTATTTGATAAATTAATTTCATGAACTTCTGCAATTAATTTGATTATATTTTTCATCATAAAGCAAAATATAAAATATATATAAATGTCAATAGCCAAAGGATTAATACTGAAATTATAAAGTAGTCTTTGAATAGAATTTTTATTGGTGAACTTCCTTTATTCTGAACAAATACAATTTGATTATATCTAAGTACGCCTATTAATACTAAACAAAAAGTGAAGAATAATGATTTAAAGTCATATTTATCTGTAATAGGGTCAGACATAATAAACATAAGGTATGAAATTAGAAGAACAGAGGAAATAATAGTTATAATTTTATCCATATACTCAACAGAATACTCTTTTACAACGGTTCTGTTCAGTCTTTTATGTTTTTCAAATTGTACTACATCATCCCGTCTTTTCGAAACTGCTATAAAAACAGATAACAGAAAAACCATTACAACAATAAGGTTTGATAATTCAATATTATTTACTTCGCCTCCAATAAAAACTCTAAGAACAAATCCTGAAGAAACAACAATGAAGTCTAAAATCGAAATGTTTTTGAGCTTCAAAGAATACATGATGTTTAAACCCAAATAAACCATTGAAATTATTAATACATTAAATGAAGTATAGAAAAATAATATTGCGACCCCTATGGCTAAAAATAAAAAAGAAATAATCAATCCATTTAAAACTGAGATTTTTCCAGAAGCAATTGGACGATTTTTCTTTTCATAATGCATTCTATCAAATTCTGCATCAATAATATCATTAAATACATACACAAAACTAGTTATAAAAGAAAAACCCAAAAAAGTGATTGTGGTAAGAAAAACTTTATCAATATTGTAAATCTGTGATGAAAAAAATAGAGGAATAAAAATGAATATATTTTTAACCCAGTGTTTAATCCTCAATAAGATTAAATAATTAATCATTTCGAATTGAGTTAATCCAAACAAAAGTCTTATTTATCCCATCTTCGAGTTTTTGATTAGGTGCCCATCCCATTTTTTCTTTGAATAAGTGATTGTCAGAATTTCTTCCTCTAACTCCAGTAGGACATCTAAATCCATATTTCGCTATAAATTCATCTCCTTGAATATTATTTATACTCAATTGTTTTTTAGATATTCTTATCGTCATTTCGGCTAGCTGGTTTATTGATACCATTTCGTCTGAACCAATGTTTACAGGTCCAAGAAAATCATCTTGACGCATAAACTTTTGAGTTGCTTCTATACATTCATCAATATAAAGAAAAGATCTTGTTTGAAGCCCATCACCCCATATTTCAATTGAATCTCCCTCGTTAGCTTCAGCTACTTTTCTGCAGACTGCTGCAGGAGCTTTTTCTTTACCTCCACACCAAGTTCCTTGAGGCCCAAAAATATTATGATATCTAGCCACTCTAACATCTAGCTTGTAGTTTCTTTTAAAAGAAAAGTATAATCGTTCGCTAAATAATTTTTCCCAACCGTATTCTGAATCTGGGTTAGCAGGGTATGCAGACGATTCTTCACAATTAGGATTATCCGGATCTAATTGGTTATGTTCAGGATAAATACATGCAGAAGAACTATAAAAAATTCTTTTAACTTTAGCCTCCGTAGCATAAAATGAAGTATTGAGATTAACTAATGCAGAATTATACATTACGTTTGCATCGTTTTCTCCAGTAAAAATATACCCTGCACCCCCCATATCTGCAGCAAGCTGATATACTTCATCAAATGCTATAAATTCTTCCTTATCATTTTGAAATGATTTTTTAGAAATTACAGGATCTGTTAAATCCCCAATGATATATTCATCACATAATTCATCCAAATTCCAGAATTCATGTTGTTTTTTGATATCAACAACTCTTACCCAAAAATTTTCTTCTTTTAATTTTTTAGCAAGGTGGCCTCCTATAAAACCTCCTCCTCCTAAAACTAAGGCTTTTTTCATATTCAAATTAATTTAAATTTTCCGTTTTTAAGTTTATAAACCTTGTTGCAAGAGCTAAGAAGCTCTTTATCATGGCTAATGAAAATCAAACATATCTTATTTTTTAAAACTAGAATATCATTAATAAACTTGCTTTCTGTTTCAGAATCTAAAGAATTAGTTGATTCATCTAAAATAAGTAGTTTAGGCTCTTGATATAGAGCCCTAGCAATCCCAATTCGTTGTCTTTGTCCGCCAGAAATTTTTTGCCCTCCTTCTCCAATGATAGTATTTAATCCATCTTCAAGTTCTTCTATTAAAGAGGATAATTGACAAATTTTAATAACTTCTTTAATCCTCTCAACATTAATCAGCTCTTTTGGAATTCCAATAGCTATATTAGATAGAATAGAATCATTTATAAAAAACACTTTCTGAGGTACATAAGCAGAAATTGAAGAGATATCATTTACTTGTTTATCATTATAAAAAATAGATCCAGATTTTGGTTTTTGAAGTCCCATCAATATATCTATAAAAGTACTTTTCCCAGTACCACTTTCTCCATAAATACCCAAAATTTCATTTTTTGAAAACTGAATACTCAAATCTTTTAAAACTTCATTATCCTTATAATTGAAAAAGATTTTTTTTACATCAACAGTTTTAAAATTTTGCTCTGGAATTAAATTATTACTAGGTTCAGAAATAAAATCCAAATCGTCATAAATTAACTTCAATGAAGGTGTGGTAAATTTAAATATTTGTAAACTCATCAAAATTTTATTTGCGGAAGGAATAAGTTTAAAAACACCTGCTGCAAAGAGCCCCAAAATTTGCTGCAGTGAATTTTCACTAAATTGAGTATTTAATTTGAGTAAGACTAAGAACAAAATTCCTCCAAGAGCAAATAGCTCAATTACCAAGCGGGGAATTTGTGAAATATTATTATAACTATTGTCTATCCTGGCTTTTGTTTTAGTTGTATCAATGAATTTATTGATAAAAAAGGAAGCCTTTTTTAAAATGATTATATCTTTAATTCCACTAATACTGTCGTAAATTATTTGATTACTGTTTGTTAAAGCTTCTTGTCTTTCTATTCCTAATTTTATAATTCTCTTTTTAAATACTTTATTATATGTCAATAAAATAAATGTAAACAGAACTAAACAGAAGATTGCCCCTATAGGCTCAATAATAAAAAGTGAAATTAAAATTGCTAAAGACAAAGACAATTCGATAGTAATTATCATTACAGATTGAGTAAAAAGATAAAAATTTTGTATGTCTAACTGCAATTTTTTTATGATCTCTGAGGTGTTTTGATCTATAAAATAAGGATATGGCCGTTGCATATATGAAATATAAAGCCTGTCTGAAATTTGTTTTACTATTCTTGATAACAATGAATTTTGAAATCGATATAATAATATAAGAAATCCTGATTTTATGATAAAAACAAAACCTACTAATATCAAGACAATGGTTATTAAATCAAGATAATCTAAAAATCCTGAAGGAATATATGGCTTTAAAAAAACAGCATTCCCATCAATAACAACTGAAATTAATGGTAATACCGAAGCCAAACTTAAGCTCTCCAGTAACATGCCTAAAAAAAGTAATCCTGATAAAAAGGCAAGTTTTTTAAGCTGTTTTTTGTCTAATATTTTGTAAAAAAAATTCATGTATTATAAAGCTGATACATTTTTTTAACTGCTTTTGAAGTTGTAAGATTTCCAACTTTTATTTTATTATTAATTTCTGTAAAATTTGAAAAAAGATTTTTCAATTCATTCTCTATTTCGATGATATTATTGATTTCTGTGGATAAATGTCCATTTTGAAGTAATAAATTTTTGAGCTCTTTGTTTTTATATAAGAGTCCAAAAATTAAATTCCCAGAATTTATATAATCGTATAATTTAAAGGGAATAGTTAAACTACTTCTATCATCTGCATGTTGAATTAGTAATAAAACATCTGCTTTTTTAATCATCTCAATTGATTCATCTCTAGTACTCCTTCCTAATAAAGAAATATTTATGTTTTTGAATGATTTAATATCGTTTTGAATTTCCTCCGTTACAGATCCTAGAATGTTTATATTATACTTTATTGAATCAACTTTTTCTAAATTAGTAAGAGCGGTTAAAAAAGATTTTATGTTTCTAGATCCATACAAAGATCCTGTGTAGGCAATATTAATTTTATCTTTTTTTGTTTCTTGAGAAGATTTAAAGTATTCTTGGTGTATGCTTCCTGGATAAATAAAATTAATTTTTTCTGCATATTTTGGATATTTACTTTTACATTCTTCCATCGCTGATTTTGTGACAAAAGCAATCTGATCACTATTCTTGATTATAAATTTTTCAATATAATTTAGTCCAAAAGATGAGATTTTATTTCTTCCAATACCAAATCCTGTCAGGGGATCTTGAAGTTCAACAATGACTTTCTTAAATAAAATTTTTGATGCAATTATTCCAGATAAATGTGCGCTAGCTGGTCCTCCTGTTGTGTAAATAAGTTCATATTTATTACGTAAAATTAAAGATAATGCAAAAATTGTTGAACTAATTGTCCAAAACCAATTCCCTTCTCCTTTAAATATACCTAATCTAAATTTTTTGAACACAATACTTAGATAATGACAAGTAGTCAAATAAAAATTCATAAAAAAAGAATCAAAAACATCGCTTTTGAATTGTTTTGCATAAAAATATTCTTGAGCAGCCTCAAAAATAGAAATAGAAGGAATTCTAAAGTGTTTAATTTCTTTCGGGTATCTTAATGCATAAGATCCTGAAATAATATGTACTTCTTTACCCTCTTTTTTTAATTGGAGAACGCGATCATCCACCCACTCTGCTGGACAGCTTCCGGGCATATTTGCCATCTTTGAAATTACTAGGACTTTATTGGGCATTTAAAATTGAATATATTTGTTCACAGGCTTGACCTGAACCAAATGGATTATTTGATTTTAAGAAAACTTTCTCTTTTGTGACGTCATGCAATAACTCATTAACTGTCTCTATTAATTTTTGCTTATCGGATCCTACAATAATTGAATTTCCATCTACTAGTGACTCAGTTCTTTCGGTAGATTCTCTCGTAACTACTACAATCTTGTTAAAAGATGGGGCTTCCTCTTGAATTCCTCCACTATCTGTAATGATAAGTTCACAGTTTTCCATTAGCCAAATGAAATCACCATATTTAACAGGATCTGTTAATAAAATGTTCGGAATTTTTCCCAGCAAACGTACAGCTTCTTTTTTTACATTTGGATTTGGGTGAACTGGATAAATAATTTGTACCTCTAAATTATTTCTTGCTATTTCTAGTAATGCTTCAAATATGTTTTTAAATCCATCGCCAAAGTTTTCTCTTCTGTGACCCGTAAATAAAATGAATTTTTCTTTGTTTATAAGCTTTTTTATATCAATCTTATCTTGAATATTAATTTTATCTTTTGCTAGTAAAAGCGCATCTACAACTGTATTTCCAGTTATAAATATTTTATGCTTAACAATTCCTTCCTCTAATAAATTTTGTTTAGCCTCGTTAGTTGGACATAAGTGAATATCTGCCATTTTAGAAACAAGCTGTCGATTCATTTCCTCTGGAAATGGAGAATATTTATTATTGGTTCTTAATCCAGCCTCAACATGAACTAATTTTAGCTTAGAATAAAATGTTGCTAATGAAGATGCAAAACAAGTTGTTGTATCGCCATGGACAAAAACATAATTCGGCTTTGAAATCTCCAGAACGTTTTTAATTTTTGAAATTAAATTTGAAGTAAGACTAAAAAGATCCTGATTTTCTTTCATTATTTGTAAATCGAAATCAATCTTTATGTCAAACAAAGTAAGTACATCATCTACCAAATCTCTATGCTGTCCAGTATTACATACAACTACTTTTGCTTTTTTTTCAATAAATTTTATAATTAGTGGAGCCAATTTAATTGCCTCTGGTCTGGTTCCAAAAATGAATAAATAGGTTTTTTTCATTTATTTAAAATATTTTATGTAAAAATAATAGGCCTTATTACTTTTAAGTCTCATTAAAATTGAGGCTTTAAATTTTGTCCAAAATCTAAATCCTAACTCATTGTCTGTTTTTAATTCTAAATATATATCATTTGCATTTCTATAAATTTTACTTCTTAGATTTGGGATTAGAATATTAAAAGTTGTTTGATCAATTATTTGATACTTCAAATCTTCTTCCAAATAAGAGGTTTTAAATATCTCAAATGAGTTTTCTAAAGCTTTATGGAAAAAAAATCTTGGGCGGAAAAATTTTGAAAAAACAAAATCTCGGACATATAAAAATGAATTATTTAACCATTTGGAATAATAAAATTCTAGCTTGTCTTCTATTGATAATTTGTTTATTGAATTAACAATATTTAAATTTTTATAAAGCTTAGTGCCCGTTACATGTCCATAACCTTCATAATGACCAAAAAATTCTCTCGGATACACAAAGGCTTCAACTTTAAGCTTTCTAAAATATAGCCCTTGCCAATCTATTCTTCCTATATAATTTGGATATTTTATGATGCTTTTAAAAATATAACTTAAAGTGTCATAGGTCATTATTGCAAATGAATCAATATTTACATTAATATATTTTAAACTATATAAATTATTTATTCTGTTGATTTTTAATTTATTAAACCTGTTGGTATTTAAAATCTTACTCAAAAACTCGGGTATATGGCTATAATAAAAGATCTTTTTATAATCTGAGGAATCACCATTAAAAACCTCATTAACAATACTTCTAAAGGTGTCTAATTGGTAGTCTAAAAAAATGTGGTCATGATTAAAAACAGTAAAAATTGGTGTATGTTTATATTTAGATAGTCTTTTAATGTCTTTCTTCCAACTGATTATATCTGAAGGTCTTTTAAATTGAATTTCTACAGAAATCTTTGAAAAAAATTTGGCTATAAGATCTTTTATCTCTTTTTCATGATTTGAATTTAGTACTTCGATGTTAAATATTGCATGAATGAAGTCTAGCTTTGAATACGATTTTAACGTAGATTTTAATATGTTCAAATTAAATTCGTATTTATCCACAATAACTTCCTCTTTAGGATTCATTGTTGGATAATATGAATTTTGATTGTTTTCATAAATATTCCCTGCAATTATTTTAGTATTAAAATATAGAATCATTGTAAATTATTTCTTGATGGTAAGTTCTACTAATGAAATTTTTTAAAATTTATTGGCTTACTAAAAACGCTGATTATAGTTTTATTGAAATTATTAAATTAAAAAGACGATATGAATATTGACTAAGTATTAACCTTTAAATGCTCGGATTTGTGTAATTAATAAATTCTTGTTAAAAACTATTTTATCTAAAACGGTAAGTTTTACACCATCAATAATTATACTTAATTCAGAAAAAGTGGTGTTTTCAAAACAATGTGAACTAACGACATTTAATTCTATTAAATTTACTGAATTAAAAAAGTCTAAATTAAATTTTATTATGTCTTCTTTTCCTCTTATTAAATTATCCCAGTCTTGAAGTAGAATTGAATCGTCAAATAATTTTGATAAGCCTTCAATATTCTTAGTCTGCCAAAGTTTAAAGTATTTGGCTGTCATTGATTCAAATTGATTCATTATTATATTTCTATTTCTGATATTCCAAAATTTCGAACAATATTAACTGCTGACGCTGTTTTAGTTCCATTTGGTTTGTCATCATTTATTAAGACTCTCGGGCCTCCTCCTATCCCCATCACTAATTGATCATAAATAATCCCTACTTCAGCCAGTTGTCTCTCAGTGTTTGCTCTTAACGACTCTTTTCTTCCTGTTACGAGAATGATGATATACCCTTTTGCATCCCATTCAGAAAACTTTTCGATCGTTCCCGGAAGTAATTCTAGTTGTTTTTTTGGAATTGCATTTTTCCATGGCAATTCATGTTTTACTAACGTTCCGTCAATGTCGCAAAATATTGTTTTAGGTCTATAGTCCATGTAATGTAGTGAGTTTATTTTTTATATTATTTTTTATTTTATCGTCTATATTAGGAAAATTGATTTTTACTTGATTTATAAATTCCTCATTTGATAAAACATAATGGCCACATATTTTTATGAGCTGAATTTTTTCTTTGATAGGATTAAAATCACTCGTTACCCATTTTTCCCAACGCTTTGATTCATAACAAATTTTCCAAAGCCGATCTAAGATTTCAGAATCTTTAATTTCATCTAAATATGTTTGTGTCTCAATAAGCCCAAATTCTGGAGCAATATTAATTGAATCTAATCCTAACGCCATTTTTTCACGAATTAATACTTCAGGAATATAATCCCCATTATGTTCTTTAGATTTTAAATTATGGTCATTTGCAACTTTTATCATTGATTTTAATCTTTCTCTGTCATACGAACCTGTATTTGATGTTGAGGATAGAGATGTGCCTGATTGAATAACAAGATATTGAATCTGATTATATGCAGAATTTGTTAGGCTTTTTTTTAAGTCACCTACCAAATCATTAAGTTCTGAGGGCTCAAAACGCCTAATGCTTTCCTCTGTTCCAACTTCAAATTCAACATTAGGGTTCAACTTATGGCAAAATGTGATCATTTCATGTGTCCATTTTAAACCATCTTGATATTTGGGATATTTTTTCCATGGATCTATATGGATTAGATCCATATATTTACTGTCATGCTTTAAAGACTCATAACCATCATCATCGGTATATCCTTGTCCAGGTCCCGAATGATCTCTTTTTATAGTTATACTCTTTGCATATTCCGAAAACTCTTTCGTTGTCCAGTTATTACAATAGCCCCCATTGTGTTCTATTTGTCTTCTACTTGGAATTAGGCCTAATTTGATACCTGTTGATGCTTGAAATTCTATTATTGCATCAACAATGTTTTTTGACATAGGCCCAATAAAAAATTTAATGTTCATTGAGTATATAGTTTAAATTGTTCTTCTGCTTGAAGTCTAGCTATAATTTTTCCTTGATATTCCGTGGGTCGCGCGTCGATAAGATTGTTTTTATTATCGATTTTTATTGGAGTAGCATTGAAAATTGTTTTATCAGAATTTTGTAAATCAGACCAATTCTTTCGAGTGATTATATCAAA
>TARA_B110000027_G_scaffold15790_1_pt1 | contig 20056 bp, 20 predicted proteins | sample TARA_B110000027 | Tara Oceans TARA_B110000027 (sample SAMEA4397101) | marine metagenome | biome: Polar Biome; feature: [SRF] surface water layer (ENVO:00010504); material: water (ENVO:00002006), including particulate matter (ENVO:01000060) such as... | depth 5 m
AAGTTCAACCTGATGAAATTTATAATTTGGCAGCACAAAGTCATGTTGCAGTTTCTTTTGAAGAGCCAGAATATACTGCAAACTCAGATGCTTTAGGAGCTCTTAGAATTTTAGAAGCAATTCGTATTTTGAAACTTGAAAAAAAAACTAAATATTACCAAGCTTCAACTTCTGAATTATATGGAGATGTACAAGAAACTCCACAAACTGAAAAAACACCTTTTTATCCAAGAAGCCCGTATGCAGTTGCGAAACTTTATGCTTATTGGATAACAGTCAATTATAGAGAAGCCTATGGTATTTATGCTTGTAATGGGATTTTGTTTAATCATGAAAGTCCTGTTCGAGGAGAAACGTTTGTTACAAGAAAAATAACAAGAGCATTAGCTCGAATAAAATTAGGACTGCAAAAAACTTTATACCTTGGCAACTTAAATGCTAAGAGAGATTGGGGGCATGCAAAAGATTATGTAGAAGCACAATGGCTTATGTTACAAAAAAACAAACCAGAGGACTTTGTTATAGCAACTGGTGTACAATATTCTGTTCGAGATTTTATCAATTTAGCTTCAAAAAATTTAGATATGAAAATTGATTGGAAGGGAAAAGGTTTAGATGAAGTAGGGTCATTTGACGGTAAAGATATTATAAAAGTTGATCCAAGATATTTTAGACCATCAGAAGTTGAAACTTTGTTAGGTGATGCAAGTAAAGCAAGAGATATATTAAATTGGATACCTAAAATATCATTTGAAGAACTAGTCAAAGAAATGGTTGAAAAAGATTTGAAGTTAGAAAAAAAAAATGACTAATCAAAAAATATTTATAGCAGGTCATAAAGGTTTAGTTGGAGCTTCTCTTTTAACTTATTTAAAAAAAGAGGGGGCCAAAATTATAACAAGAGACAGAAATGAACTTGATTTATTAAATCAATCCCAAGTTCAAGATTTTTTTAAAAATGAAAAAATTGATCAAGTATATCTAGCAGCTGCAAAAGTTGGTGGTATTTATGCCAACAACAATTATCCTGCAGAATTTATTTATGAAAATTTAATGATCCAAACAAATATTATTCATAGTGCTTTTTTAGGTGGAGTAAAAAAATTATTATTTATTGGATCAAGTTGTATTTATCCTAAAGAAGCCAAGCAACCTATTAAAGAGGATGAATTATTTAATGGTAAACTTGAACCAACTAATGAACCTTATGCTGTTGCAAAAATTGCAGGAATTAAAATGTGTGAAAGTTATAACCGTCAGTATGGCAAAAGTCACAATATTGACTACCGTTCTATAATGCCAACAAATTTATATGGACCTCATAATAGCTATCATAGTGAAAATAGTCATGTGATTGCGGCACTAATTGATCGTTTTCATAATGCAAAAATTAACAAATTATCAGAGGTAATTATTTGGGGGACTGGCAATCCCAAACGTGAATTTCTTTATGTCAATGATATGACCAGAGCTGCCATTTATATAATGAACATAAGTAAAAAAATTTATCATAAATATACCACACCGATGTGCAGCCATATAAATATTGGATATGGTATGGATCTTACGATTAAAGAGCTTGCTGAGAATATAAAAAAGGTAGTAAATTTTAAAGGATCAATTAATTTTGATCCAACTAAACCCGATGGTACCCTAAGAAAACTTTTAGATAGTAAAGTTCTTAATGAATTTGGCTTTAAGCCTCATATAAATTTAGAGAAGGGTCTATTATTAACTTATAAGGACTATTTAAAATCCTATAAAAATAATAATTCATAAAAGATATTTAAAGTTAAATGCAAATAATTAAAAAAATTTTATTTTTACTTAGCCCTGATGAAAGATTAAGGGCATTTTTTTTGATGTTGATGATTTTGTTAATGGCTTTGCTAGATCTAATTGGTGTGGCATCCATTTTACCTTTTATGGCAGTCCTAACCTCCCCAAGTCTTATTGAAACAAACATATTTTTACATACTATGTTTGAATTTTCAAAGATATTTGGAATTGAAAATAACCAGCAGTTTCTTTTTGCTTTAGGTGTCCTTGTATTTTTATTATTAGTAATCTCACTTTCCTTTAAAGCTCTTCTAACCTATGTGCAGGTACGATTTATTATGATGCGTGAATACAGTATTTCTAAACGTTTAATAGAGGGTTATTTGCACCAACCTTATAGTTGGTTTTTAAGTCGTCATAGTGCAGACCTTGGAAAGACTATTTTATCAGAAGTAACTTATTTAATTGGCAATGGCTTAAATCCATTGATTGAATTGATAGCAAAAAGTGTGGTTGCATTTACACTTATAGTTTTATTAATTATAATTGATCCTAAACTTGCATTAATAGTTGGTTGCACACTTAGTTTTGCTTATGGAGTTATTTTTGTTTTTGTAAGAAGGTTTCTCAATCAAATTGGAAAAGAACGTTTAAAAAATAATAATTTGCGCTTTACGTCAGTAAGTGAAGCTTTTGGAGCCGCCAAGGAAGTTAAAGTTGGAGGCTTAGAGAAAACTTATATAGAAAAGTTTTCTGACGCTGCAAAAAATTTTGCATTAAATCAAGCTAGTTCACAAGTTGTTGGTCAATTACCTCGTTTTATATTAGAAGCTATAACCTTCGGTGGTATTATGTTAATAATACTTTATTTGACAGGGAAAACAGGTAATTTTAATAACGCTTTACCCATCCTTAGCCTATATGTTTTTGCTGGCTATCGATTGTTGCCAGCACTTCAAACGATTTACTTTTCTTTCACTCAACTTAATTTTATAAAGCCAGCAATTGATAGTTTAAGTGACGATATTAAAAGTCTTAAACCAAAAAACTCAAATCAAAATCAAGATGTTTTGTTACTTAATAAAGCAATTACTTTAAAAAATGTTTATTATAATTACCCGAATACATCGCGAACAGCGTTAAGAGATGTAAATATCAATATACCTGCTAAATCAATTGTTGGACTAATAGGTAAAACTGGCAGTGGCAAGACAACAGCTGTGGACATTGTTCTTGGTTTGCTTGAGCCTCAAAAAGGTACTTTAGAAGTTGATGGACAAATTATAACAAAACAAAACTCAAGAGCTTGGCAGCGTTCAATTGGCTATGTTCCTCAGCATATTTATCTGTCTGATGATACTATTGCAGCAAACATTGCTTTTGGTGTACATTCTAAAAATATTAATCAGAAAACTGTTGAAAAAGCCGCTAAAATTGCAAATCTACATGAGTTTATTTTAGATGAATTACCCGAACAGTACCTAACTACTGTTGGTGAGCGGGGTGTAAGATTGTCAGGTGGGCAGCGTCAACGTATAGGGATTGCAAGAGCCCTGTATCATAATCCACAATTGCTAGTTTTAGATGAAGCGACGAGTGCGCTGGATAATCAAACAGAAAAAGTGGTGATGGATGCAATAAATAATATTAGTAAAGATATTACAATTATCTTGATTGCCCACCGTTTAAACACAGCCAATAATTGTGATATTATCTATAAACTTGAAAAAGGTGAGGTTAAAGGTAAAGGAACTTTTCAAGAATTAACTAATGAAAATGATAATTTTGTTGCTACTTCACAAAATACGTAAATAAGTTATAAAGATTTTTTAATAATAATTTTTTTTAAAACTCTAAAATGAAAAATACATACTTAGCAGACTATTTAAATAAACTCTCTGAACTCATGATTGATTGTGATCATGAAGATTTTTTCAAAATAATTAAAATTCTGAGACAAATAAAAAAAAATAAAAAAAAGGTAATCTTAGTGGGAAATGGTGGAAGTGCAGCAATGGCAAGTCACGTAAGTGTTGATTTAACAAAGCTATGCAAAATTAGAGCAGTAAACTTTAATGAAGCAGATCTATTAACTTGTTTTTCAAATGATTATGGATATGAGAATTGGGTTCAAAAAGCACTATCGTTTTATGCAGATAAAGATGATCTATTGATTTGTATAAGTAGCAGTGGAGAGTCTAAGAACATTATAAATGGTGTAAAGTTTGGTAAAAAAATTGGTTGTAAAGTTATTACCCTAACAGGTTTTGATAAAAAAAATAAAGTTAAAAAAATTGGAGACGTAAACTTATGGGTAGAAAGCAAAAACTATAACATTATAGAAATGACTCATCATGTTTGGCTTCTTTCAATTGTAGACTATTTAGCCAAATCAAAGTTTAATAATAAAAATTATATTTTTAGTAATTAGAAAAAGATTTCACAAAACTATGAAAAAATTATTTATTAATTGCTGGGAAACCATATATTATCTGATTAGATTTTATAAATGACTTTAAAACAACACTACTCATGCCAATTAAATTATTTTCTCCAATAATTAATTTTTCTTTTATATTTGTACCTGATCCAATATAACAAGATTTTCCAACTTTGACTGACCCTCCAAGATTACACATAGTATTTAATTTACAATAATCACCTATCTCAGAATCATGATTAATTACTGTATTTGGTAAAATATTAACAAAGTCCCCAATTTTTACATTTATTCCAATAGTATAATTTTGGTAAATCACAGTTCCATGACCTATTTTAGAGTATTGAGAAATCGATACATTTGGATGTAAGAGTTTTGGAAATCTAATTTTTATTTAATTTATTTGTCAATTTATTTAATTTTAAAGTATTATTTATTTTTTCAAAATCTTCTTTTTTGTTAATAATTGTTTTTTCAAAAATTAAATGAAGTTCAATTTTTTTTTTTATCATTTTTGAAATAATTTCATTTCTAATTATTCTATTTTCTGGCAACATATATATTGATAACAGTATAAGATGACTATTTGGTTTTAACTCATCAATTAAAGATCTTAAGCGAATATTTGTTCTTGTGAATATTGGCTCTCCTTGAGGCATATTAAAAACTGCGTTTATTTTATTAAAGTAATCCCTTAAGATCACATATTGAAATCTTGTTGGAAGATAATAATCTCCAAAATTTTTGTTCATTATATAACAGTGGTAGTTTGACTTATTTGACAATTTCATCAAAGTCATATTTGAGGTTGAATTGAGTAACAGCTTTTGTATTTATTATGTTGTAGTAGCTTCCAATTTTTTTTTCATTCCTCTCTTCGCCGTAGGGACTATAAATATTTTTATATCTAATATTTATTGACCAACGGGTATTCTTTTCAAGATTAGTTACATTGCCATGTAAACAGTTTGGGGAAAAAAGGATTGCTTCTCCTAATTTAAGATTGATCCACTTCATCTTACCTTTAAACTTTCTATCTATATCCTTAAATTGAAAAGTTTTGTCATATTTTATTGCTTTAAGTATCTTTAAGGAGTCTGATGGATTTATTATAAACATTGATTGTGTTTTTTTTACATTTACAAATGGAATCCATAAATTAATTTGAAATAATGACTCACCACTAAAAAAATCTGAGTGCATTTCTAAAAGCGAGCTTTTATCATTTGGCAACTGAATTGATAAATTTGCATCACTACTACACAATTCATTGCCAACTGTTTCATAAATAAAATCTTTAGCAGATAGCAATATATTTTTATTAAATTTTTTATCTTCGTTAATTTTATTAAAAACCTTAAGTCGAAAATTATTAAGATTTTCCACCTCAATTTTTGTATGAAATTTATCTAGATTAATTTTTTTTAGATTTAATTCTTTTCTTGCTATGTCTTTAATCTTATTTTTAAGATATAAAAAATTACTTTGTTGTAGTCTTATTTTAAAGTAACCATTTTTAATAAAAAAATTTATCTCACTTTTTTTCATTGATGCTATCTATTAAGTATACTTTTAGTATATTTTAAAAAAGTTATTTTATTTGTTATATTTTCATTACCAAAATATTGCCCGTGTATTCCAGCATAAATATTTCCAACAAATGGTATTAATGCTGAACTTAAACCACCTTTAATCATCAAAGAAGTTATTGCGAAGTAAGCATCACCACAACCAGTTGTGTCTACTGTTTTTTTAACAAAAACTGGACTTTCATTTTTTTGGTTATCTAAAAAATATTCACTACCTCTCTTGCCTTTTGTCAAAGAACATTTTAATTTTTTTTTATTTTTAGAATTTTTAATAAAATCTGTTAATTTTACATCACTGGAAGTTTTAAGACCTAATTTCCATTCCCGTTCATCTAAGCAAATATAATCATAATTATTATATTTTGTAAAAAGATTATATCCCAAGTTAATAGAATTTGATTGAACATTTAAATATTTATTAGATTTATTTTTTTCTAAAGTTTTAAGAATTTCATCTTCAAAAAGTCCTAATCCAAAATCACATATAATAATATTGTTACTAATTTCCTTGATTAGATTTTTAATACTTGAAACTTTTTCTTTTTTAAAATAATTTTTTTTAAAATTTGTAACTTGTAAAAGTTTTTCATATCTATTTGCATTTATGTATCTAGTTTTAGATTGGATTTTTTGACTCTTATCTAAATTTATAATTTTTATATTTTTATAACCGTTAAAAAAGTTTATAATTTTTTTATTATTTCCATAAGTAAAAATATTTACTTTTTTTACAAATTTAGATATAATTTTTGTTATTGCAATTACTCCACCTGGAATTAATTTCGAATTTTCAATTATAGATGATATTGCTGGATCTTTTGTTGTAATTCCGGCCATTTCACAAAAAATATATTCATCTAGAATGGGTTCACCGAGAATATTAATACTCATTGTCTTAATTTTTTCTGTTACTTCATAAATTTTATCAAAAGCATTTAGTTTATCTAAGTTTTTTAAATAAGTATTAGATTTTGAATCTAAATTATTATAAATATTATTAATAATTTTCGTAGAACTTAAAATTTTTGTTTCAGTTATTATTAATTTACCTTTATTTTTTTTTAAAATTTTTAACTCTTTGCTTAAATTATTTGTTAAATCTTTATTCCTATAGTCTTTTCCTTTTATATAAAAATCAGGTTTTAGTTTATCTAAAATTTTTTCTGCAGTTAAATTTTGATCTATAACTACATAATCAATATCTTTAATGTGAAGCAAAAATTTTGCTCTATTTTCTTCGTTATTATATGGTTGATTTGGTCCTTTAATTATAAATTGGTCTGAAGTAACACTAACGACAAGTATATCAACACTTTTTTTGGCTGCTTCAAAATGTTCAAGATGTCCATTGTGTAATAAATCAAATGCTCCATGACATAATCCAATTTTTTTATTATTTAGTTCTTTTTTTATTTTGCTTATCTCTTTTTGAGAAATCAGTTTACCCATAATCCCACCATTCTTTTAGCAGCAATAGTTTTTCAAAGTTTTTATTAGATATTATTTTTTTTATTTTCATGGCTTTTTTAACAAATCTATATTAGTTTAATTCTTTTAGTGAAAACTTATCTATGTTTATAATATAACTATATATATTGTAAATATATCAAAAATTATAAAATTATATATTAATGAATGAAAATTTGAAAAAAAATTTAACTAAGAAATCATTTAAGTTGAGAAAAAAAATTTTTCAATCAATCTACGATGGAAATGGCGGACATCTTGGAGGAGCATTCTCAGTGATAGATATTCTTACTTATTTATATTCTCAAGTTTTGAAGATAGATCCTAAGGATCCAAATAATAAAAATAGAGATAGATTGATTTTTAGCAAAGGACATGCGTCGCAAGCTTTGTATTGGACACTAGCTGAATTTAGTTTCTTTGATGAAGCATTAATAGAAACTTATGGTCAAGATGGATCTACTTTTTCAGGACATCCAGAGTATGAAAAAGCTGATGGCATAGAAATATCTAGTGGATCACTCGGACACGGCCCTGCAATTGGTGCTGGGATAGCTCATGCTGCAAAACTTAATAAACAAGAATTAAATGTTTATGTAATTGTAGGGGATGGTGAAGTTAATGAAGGATCTGTTTGGGAGGCATTATTATGCGCATCACAGCTTAAATTAGATAATTTTTATTTAATAATTGATAATAATGGGATGGAGTCACTTGATAAAACAAATAATATTTTATCTATTGAACCAATTGATAAAAAACTAGAGGCATTCAACTTTGAAGTTGAAAGATTTAATGGAAATAATTTTGATGAAATACACTTAGCTATTGAAAGACTAAAGAACAAAAAATCTCCATATCCAAAAGCTATGATTGCCGATACTACTAAAGGCTATGGAATAAGTTTTACAGCTAACCAGACTAAATGGCATGCAAGATGTCCCACTGATGAAGAATTAAAATTAGGATTAACAGAATTGGATAAAACTATAAATGCGTAATGCTTTTAGAGATGCCTTAATGCAAATAAAAAAAGTTGAAGATAAATTATATCTTATCGTGGGAGATATTGGCTATGGTGTTTTTGAAGATTATTCTAAAAAATTCAAAGATAATTATTTAAATATAGGTATATGTGAAGCAAATATGATTGGTTTTGCTTCTGGAATGTCAATGAATGGCTTCATTCCAATTGCTTACACCATTGTACCATTTTTAATCATGAGACCATTCGAGCAGATTAGAATCGACCTTGCGCTTCATAATAGAAAAGTAATACTCGTTGGTGTTGGGGGAGGACTATCTTATGGTAATCTTGGACCAACACATCATAGTTTTGAGGATTTAACACTAATGACAGCTCTACCAAATTTTTCAGTTTTTACACCTTCCCAGCCCTCTCAAAGTATCGAAGCGTTAAAGCAAGCGCTAGAATGCAATGGTCCAAGCTATATAAGGCTAGGTAAGAATGGGGAACCTGATTTATCTAAATATTTAGTTAGCCAAAGAAAAAATATTAGTTTCTTTTGCAATGACCATTCTAATTCAGATATTTTAATACTTACTTATGGAGCAATTACATATGAATGTATTAAGGCCACATTAGGCATATCAAAAAAGATTAAAATATGTGTAGCAAGTGTATTAAAGATAAAACCTCTTCCAGATAAGATAATAGAATTATGCTTAAATTCAAAAAATATATTAATTGTAGAGGAAGGAACAGACTATCATTCCCCTGGAACAAATATTGCTGCGCGATTAATGCAACTCAAATATAAGGGAAACTTGAAAATAATGGGAATTAAAGATAAGTTCACCACCGATGTTGGTTCTAGAGAATACTTACTAAAAATAAATATGATCGATTCCAAATCAATAGAACTAAAATTATTAGAAATGATGAAATGAAGAAAATACTTATTACTGGAGGCGGCGGCTATGTTGGATCTGCGCTGGTTCCATTTCTAATTACAAAAGGGTTTCATGTTGTTGTCATAGATTGGTTTCTTTATAAGCCCAATCTATTCGATGAATTTAATGAAAATCAAATAACTAAAATAATCGGTGATATAAGAGATATAAATGTAATTAAAAAAGGTTTAGAAAATGTTAATTATGTAATTCATTTAGCTTGTATTTCAAATGATCCTTCTGCAGAACTAAATCCAAATCTTTCATTGGATATAAATCAAAATGCTTTTGAAGTTCTACTGAATGAATGTAAAAAAATAAAGATTGAAAAATTTATTTTTGCGTCTTCTTCCAGTATTTATGGGATTTCAGACTCTCCCCAAGTTTATGAAGATCACCCAAAGGTTCCTGTATCTTTATATAATATAACTAAAGCGTGGTGTGAGGACCTTCTCTTTAAAAAATATCAAGATATACCTTTTGTAATTGTGAGACCGGCGACAATATGTGGATATGCAGATCGTATTAGATTAGATTTGGCTGTTAATCTACTCTCAGCACATGGTATTATAAATAAAAAAATTAATGTGTTTGGAGGAGAACAGTACAGGCCTAACCTTCATATTAAAGATATGATAAATTTGTATTTTTTTCTAATCGAGGCTGATATTAATATTATCTTACATCAAGTTTATAATGCCTCTTATAAAAATTTGACAATTTCTGAGATTAGTCAAGGTATCGTTGATACTTTAAAAACAAGTATAGGAAAGATTGAAATAAATCATACACCCTCTAACGATCCTCGATCATATAGAGTCAATACAGATAAACTAAGCAGTTTAGGTTTTGCGCCATCTTTTACTATATCTGATGCAACCAATGAATTATTATATGCATTCAAAAAAAATTTGATTTCAAGTAATTTAAGTGATCCTATCTACAACAATGTAAATATGATGAAAACAAGAAAAATAACTTAATTATAATCTAATTTAAATTACATATTGTGTCAGAAAATATAATTATACTTGGAGCTACTGGTGGATGTCTTGACACCATAGATCTTATTAATGAAATTAATCAGTATCATGGTAATTTATCATTAAATATCGTAGGTTTATTTGATGATAATTTTAAAAACCTTAAAAAAAAAATATCAGGTGTTCCTGTAATTGGATCAATAAGTAGTATTAAGAACTTCAAGGAATGTAAAATTGTAAATGCATTAGGTAGTGAAAAAAACTTTCATAAAAAAAGAAACTTATTGATTGATGAACTCAAACTGAATCCTAAGCGGTTTCTGACAATTATTCATCCAAGTGTAACTATTGGTCACGGCGTAACTATTGGTAATGGATGCATAATTTATCAAAATGTATCTGTTGGAAGAAACTGTATTTTAGGAACAAATAATATTATTCTTCCTAATTCTTTTATAGGCCATGACACTAAAGTTGGAGGATTTACTATAATAAATGCAGGTTCTATGGTATCGGGAAGTGTAATAATTGGACAAAATTGTTATTTAGGAAGTGGTACAAAAATAAAACCGTACTGTAAGATTGGTAATAAGGTTCTTACGGGAATTGGGTCAGTAGTAACAAACAATTTAAGATCAAGTAAGATATACATTGGTATACCAGCAAAACCTATTGGTAAAATCAATTGACAATAAAAGAATAAATACTAAAAATATATTTTAATTTTTATGAAGAGTTATTTACCTTCCCAATATATTAATGACAATAAGTTCAAGATAAAACATAATTATCTTATTGAGCAATTTTCGGACTATCCTGAAATATTCAAAAAAATAGAACCTTTGTTAGCTGATGGACAATTTACACTTGGAACTTATGTTGATGATTGTGAAAAGCAATTTGCAGAAAGGGTTGGGGCCAAATATGCAGTCGGTGTTGGAAGTGGAACTGATGCAATATTTTTAAGTTTAAAAGCAATTGGAATAAAAGAGGGTGATGAAATTATTACAACACCATTTACATATATTGCTACAATTGGTGCAATTGTTACTTCTGGTGCAAAACCTGTATTTGTGGATATTAAAGATGATTATAATATTGATGAAGAAAAAATTGAAAAGGCTATTACAAAAAGAACAAAAGCAATTGTTCCTGTACATTGGACTGGTAGACCTTGTGAAATGGATAGAATATTAGAAATTGCAAAAGGAAATAATCTAAGAATTATCCAAGATGCATGTCATGCAATAGATAGCAAATATAAAGATAAAAATGTCGTCGAATACGACAATATCGCATGCTACAGCATGCATCCACTGAAAAACTTAAATGTATGGGGAGATGGAGGTTTTATAACAACAAACGATGATGCATTCAAAAGAAAAGTTTCATTGATGAGAAATCATGGTTTAATAGATAGAGATAATGCAGAGTTTTTTGCTTATAATTCAAGACTTGATAGTTTGCAGGCAATAGTTGCCTCTCATTTTCTTGATAAAAAAATTACTAAAGTTACTGAAAAGAGAATTGAGAATTCTTTATTGCTAGATAAACTACTAAAAAATATTCCAGAAATTATATTGAATAAACGTGAAAAATACATGAAAGAAGTATTTCACTTATATCAAATAACAGTTGAAGATAGAAACAATTTACAATCTTTTTTAATGAAAAATGGTATTGACGCAAAAATTCATTATCCTGTTCCTATGCATTTGCAACCTGCAGCAGAATATCTAAAATATAAAATAGGTGACCTTCCAAATGCTGAGAGAATTGCAAATAAAACCCTTTCTCTTCCAGTTCACGAATTTATAAAGATTAATGAAATTGAATATATGGCAGATCAAATCAAGAAATTTTACAAAAGATGAATATTGATTTCATCGCAATACAAAAAAGATATCTTCAATCTAAAAAAGAGATTTTTTCAAGAATTAATAAAATTAGCTCAAAAGCTGATTATATAAATGGAGAATACGTTTCCTTATTTGAAAAAGAAATGTCAAAATTTATGAAATGCAAATATGTGATTGGAGTAAATTCAGGTTTTGATGCCTTGTTCCTAAGTCTTATTGCAATGGGAATTGGTAAAGGTGATGAGGTAATTACTGTGTCGAATTCATATATTGCAACTGCAAATTCAATAATACTCGCAGGTGCGAAACCTATTTTTATTGATGTAAAAGATGACTATAATATGAATGAAGAATTAGTTGAAAGAGCAATTTCTAAGAGAACAAGAGCTATTATGCCAGTTCATCTAACTGGCAACCCATGTAAAATTGATAGGATTTATAGAATTGCAAAAAAACATAAACTCGAAATAATTGAAGATGCAGCGCAAGCAATTGGGGCAAAATATAAAAATAAGATGATTGGAACTTGGGGTAAAGTTGGATGTTTTAGTATGCATCCTATTAAAAATTTAGGCGTCATGGGAGACGGAGGATTTATTGTTACAAATTCTAAAAGATTAAATAATAAACTAAGACTAATTAAGAATCATGGCCACAAGAATAGAGATGAAATAATTGATATAGGTTTTAATTCTAGACTTGACTCTTTCCAGGCTGCAATTGGTCATATTTTTTTAAAAAAAATGAATAAATGGAATTTAAGGCTACAAATAATTGCTTCAAAATATAGAAATAATATAAAAGAACCTGTAATACATCCAATAATAGAAAAGGAAGCTTACGCTGTTTATCAAAATTATATAATTAGAGTTTCTAATAGAGCTAAGCTTCAAAAATACCTAGCTAGAAAAAAGATTGAAACAAAAATTCATTACCCAATTCCTATACATATGCAAAAAGCTTACAAAGATATAGGATTTAATCAAACTGATTTAAAGCAAACAGAAAAACAATCAAAAAATATACTTAGCCTCCCGATTTACCCTGAATTATCTGATAAAATGGTAGATTACGTTATTAAAGAAGTTAATTCTTTCTATGGCAATAAATAATTTATGAGATGAAAAAAAGTAAAAAAGTATTAATTATTGGTGGCGGTATGGCTGGATGTGCTTCAGCGCATATGTTAAATGATCTAGACAATTTAGATGTTACATTAATTGAAAAGCAGCCATATCTTGGAGCAGGAGTAAGAACACACACTTATGGTGGACACCCATATACATTTGGACCAAGGCATTTGCTTACTACTAATACTGATGTCTATAAATACTTAAATAAAATAGTCCCTATGAGAAAAATTCATACAAAATTTCTCTCATATGTTGAAAATGACCATAATTTTTACTCTTATCCATTACACTTTGATGATATTAAAAAAATGCCTGATAAAAAAAAAGTAAATAAAGAATTAGGGTCTAGGTCTACGGTAAAAATTGCTCAGTCCAAAAACATGGAAGAATATTGGATTAATTCTATCGGCAAAACTCTTTACTCAAAGGTTATAGAAAAATACAATAAAAAAATGTGGTTAGTTGATAGTAATAAAAAAATTGATACTTTCCAATGGTCACCAAAAGGAGCAACAATTAAAAGTGGTCCCCGAACAGGTTTTTCCGAAGCAATATCTGCTTTTCCCATAAAAGAGAACGGCTATAATGATTATTTTGATTCTGTATCAAAACTTAAAACAAAAATAATCTTAAACTGTAATTTCAAAATTATAGATGTTAATAAGAAAACATTCTTGATAAATGGCATAAAAAAGATGTTTGATATTGTAATTTCCACAATTAGCCCCGACATATTCTTTGATAATACTTATGGTGAGTTAGGGTGGATTGGAAGAGATTTTCATAAAATTGTATTACCTAAACAAAGTGTTTTTCCTAGAGACACTTACTTTTTGTATTACTGTAATGACGAATCTTTCACAAGAATTGTTGAATATAAAAAATTTACCAAGCACCAATCTAAGACATCTTTATTAGGTCTTGAAATACCATCCAAAAATGGAAAGCACTACCCCCTTCCGTTCAAATCTGAGATAAAAAAATCTTTGAAGTATATCAATCAATTTCCTGAATGGTTTTTCTCAATCGGCCGAGCAGGAACTTATAGATACCAGTGTGATATAGACGATTGTATTGAACAAGCAATGAAAATAAAGTATATTATTGAAACAGATAAGTACAATGGAGCAATGCCAGTTGAAAAATGGAAAAAGTTAACAGAAACACGATTTTAATTTGCACTAATTGTAAAAAATCAAAAATTTTAAATTTTAAAGATCATTTAAAATGTTCAAATTGTGATTTTTTCTATCCAAAATATGAGGGTGTGCCAGTAATGCTCAATGATAAAAATGATTTCTATCATTTACGTAAGGCTTTACTTCCAGCAAAATATAGAGTGAACAAATATGGAGATTAATTTATTAAAGAGCCTACCAAAGCAAAAAAAGCCATTGAAAATTAGAAAAAAGGTATCTCCTAAAGATAGAGTCTTATCTTGGCGTTTAGGTTATGAGTATTTTGATGGAACCAGAGAGCAGGGTTGTGGAGGTTATTATGATGACAGTCGATGGAGGCCTGTAGCACAAGATTTTATCGATCACTACAAACTAAAAGAAGATGCAAAAATACTTGATATTGGGTGTGCTAAAGGTTTTTTATTAAAAGAATTTAAAACTCTACTTCCAAAATCAACTATTTGTGGCATTGATATTTCAGATTATGCGATAACAAATTCTCATCCTTCTATAAGAAAAAGTCTTTGTATCGGAAATGCTGATAACCTGCCTTATCGTAACAAATACTTTGATTTAGTGATTTCAATAAATAGTCTGCATAATATAATGAAATTAGATCAGCTTGAAAAATCATTTCATGAAATAAATAGAGTGAAAAAAGAAAGCTGTTTTATAAGTTTGGGTGCATATGAGAATAAAAAAGAAAAAGATATTTTAGATAATTGGGCAGTTGTAGCTACTACATACATGCACGTTAATAATTGGAAAAACTTTTTTGTAAAGGTTTCTTATAAAGGTGATTATTGCTGGTTTAAGCCATCTTAACATGAATAAACAGGCTAAATTGATTATGATATCAACATCTTAAAGAGTAGAAAATATTTTTTCTTATATCTAATTTTGTTTTTTAATATTTTATCAATTGATGTTGAAAACCAAAAAGTATCTAAATAAATAGTTTTATATTTCTTTTTCGTACAGATAATTTATTAATTCAACTCCAACGTAACCACCACCACCACTTATAATTAAAATATTTTTCATTGATAGTGTTCATTATATATATATAAATAATCTTTTTATTAATTAAAATTTAAAGAGTAGTTCTTGAAATTATTAGTAACAGGATCTGGTACATTACTAGGAAACAATGTAGTTTTAGAGGCATGTAAAAGTCATGATATTTTTGCCTCTTACAGGAAATCATTTCCAAAAAATTTAAAAAAAAAAAATATTTCATTAATAAAATTAGATTTGGAAAAAGAATTTAAATTAGATTTAAAAGTTGATTGCCTCATTCATTGTGCGTCAGCAATTCCATCAGAAAATTTAAGTGATAAAAGGATGATGAAAACAAATTATTATGGTTTTAAGAGGTTAGCTCTACAATTAATTAAAAAAGGCTGTAAAAAAATCATTTTCATTTCATCCATATCTGTTTATGGCGATATTAAAGGTAATAAAATTGATTTAAATACCAAAATAATGCCAACTGATATCTATGGTAATTCAAAATTGAAAGTTGAAGAATTTCTAAAAAAATTACAAAGAAATAATAAAATTGATTTTTTTATTTTAAGGTTACCTGCTTTGGTGGGAGGTAAATCAGATCATGATTTTATTTCTAAGACTTTAAAAAAGATAAAAAAAAATGAAATAGTAACTTATTCGAATCCAAATTTAAAATTTAATAATTTTGTTCATGTAAAAAATTTAACAAGTATTATTTTAAAATTGATTAAGATAAACGAGTCTAGAATTTTAAATATTGCATCTTCTAGGCCAATAAAATTAAAAAATATTATTAAGTCTATGTTTAATTTTGAAAAAAAAAATGATAATTCAAAAATACAACAATCAAATAAAAAAGGATTTAGTATAAAAATTGATAATTATTTAAAAAAGAACTTTAAAATATTTTCAACAAAGAATACTCTTAAATTATTTTTAAGAGATAAAAGTTAAAATTAATTTTTGATTAATTTCTAATGTTTTAGATATAAGAATTTTTTAATGAAAATTGGGCTCAAAAAGCATTATCGTTTTATGCAGAAAAAGGAGACTTAATGATTTGTATAAGCAGCAGTGGAGGAGTCTAAAAAATATAATAAATGGTGCAAACTTTGCTAAAAAATCGGCTTTAAAGTGATTACTTTAACAGGTTTTAATCAAAAAAAGTCAAATTGGATATATAAATTTACGGCTAAATAGTAAAAATTATAATTTAGTAGAAATGACAAATTATATTTGGCTTCTTTCAATTGAAGATTTTATAGCAAAGTCAAAGTTTTAAAAATATTAAAAAAATGATACTATTAGATTTGCAAGTAGTATTACTGAATCCAGCTAACAAAAATACTAAGTTTTAATATTATTTTTTTTTATAGTTTCGTAATAAAGTTTACTTTTTTTAAAGATAAGCTTTTTATTTAAAAATAAATCTTTATTAATTTTGTGCCCAAATTTCTGAACATCTTCACCTTGCCATGGATCTTTTAATATATAAAGTGAACTACTTTCAATGAAAAATAATATTACTGCAGGCCCATTGGAAGAAGCAAAATTAAAATCAGCTTTAGAATAAGCTAAAAACCTCAACGGTATAGAAAATGAACCATGATGAAAAATCTCAAATTGTAAATTATTTTCATTAATTAGATTAATTATTTTTTTTGGAACATCTTGATTAGGATCTGGGATTAATAATATTTTATGATTACTAAGGTTATTCTCTTTTATATAATCTAAATATAACTTTACATCATCAAGATTTGTATCCCAAGAACTGTTGCTATTTTTAATTCTGGACTTTTTAGTTCTAATTGTAATTGTAATATATTTTTTGATATTTCTATAATTTAAATAATCATCAAAAATATCAGAATGATATTTTGATGCTTTTAACACTGGTTGATTAATCTTAAAATTTTGAAAATCTTTTTCATTAAAATCTTTATATAAATATGCATTATTATTAGTTAAATAATTATAATCTTCAGGGAATATTTTATTTGATTTTCTAATAATTTTTAATAACTCATGAATATTTTTAATAAATTTAATAGAAGTTGGTGGGTTAGGTAGAATTAACAAGAATTGAAAAAAAATATTTACTAAGTTGTTAGAGTATACTTCTTTAGATGTATTCAAAGTAGAATATCTATAAAAATCATCCTCGTATATTATAATATCCCATTTATCTTTATAAAAAAAATTACTACCTCTTATCAAAAGTAAAATACTATCAAACTGTATACCTAAAAGCCTATTATCGAGTATAAAAATATTTTTATAGTTGTTTGATGATTTTTTTATAGTCATTAAGCTTCGATTTCTTAATGTAAAATCAAGACACTTTCTTAAAAATATTACACAAGGTTTTAATAGAACATATAAGAAATTATATTTTTTTATAAATTGCTTTATAAATTTCATGAAATTATTAAATGAGATAAATTATATATTATTTTTATAGGTTTAATTTATACTATTACGTGTAAATATGCCTAATAAAAATATGAAAATTTTAGCTATTATTCCAGCAAGATCAGGCTCTAAATCCATTAAAGATAAAAATATGATTTCCTATAAAGGAAAACCATTAATATACCATTCAATTCAAATAGCCCTCAAATCAAAATTAATTAATAGAGTTATAGTTTCAACAGATTCAAAAAAATATGCAAATATATCAAAAAAATTTGGAGCTGAAGTTCCCTTTTTAAGGCCTAAAAAAATTTCCAAGGATAATTCTAGTGATTCTGAGTGGATCTTTCATGCAATAGATTATTTGATTAAAAAAGAGAAATATTATCCAGAAATAATTGTACATCTTAGACCCACAAGTCCCAACAGAGAATTAAAAATTTTTGAAAAAGGAATAAAATGGTTTTTAAAAAATAAGAAAACATCAACATCAATGAGATCTGTAAGCATTTTTTCCCAACCTCCTCAGAAACTTTTTAAAATGAAAAACAAATTTTTAACTGGTTTTTTTAATGACAAATATAGAGGAGAATATCACAGTAGGCCTAGACAAGATTATCCACAAACTTATTTGCCAAATGGTTATATTGATATTTTGAAGACTAGTTATATTTTGAAATGTAAAAAAATTTATGGAGATAAGATTTTATCATATGTTACAAATCCAATATTAGACATAGATACAAAACAAGATTTAAAATTTGGTTAAGAATATGTTTTTTGGAATTATGCAAGGTAGGCTTTCAAAATCAAGAAAAGGAATTCTTCATTTTTTACCAAAAAATTGGAAGCTAGAATACGACAGATTAAAACAAGTAAATTTAGACTATATTGAATTATTTACAACAAAGTACAAAGATAATAGTCCAATTTGGAGTACAAAAAATTCTTGCTTAAAAAAAAGAATAAATCAAACAAACTTAAAAAAAATTATTTTATGTGAAAACTATGTTTTTAAAAAAAGTTTAATAAGCAATAATTATAAAAATTATTTTAATAAAATAATTAATAAATTATCTGTTTTTCCAAATTCTATTTTAATAATTCCAATCGAAAATTTTTTATTTGAAAATAAAAATTATATAAGATTAATAAAAATAGTTAATTATTTCTTGAATATATCAAAAAAAAAGAGTGTAGAAATTTTTTTTGAGGTTCAGGTTACTTCAAAAATAATTTTAAAATTTAAAAAAGATTTAAAAAATGAATTATTCAAAATTACTTTTGATACTGGAAACATTTTTTTAATAGACAAAAATAATAAATCTTTAATCAATTATTTGAAAAAAACAAAAAATTTAATAAATCATATTCATTTGAAGGATAGAGATGAACTAGGAAATAATGTAGTTTTTGGAACTGGACTAATTGATTTTAAAAATATATTTAAATACTTAAAAAAGATAAAGTATAATAAAACTTTTACCTTTGAAACCAACAGAGGCAATCATTATTTAACTACTGCAAAAAAAAATTTAGTATTAGTCAAAAAATATTTCAACTAATAATAATTTTTTTATTAATTTTACTAGATTTTTTAGCAGTCATAGCAACTTTTAAACTAGAAATTCCGTTATCAAGATTGCTAATTGGTTTAGATTTTAGTTTTATACTTTTGTTAAAAAATTCAAGTTGCTTTTTAAATAATGAATTTCTAGAAATTTTACTTTGATATTTTTTAAGAATTTTACCTTTTTGTTTAATTATTAACTCATCTTTTTTCAAATCCCAATTAATTTGCCCATATTTAAATATTATATTACATTTTCTTTTTTCAATTTTTTTTATAAAGTCTAGATTGATTTCTACAACAAAGTTATGATTGTTAAGATGATGATTGCATTTTATTTTAGCATAATCCTCAACATCTATTTCAAGATTGCTTTTTTTACCAGAAATGCATTTTATACTTTTTGGAATATTAAAAAGAAAATTTGCATAATCAATTTCATGAATAAAGCATAATAAAACACCTCCTCCCAGTTTTTTTTTTGCCGCATATCCTATTCTATAATCTTCATACTTGTGATGATTTGGTAAATAATGTTGATTAAAAATTTCTACTTTTTTTATTTTACCTAATGTATTTGAGTCTATGATTTTTTTTATTTTACTAAGAAAATTATGGTATCTTAACTGATACCCAACAGCGCAAATAACTTTATTTTTTTTAATTTTATTTTCAAGTTTTTTTAAACCTATTAAATTGTGAGATAGTGGCTTTTCAA